>ERZ772967.2236-NODE-2236-length-12572-cov-16.769354_pt1 | contig 12572 bp, 12 predicted proteins | sample MGYA00511677_ERZ772967 | MGnify/ENA primary metagenome ERZ772967 (study PRJEB29015, sample SAMEA2737931) | human oral metagenome | biome: human oral; feature: human-associated habitat; material: dental | place: China | collected 2146 ...
CCGATCAGCTTGTCTTCTGCCTCGACGTCTTGTGCGACTTTATATTCTGCCATACTGCTTATTATAGCGCATAAAACATTTTATGAGGCTACTAATGCTTTGGTATGTACAATCCGCTACTGGTTTGGGTGAATGTTTGCCCATTATGCGTCGTTGTGCCTCCATCAGAAGAGTCAGAACTGCTGCTATCGCTAGAGTTACTAGATCCGCTGTCGCTTCCAGGGTCACTACTAGAATTAGGCTTAGGAGTATCAGGAGTGTTGCTGGGTTTTGGCGGCGGTGTAGAATTTTGAGGACCTTGTCCTCCGCTACCAGATCCTGGATTCGGCGGCGGAGTACTACCTTTAGGACTAGGGCTACCACTAGAACTACCACCAGATCCCTGACTACCGCCAGTACCCTGACCGCTGCTGGCACCATGGGTTTGTTGCTGCTGCAAAGGAGGAATCTTATTAATCTCCGCGCGTACCGAAGCTGGAACGGTGCCAGCTGTTTTGGGATCGTTTTCTAATGATGCCCGGGCATTTATTAGTGATCGCATGTAGGAGCTATCGGCGTTTTGGCGAACTTGGTCTGCTGAGAATTTCACCATCCTCCTGACAGCATCTGCATCTGCATTAGCCAAGCCTGAACCACTGGCTTTGTTCTTGATATAATCTCCCATAGCTTCTTCTTCGTTATAAGTACCCTGCCTGATAGCTTCTAGTTGCTTACCGCCTAACCACGGCGCTTTCTTGGCACCAGACTCAGCGATAGCGTTGGCGGCTTCTTTTTGCAGCGAGGCGTCCCCGAATGATGCCGAAGCTTCAGCCAGGTCGGATGCTTGTTTGCTGGTCATATGCGGAGCTAAAGCCTGCATAGCAGCGCGCCGTTGATAAGATGATATACCACTCAAATCTGCTGCTACTTTGTTACCATCTTTGTCTCTCGTGAAACCTGTAGCTATCTCGGCCAGGCGATCAGACGACATATTGTTGTCAGCGATCCAAGCGTTGGCAGCCTTCATACGTTCGTTGTCTTCCGCTAATGCTGCTGCAGAGCCGGCTAGTTTGCGTTTCTGGCCGAAATCGCCGCTCATGGCGTTGAATCTTCTGTTGGCTCCTGATCGCCAGTTTCTAGGGTTGACAAACCCTCCTCTACCTCGATAAGTGCCGCCGCGTATCTGAGCGTTCCTAAGCTGCGCCTTTTCGCGGCGATGCTTACCAAACTGGCTAGTGAGTTTATTCTCTCTCCACTTACCAACCTTGTCGGTCATCGCACCTCGCTTCTTATTCATCCATTTTTCAGCTCCAGCTACCAGTCCGCCGATGCCAATTATCTCGACAGCACTTTTGACTAGTTTCGGTACTACTGGCAGTGGTGCGAATATCAACAGAGTAATGACAGATTTCAAAATAAAATCATTTTCCTCAACACTAGCGCCAAGAATTCTTGCTGCTAAATTACTAGCTCCATACACTAGCCCCACCATCGGGAACACCATTAGGGAGGCCTTAAAGACATTCCACCACTTTTTATACAAACCTTCGGTATTTGGCATTATCATCGCGGCAAATGCTAGCGGTGATATCACGGTACATAGGATGATGATAGCCTCTCGTACGCCCAACAAGAAAATCGTAGTCACTGCCGTAATTACCACGAATAGCAATACCGAAATCACTGTTGCTAGTGCGAAATATCCTACCGTCAACAATAGAGCACCAGCTGCGATGCTGCTAATCCATCCTTGGTCGCTATCATTCCAATCTCCTGCTGGCATACCACCGACAGCAGCGGTCGAGATGAAATTGAAAGCGCTTGACCCAACGACGTTCGACAAGTCTATTAGTAGTCCACATATATAGAATGATATATTAACTGCGATTACGCCTACTATTAATTTTGGCAGCATGCGTTTGATGCCGTAATTGTCTAAACCGTACCCAGTTATCTGCGAATAGATAACGAATAAAAAGAATATGACGAATAAGATATTCGCATAATCGCGAATCTTCGACCAATACGAATAGACAGAGCCCTCGGAAGTATCGCCTAGAATGCTTTTTGTATCAACAGTTAACATTTTGACTAGTCTCGCGCGTGCCCCCTCAGACATACTGGCTAGAGTATTGACGACTGGGCAAATTACCCAGCCAATATAGTCGATTTTACAGTTTTCTTGGTCTTCTTCCTTTGGTGTGGTGCCATCGCCACTAGAACCACCAGGCTCACCAGGTTTTAGCTGTTCTGAGGTTGGTTTTTTTGTTGAGCTAGCAACAGATGATGCGGTTGACTTATGCTCTTGCATCCACTTCAGCCAATCTGATTTATATGGATCTTGATGTAATAAAGCCGCCATGGTTACACAATCTAAATTACCGCCTGAACCAGACCACATCGCACGTATATCTGTCGTGGTAATTGGAGAAGAAGGGACAGCACCCGTACCTGCAGGTACAGGGGGTGTAATGCTAGTTGTGTCGGTCTTGAGAGATACTTCATATAGTAGCGTAATCTCTTTACCTGTTGAGTCAACACTAGGGACATCGTAATAAAATGATTTATAGCTTGAAACAGTTGTACTACCGATTCTTGCACTCAGTTGAGATGAAACATCTGTTCCGACACCATTATTTATATTTTTATATTCTTTACGGTCAGCTTCTGGTACTACGCGAGTGGTGCATATGGCAGTATTATTTAGAGCGCTGTAATAAGCGTGAAATGTAGCTGCATTACTAAGTGTAGGTTCAGTACCGACGGCAGCTTTAAATTGAGTAACTCGCGGACCGCCGTCAGCTGTTCTATTTTTTGCGGGTGATAAACCACAAAGAAGAGAAGGACTGCCGTATTGGTACGACCAAACAATTACCCAGGTTGGCTTTGTATTTGTAGTTCCCGCTTCGCAATCTTCAGGATCACCTGCATCCCAAAACCTGCCATTCATACTGGTTAAGAAATTGGCGTACCGCTGTGCATCGCTAGATTTCATATCAATAAGCCGTTTCATTGCTTCAGCACATGTGACCTGTTCACGAGGCCACACCCAAACCTTCTGGTTAGACCCGAACCAAGTCTTACCTTCGTTGCCAGGAGAATCTTCGGCATCGGGTGCTGCGTTTTTTCCTGGGCCAGTCCCACGAGTTATGATAGATCGCATATTATTATAAACGCACTGCTCAGGTGTAGACAATAATGCCTGATAATACGAATAAAGCTTTACGTGGTGGTCTAAATTATCTTTGTCAAATGACTCAGCATACGTTTGGCTTGTTTGTATTAGACCTACAGACACTATAGAAATACTAGTAATGAACACAGCAATTACTATTTTTCGCACAAAACTAGACATAACCACCCTAATAGTAGCATTAAGATGGTTATGTTTTCAAGCTTTGAGATTGGCAAGAAAGCCATTATTTAGATTGAAAGTTTATATAGCGGAATCACTTTTAAAATCAACGAGAGTCTCATGTCCTTTAATTACTTCAGTTACTATTGTTGATTGATGCATCGCACGCTCTGGATAGTCGGTAGCGTCTAGATACAATTCACTGCCTGGTTTGCCTATACGGTTTTTGTCTCTGTTGTTTCGAATAGACCAATTAATTACCCTAGTTGTTACAGTGCGACCACCATATTCGCTTTGTTCGCTCGGATATGAAGTGTCAAAAGTAGCAGACCAACGAAATGGCTCTTTGTCGTCAGAATTAGGGTAAGCTACAGAGCTTGTCGCTGCATTACAACAAACCGATGAAGTTGCTAAAGTTCTCAAAAACTCAATATATTCATCTATCCCAGAACTGTTCTCATTGGGACTAATTACAGCCTCTTTGTAGGCATTTACGAGTACTTTAGCATACCTTTCGGCAGACTCTTCTCTTCCTTCTTTATAGGCATCTATCCTTGTTCCCATGGTGAACTCTGGATCATCGGGGTGTCCCATCTGGAAAATTAAGTCGATCCCATTAACCCATTGCTTAGCGAAATCTTCATCGCTTAAGCCTGCTGGTATGGTCATTTTTTGTTTTAGTTCCTCTGGATCTCCCACTAAGGATTCAATAGTCGGATATTTTTCGGTTGTTTCTTCAATAATTCGTGAAGCCCTCTGTAGGTTGGGATCTTCTGTGGGTGTCGTGGGCGCTTTGGGTATCTCAGCAGCTGGTGTTTTTGGAGCGCAGCTAGATAACAAATTGGCGCCGACAAAGGCGATAGCAGTTAGTCCCGTTGCTTTTAAAAAATTACGACGGTCGAAAGTTAACTTTCTTTCTAGATTTGCCATATTATTTTTTAACCTTCTTCTTTATAGTTATTTGTGATTAGTCTACCTAACTCTGTTTAGTGGATTCTTCGACAGATATCTTGCTGATAGATAGAGCGCCATCCTTCTCTTGTTTAAGATAAGCTTCGAAACGCTGTCTTTCATTTTCTATATCTGCATATCTAGGATCGGATGGGTCTAAGTTAGTTCTTGCGCGAGCATTCCATTTTAGATAGAGACTATTGTCGTGTGGGGTTATTGAAAACTCTGCTAAGTCGCCATCGGCGCGCGGTATAGCTTCGTATTTTTTATAGAATTCTCTTCCTTCTTTGAGGGGAACTGCATCATAGTCAGAGCGATCCTCGCCTACATTACCGCGTATAGCTATCTCGACGTTGTCGCAGCACTGATCTTTTACCCATGCTAAAAATTCAGGAGTTTTCTCTTTACTAGGAGCTCCTGGACTCATTGTTGTCTCAACGAATTGCTCTCTTACGTAGTCACATATCGAGCGGCTCAGAGAACCTGAAGAGCCTTCTTTTGTCGCATATTGTCCAAATACTCTGTCGGTACCTTCATTTAATAAAGTAGGGCAAACAAGACAGTTGATAGCATCGATAAGTTTTTTAACTACATCTTGACCAGCATCACTTTCCCATCTATGTCCACTCTTTAATTCTTTGAAATTCGGCAATGCAAGTCTTTCGTGTAGTGTATCTTCGGGGATAATTTCGGATGGGTCTATCGGAGCCTCTACTTCTGGTGTCGGCGTTGCTTCTGACGTTGATGGCGGTGTAGTTCGTGAGTCAGCTGTCCTCATCGGTATGTCTGCGGTACTCGGGTTGGCTGGTTTTGCAGAGCTAGATTCTCTAGCGCAAGCTGAAAGAGCCAAACCCCCTGCAAATAATGTTAACCCCCCTAACCACCCGCGGCGACTAATTTTTTCACCTAGTAGATCTGGACTTTTTACCATAAAACTTCAATCCCCTCCTTCGGGATTAGTGGCTTATGATGTCTATGCGACCCACCTCGCATTTGTGGTATTATTATACATCTTTATGGCGAAATAATCAAGCCGGCAGTTCTAAATTATTATCGAATTGCTAATCATCATCGTCTTCATCATCGTCGCCGTCGTACAAATCGCCAGCAAATTTTTTGAGTACGTCGACGGCTTGGTCGGTCAAAGTTTGGCGGACGGTTGGCGTGCTGAGTACCTGAACGGCCATCTTGCGGGCATTTCGGCGCCGCTTGTTGAACCGCTTAATTAGGCTCTGGCGGGCATCTGCTTCGCTGTTCGGCAGGCCTTTATCGCCGAGTTTCTTCTGCTCGGACCTGATGCTGTCTTCGATGAGCTTGTTGAACTGCGTCCTGGTCAGGTCGCTCGTATCAATATCGGCGAACATCACAGCTAGGGCGTTAGCGTTAGCATTAGCGATAGTGCTGGTTTTGATGCGGCCCTCGAGAATCTGGCGGAAGGACTGGTATTGCAGGCTTTCGTCGCCGTAGAATTCGCCGTTGAGGATGGCTGGGAGACTCTTGTCGCTGAGGGCTGGAACTGCCTGCATGAATTTGGTATCGATGATAGCCTGCTCGACCGAGCGGCGGAAGTCGTAGTTGTAGCCAGTGGCTATCACATTGCCGTGTTCGTCGACTAACCTGCCGGTTTGTTTAACGACGTTCAACTTCTGTTCGACTGAGCCGACTTTGAACAATTCAGCGATCGACATGTCGCGGACGTAGTCGTCGCGGGCGTCGAATGCATAGCTGCGGCCAGCGGCGTCAGTAACATGCAGCTGGGTAATTGGCTGGCCAGCAGCGTCGGTGCCTAGTTTGCCAGTAGCCAGCGCTTCAATTTGTCCAGGGTCGAGTTTGAAGTGGTGCGCTAGTTCGGCTTGCTGTGCGATCTTTTCGCCGGCTTCTTTGCGCGATTTAGCCACGTATTCGGCCAGCACCGCTGATTGGTTGCCGATGCCAGCGGCGTATTCGCGAACTAGCTTGCCGTCGACGCGGACGGTGTTGTCGAGCATCATAGTGTTGACTTCGCTGGACAGCGCCTGCTCGGCGGCGCGTTTGGCAGCGGCGGTCAGGTTGGTTTCGATGTTGGCGCGTTTGATGTCGCGGGCAACGTGCAGTACATAGTCCTGTGTTGGGGCGTTAGCGCCGCGCAGGTTGACGACATGTTCGCTTTGGTCGCCCTGGGCGATAATTTCGGCGTGCATTTTGCCAAGTTTTTCTTTAGCGCGGGCAGCGTCGAATTCGCTCTTCTTGACGCTCAATTCTAGAGCTTTGTAGCCTGGGCTGGTTTGTGCCAAGGTGTCCCAGCGGGCTTGCTGATCGTTGCTGATACGCTGTTTGTGCGCCTCGACGGTGCGCCGGGCGGTATCGACTTCTTGGCCAGCTCTGCTTTCGTTGAATTCATTTTGGACGCGGGCTTTGTCGATTTCGGCGAGCTGTTGGCGGTGCGTCAGATTTTGATGGCCGCGGTCGAAGGCGTTGTCGAGCTCGGATTTGTGGATACTGGCCCGGCGGCGGCGTGCTTCAAGCGCCTGGCCGTGCGGCGTGGCGTAGAAGGTGTTGCCGATTTCTGATTTGCGGGCTTCGTTCTCGCCCTCGACTGTCTGGACAGAGCGCCGGCCGTAGCGGTCGTTGTCCCATTCGGTGGCGTTGTTGCTGGCGGCGGCTTCGTAAGCGGCGGTTAAGCCTTTGCGGCGCTGTGTGCGGCGATGTTGCCGCCGTACGGCCGAGTTGACAAAGTTAGCGCGGCTGCCGTGGGCTCTGTTGATGGCGCGGGCGGCCCTTTTTAGCTTCGGCGACCTTCTGAAGATGCCTCTGTCGGTATTGATTAGGCTCTTGCCAGCGCGGTTTTTGGCGGCTTGGTAAGCAGCGCGTTCCTGCGCCCAGTTGCGAGTGCGATCGATGATACCGCGGTTCGGATTGTTGACAATACCAGCGAGTTTGCCGAGCAAATTACCGCTAAGCTTGATGATGAGCGGCGTGATGGCGATTGGTGCAACCTGCACAGCTAAGCCGATGATGATTTGGGTAATTGAGTCGCCGGCATTAGCGATGATAGCGTAGCCGGCTAGCTGCGCCGCACCGAAAATGAACGATATAAGCGGGAACATTAGCAGCATGGTGGCAAAAAGATCTTTCCACTTATCAAAATATTTATTTGTGCTCGGCAATACGTAAGCCACGAAAGCTAGCGGTGCAACGATGATACACAGGGTGATTAGCGCTTGGCGCATAGCCAGAACCACCATCGCCACAATGGCTGCGACGATGGCGCCGACTAACATCGTGGTCAGCAGTGTCAGCGACGGGCCGATACCGCCGTTAGCGACGACCACCTTGCCGAGTACGCCGCCGCCAGCTAGTACTACCCCAGTGACGCCAGTCCATGATAACTCGTCGCCGAGACGGCCGTGGCTAGACAAACCGTGTCGGACGTCGGTAAAGAACTGTTGTATTGATGAGCCGAGTACGTTCGAGGTGTCGACTAAAGCGCCAGATATCCAATACGAAACGTTGACCAAAATGGCCCCAATGATTAAGCGTGGCAGCATTGATTTGATGCCATAGTTGCTCAGGCCTTGGTTGGTGATTTGCGCGTAAATAATCAGCAAAAACACCAGGACGAAACAGACATTGGAAACGTCGCGGACTTTTTGCCAAATTTCGTAAATCGGGTTGTTTTTGGTGGTGTCGGTTTGCAGTGTGTGGACGATCAGGAAACTTTTGATGATGTCGAGTACGCCGTCCATCCGGTCGGCGATAAGCTGCGTAGCCGGGCAGACGAACCAGCCGACGTTAACTTTGCAGTTGTCGCCGTCATCATCGCTGTCTGCTTCTGGTGCGTTGGCGATAGATACTTTGGTTGACGAGGATTGCGTCGATGGATCGTATATACCGCTGCGCAAAAGATAGCTAACCGCCTGGCCTTCGGTGGCAGTTTTGGCGTCGCCTTCGGTCAAGATGAGGTGGATACCTTCGTTGTCTTCGTATTTGTAGCCGTCGTAGCCAGCGATCGGCAGACTTTTGGTTTTTTCGCCGCTAGCAAACGACGCTTTGTCGATTCTGGTATAGGTATGTTTCTGGTAAATAACAGTATCGTTTTTGGTAGAACGCTCGGCATCGGCAGCCGCTGCTGGCCGCGATAGTGCTAGAACACTAGCAAATAATGCTATCGTTACTGCCGAGAGCATTAAAAATCCTTGCCGCAAGGATATCCTACCCTGCAGGCATGTTCTTACCCAATCCCGCATACTACTATTCATTATAGCACTTTTGCTACAAAAAGTCAATGAGCGCCATCAGGAATATTAATGTTTGTCAAAAATGTTTGCAAATATGGACTACCAGCGCTATACTCTAATTAGGAAGCTATACGCGTTATGAAACAGAAACTAACAACCTGTCTGATTGCTCTAACCAGCGCTATTGGCGCGTTGTTGCTATTTAGCCGGTCGGTTTACGCGTTGGATTGCGCGGTGTTACCGAGCGAGATTTGTTCCAAGGCCGAAGATAGCGAGGCGATATTTGCCTTACTCAATTTTTTCTTGACGATACTGGTTGCTTTGGTTGGAATTGTGGCGATTGGCATGTTTATCTGGGCGGGCGTTCTCTATGCTAGCGGCGATGCTAATAGCAACCGGGTTGCTCAAGCCAAAACGATTATGACCAATACGACTGTCGGTATTATAGCGTTTGGTTTAATGTATCTGGCACTGAATTGGCTAATTCCAGGAGGGATTTTCAACTAATGAAGCGCGTATTTTTAGCTTTAGCAACGGTGATAGCGGGTACTATTTTCTTCTCTGCGACTGTCCCGTCGGCAGCTTATGCGGCTGATGCGTCGTGCGATGCTTATGTCTTTGCTATGCCTGCTTGGTACAATGGCATGATGACTAAGGGCTCTAGCGGCGACTGCGAGTTTGAAGGTCTGAAATCGGCTAGTGAGCCTGATAAAATTGATTTTAGCCGCACTGGGTTCAAGATTGGTGCTAATGTTGTACGTTGTCTCTTGATAGCGTCTACGTATGTGGCTATATTCTTCTTGATTAAGGGTGGTATTGCCTATATGTATAGTACTGGCTCGCCAGAAGGCGTCGCTGGCGCTAAAAAGACGGTACAGAACGCGCTGATAGGTTTCGTGATTGCTATGCTCGCCGTGCAAATTGTTAATGTCATAGGAGACATTATATGATCTGGCAAACGATTGTCCTTGCTGCGCGCAAGATTGATGCGAACAGTATTCTTTATTTCCCGACCAAGACAGATAATGATGCTTTGCCAGGTATAATCAGGTTGGCGTATTTCTGGGCAACGGTTATTGCAGTTATTGTGCTGGTGATTGCTGGATTTATCTATGCCACGTCGCAAGGCGACCCTAGCAAGGTGGCTCAGGCTAAAAATGCTATGTTATATACTGTTGTTGGTCTAGTGGTTGTTTACATGTCGGCAGCAATAATAATGTTCGTGAACGGAGCATTTTTCTAATTATGCGTAGAATAGCCGTGTTAGCAGTTGTAATTGCTGGAATTGTGTCGCTGGTGGCGATGGTGGTAATGCCAACAGCGGTCCGGGCGGCTCAATTACATGGCGCCTGCGACAGCGGTACTTACGATAAAGAGGATTGCGATCTCATCAAGCACAATGAAATTGATAACACGCATACGACGATTTCCACGCCGATTAGTTGGGCATTTTGGTTGTTGGCGTCAATATCAGTAATTATGATTATTGTTGGCGGCATTCGTTATATTACCTCGCAGGGCAATCAGCAACAATTGCAATCAGCCAAGAATACTGTCTTGTATGCGGTTGTCGGGCTAGTGGTGGCGATAGCTGCTAGGGCAATTGTAATGCTGGTTGTTGATAGTTTTTATAGCTAGAAAGGAGCAATTATGAAAAAAAATATAATAATGGTAGTGTTGGCGTTAGTACTGAGCGTATCAACGCTGTTTTTTGCTGGCACACCAGTCCAGGCTGCGTCGTGCGGTAGCGCCAAGCAATGCATAACTGATGGTCTGACGGCGTCAGGTACCAGTACTACTCCTAACAGTTTCAGCTCGGTATTGACGACAGTCACCAATATACTCTTGTTTCTGATGGGTGCCGTATCGGTGATTATGATTATCATTGGCGGTTTTCGCTACGTCACTTCGCAGGGCGACCAGACGCAGATGCAGTCAGCCAAGAATACTATTTTGTATGCCGTTATTGGCGTAGTAGTGTCGATAGCTGCTTATGCGATTGTTAGTTTTGTCGTTACTCAGTTTATCTAAAATTCCCTAACCCAATTATTCACCAAATGTTGTATAATAATCTGTATAAGATCAATAAATCATACAGAAAGGATCGACCGTATGAGAATTAAACTAAATAAAGATAGTATCGTCGGTTTGCTGGCGGTGCCTGCGTTGGTATTATCAGTGGCAGGCGTGATGTTTCAGGCGCCGCCGGCATTTGCTGCGCCAGCGAAATCCTCGAGTAGTCTTAGTGGGGAGAAACCATTAAATATATCAGGCGGGGCTGGAGCTGCCAAAGGTGATGACCAATCAGCTTGTCTTTTTGGCAATGAAAATGGTTGTGACCAGGGACAGACGCCGATTTTCCGCATTGTCACCAACGTTTTGCTATTTATCATCGGTGCCGTATCGGTGATTATGCTAATCATTGGCGGTTTTCGCTACGTCACTTCGCAGGGCGACCAGACGCAGGTGCAGTCAGCCAAGAATACCATTTTATACTCGATAGTTGGTATTGTAGTGGCGATTCTAGCTTACGCGGCGGTCAACTTCGTGATCTCTAGCTTCGTCAAGTCAGAATAATACCTGTTGCTTTTAAGGCATAGTAACCGCGCTTAAATTGGCGCGGTTATTTTATATGTTTCGCTTTCTCCCGCTGGTATGCTAGTTTTTGGTTTATACAACAAAAAACCCGCTTGCGTTTGCTTGCGGGTTATTTTATCTAATTTTCCCTGCTCTATTGGATAGCGATCTTTTTGGCTTGTTCTTGTTTGACCTTGGTGAAGCTAATAGTTAGAACGCCATCCTTGAGCACTGCCGACACCTCGTCTTCTTTAACAGCTACTGGCAATGCTAGCGTACGGCTGAATTCGCCCCAATAACATTCTTGGATATGCCAGCGCGAAACGGCGGTGTCGTCGCCGCTTGATAGCGTGCCGCTGATGGTCAAGATGCCGTCAGAGATACTAACATCGAGATCTTCTTTGTTGACGCCAGCGGTACGAGCTTTGATAACTAGCAATTCGTCAGTTTCATAGACGTCAACGGCTAGCTGGCCTGGAAAGTCTTCTTCCTGCTCTTGCCAGGCGCTATCATCGGTCTGCTGCTGAGGTGCCGCTGCGGCTGGCGAGTTACTATCATTCGTTAAACTGTCATCGTTGAGAAATGCTGCAGCCAGCTCGTCTCCGATCAACAGATCGTCATCTTGTTTACGTGCCATTGATGTCCTCCACTATTCTCGTTGGCTGATTGAAATTTATACTATCATTATAGACTATGCATAGCGTATAATCAACTGTATAAACCATAAGAGTGTAAAAAACACAATGGCGATTTCTCTGTTTGATATACTGGCGCCCCACTACTGTTGCTCTTGCGGTGAGATTGGCAGGATTATTTGTGGTGATTGTAAAAATAACATCATCTCGCGAGCTTCGCGGCGGTGCTTGCTGTGCGCAAAAACTATTCGTAATTCCAGCGGTTTATGCCGTCGCTGCCAGCTGAGAGCGCCTTTTGAAAATGCTTGGTATGTTGGCGAACGAAGCGGCGCTTTGAAGCTGTTGATTGGTGCTTATAAATTCGAACGAGTTGGCGGTGCTTATCGCGAGATTGTTGATTTGCTAGATACGCGCGTATCAGAATTACCTGTAGAGACAATTGTGGTGCCAGTGCCGACGATTGCGTCGCACGTTCGCCAGCGCGGTTTCGATCACGCAGCGAGGTTAGCCAAGGAGTTTGCTAGGCGCCGAAAGCTCCCCTATCGTACGATACTGCATCGACGAACCTCATCAGTCCAGCATACTGCCGATAAGAGCGAGCGCTGGCAGCAGGCGAAGCAGGCTTTTGTTTGCGACAGCTCAGAGGCTGCTAGCTGTTTATTGATCGATGATATTTACACTACTGGGGCGACATTGCATTATGCTGCCAAAGCTCTACTAGATAGCGGAGTCGAAAAGGTGTCGGTAGCAGTAGTAGCGCGGCAGCCTACCCAGGGTAGCTAATCTCTGATATAATAGGTTCGCTGGAGAGGTGACCGAGTGGTTGATGGTACTGGTCTTGAAAACCAGCGTGGGGCA
>ERZ772967.2241-NODE-2241-length-12562-cov-5.468698_pt1 | contig 12562 bp, 12 predicted proteins | sample MGYA00511677_ERZ772967 | MGnify/ENA primary metagenome ERZ772967 (study PRJEB29015, sample SAMEA2737931) | human oral metagenome | biome: human oral; feature: human-associated habitat; material: dental | place: China | collected 2146 ...
AATGCAGGATTTTCACGATTTCACTCTTTGTATCAACGCTATGCACTCCACATGTCCCGTATGTGGGAACATATCCACTGGAGTTCCTTTTACATACTCATAGCCTTTTTCACTTAGATACTTAACATCTCTGCTCATCGTTGCTGGATCGCAGGATATATAAACGATTCTATCTGCTTCGGTATCCACGACCGCTTTTAGCAAGGCTTCGTCACAGCCTTTTCTTGGTGGGTCCAGGATTACAACATCCGCCTTTTCAATCTCGCCTTCTTCTCTAAGCCTTGGGAGCTCTTCTTCTGCCTTACCTGTATAGTAGACGGCGTTTACGATTCCGTTTATAACTGCGTTTCTGTTTGCATTTAGGACGGCTTCTTTGACTAGCTCGATGCCGATAACCTTGCCTGCTCCTGCCTTTGCCATAAAGAGGCCTATTGTTCCGACTCCGCAGTAGAGGTCGAGAACTGTTTCTCCACCCTTTATTCCTGCGTATTCAACTGCCTTTTTGTAGAGGCGCTCTGCCTGCACCGGATTGACCTGATAGAATGAGTATGGTGAGATTTCAAATCTAAGACCTAAAATCTCATCTTCTATAACGTGCCTTCCGGCGATGATCTCTGCCCGGTTCTTGTGTCGCTTTGATGGCTTGTTATCGGCTATATCCAGTGCTACCGATGATAGATAGTATTCGAATCCGTCATCAAAGTTCAGTATAGAATTTATGCTTTCGTCCACTGCATAGATGAAACTCTCTAGGTCAAGGTCCTTTTCTTCCACGGTCGGCACGACCATAACCTCTCCGCTGCTAAACGAGGTTTTCACAACCAGATTTTTTATCTTTTTAGCATCCTCGCACTCATCAAAGCTAACTCTAAGCGCATCCGCTACCGCTACCGCAGGTTCGCTCTGAAGCCTGCACTCACGGCAGTCTATAACCTTATGGCTCATGCGCCCAAAAAATCCCACTGAGTGGGTTTTGGGGTAAATAGCAAGCCTTGCCTTATTTCTATAGTTATATGGCGTCTCCATCGAAATTATCGGCTCAAGCTTGGGATTTTCTATCCCACCTATGCGCTCGAGTACATCTCTAACATGTCTTTCTTTGAGCTCTAGCTGCTTTTCGTATCTTAGCTTTCCGAAAGCGCAGCCTCCACACTCATCTATGTAAGGACAGACATCATCCAATCTGTACTCTGACAGCTCAAGGATTTCCTCAACCTTGGCTATGGCGTAACGCTTTTTGAGCTTTGTCACTCTTGCGCTGACTCTATCTCCGAGAACGCAGCCATCGACAAAAGCGATGAGACCCTCGCAGCTTCCGATGCCCCTGCCGTCCTTGCTTTGATCTTTGATTGTAAGTTCTATTAATTGATTCTTTTCCATTTGTTATTCCACAAAATTCAGAAGTTCATCGACTGAAAGTCTCGCCGGTGCCGGGTTATCTGTTTCGTGATATCCCATGGCGATTATTGCTACAACCTCCCGGCTTTCGGGCAATCCAAGGATTTCTCTAATCATGTCGTAGTCTGCGTAGCCTAGTATTACTGTTCCCACACCATATGTGTGCGCAGCTAGGCAGAAGACCTCTGCAGAGATTCCTGCATCAAACATTTCCCAGCCGTCCTTCTTTGGTGTCGAGTAGCTGCCGTCAGGCTCAAAGCCGCTCTTTCCCTTTACGATTGACTGCACCGCTATTGCAGGAGCTCGCTTGATTGTCTTTTCGTTGAAGGTGAAACCGAGAACCGCCTCTTCAGCGATTTTAGCTTTGATTGCCTCGTTCTCAACGATGGTGTACCTTGTAATCTGAGTGTTCTTCCATGATGGTGCAAAAGCTGCAGACTCGATAATTTTCTCAATAGTCTCCCTTGAGATGCTCTCCTCCTTATACTTGCGAACACTTCGTCTTGATTTTATACATTCTAAAGCTTCCATTTATCTATCTCCCTTATGTAAACTGCTTATTTAATCGTCCAAAACATTATACATTCTATCTCACAAAATAGCAAAAGGAGATAACCTAAGCTACCTCCCTGTTTCTTAATTTTTTCTACTCTTATGCCTCTTATGACACTTCAGCTTATCCGCCACTGAACTGCGTATATACCTGTCCGCGAAAAGAGCGTGATAACCAACGTCTTTGGTGGAGCCAAGCTGAGCTGCGTATATACCTGCACGCGGTCGTGACTCATCTGATAACTTGAGAGCATTTGCCGCTTGCCTGCAGCCTATCTCTAACTCATCTCTCACTTATCTTTAGCCTCTCTTTCGCTGTAGTGGTGTGCATCCTCAAGAACCATGTCCTTAACCTTGATCAGCCTAATCGTGTTGTCCCTTGCAGTCTCCTCAAGTTTCATCGAAATATATTTGATATTCTTCTGAGCTTCAGGAATGATTACGTGCTCAAGCGCATTTACACGTCTTCTGGTTTTCTCAATCTCGGCAGCCATGAGCTTGCAAGCCTTTTCCTTTTCGGCGAGCAAAATCATGTCGTCTCTGATGTCGGCAAGCGATTTGATTGCACCGTCGAGGTCCGAAGAAGTGAAAGCATATCCGTATGAATAGATATCCGATTCACTTGCAGTCTTTGTTTTTACATCAAAGACCGGAATGTTAACGCTCATGACGTTCTTTGTGTTTACGCCAAGTGTCACCTTTTGCTTAGCAGCCATCAAAGCGGTATTAAGAGTTTCGGCATCCATACCTGCCTTAGCAACAACGAAGTTGATGTTAGCCTGACGGATACCCTCTTCGACATGCTTTCTGAGCTCCATGTTCTCGCGAACCATGATGAGGAATTGACGCATAAGCTCGTCTCTCTTGTCTTTGAGAAGCTTGTGTCCCTTGCGGGCAACAGCCAGCTTATCTTTGATTCTGGAGAGCTCCATACGAGTAGGAATTATTTGACTTGATGCCATATCACGCCTCCTTATCCTTACTTCGCCTCATAATACATATCCAGCCACTTATCACTTATTCTCTTGAGCTCGCTTCGAGGAAGAATTCTCAAAAGTTCCCAACCTATGTCCAGAGTCTCCTCAATGGTTCTATCCGTGTTGTATCCCTGATTTACATACTTGTCTTCAAACTCGTCTGCAAACTTGGCATACTTCAAATCGATTTCCGTCAAAGCAGCTTCACCGAGGATGGTCATAAGCTCCTTAGCATCCTTACCTCTAGCGTAAGCGGCAAACAGCTGATTCATTGTGTTAGCGTGGTCGCCTCTCGTCTTGCCTTCTCCTATACCCTTGTCCTTAAGCCTTGATAGAGAAGGAAGAACGTTGATAGGTGGTTTAACACCCTTGCGATAAAGATCTCTGGAAAGAATAATCTGTCCCTCTGTAATATATCCGGTAAGGTCAGGAATTGGGTGAGTCTTGTCATCCTCAGGCATCGAAAGGATAGGAATCATAGTGATTGAACCGTTCTTTCCATGCTGTCTTCCTGCTCTCTCATATATCGTAGCAAAGTCGGTGTACATATATCCCGGATATCCTCTTCTTGCTGCAACTTCCTTACGTGCAGCAGATACCTCTCTCAAAGCATCCGCGTAGTTTGTGATATCCGTCAAAATTACCAGAACGTGCATATCGCAGTCAAAAGCAAGATACTCGGCTGCGGTAAGCGCCATTCTCGGTGTCGAGATTCTTTCAACCGCAGGGTCGTTTGCAAGGTTTACAAACATTACGGTTCTGTCTATCGCACCGGTTTCCTTGAATGATTCAACGAAGAAGTTCGATTCCTCAAAGGTAATACCCATGGCAGCAAATACTACTGCAAACTTCTCGTTCGTGCCGCGAACCTTAGCTTGCTTTGCAATCTGTGCCGCGAGGTTTGCGTGTGGAAGACCTGAAGCCGAGAAAATAGGCAGCTTCTGTCCTCTAACGAGAGTGTTGAGTCCGTCTATAGCCGATACACCTGTCTGAATGAATTCTGCAGGGTAAACGCGAGCAGCCGGATTCATAGGCAGACCGTTTATGTCTCTTCTCTCTTCGGGAAGAATCTCGGGACCGCCGTCCTTTGGTCGTCCCATTCCGTCAAAGACTCTTCCCAGCATGTCCTCAGACACACCGAGTTCAAGGCTCTTGCCCAAAAACCTAACCTTACTGTCGCTGAGGTTTATACCTGCGGAGTTCTCAAAGAGCTGAACTACCGCTGTGTCTCCGTTTATTTCGAGAACCTTGCAGCGACGTCTTTCGCCGTCTGCAAGCTCGATTTCACCTAATTCGTCGTATTTTACATTCTCAACGCCGCGGACCATCATCAAAGGACCTGCGACCTCTTGAATAGTTCTATATTCCTTTGGCATTATTTAGTCCTCCTTCTTCAGTGCTTCAGCAACTTCTCCGTCGAGCAAGTCGTTGATTCTTGTAAATTCATCTTCTATCTTATCTTCAGGTGTATATTTGAACCTTCCGATAGGCTCTCTTGAAGGCATGGCGATAAGATCTTCCACATTTGCACCCTTCTCAAGTGCCGCCTTAGCCTTTTCGTAGAAGCTCATAACCAGTCTCATCATCAGATACTGCTTGCGAAGTGATGAATATGTATCAACCTCGTCAAAGCTGTTCTGATTTAGGAAGTCCTCCCTGATAGACTTAGCAGCTTCCATCTTGAGTCTGTCGGCAGGCGAAAGCGCATCCATACCTACCATCTGAACGATTTCGTTGAGTTTTGATTCGTCCTGAAGAAGCGACATCATTTCCTGACGAGCGTTCATCCAACTAGGCTCAACCTCTTCGTTAAACCATTTTTCCATGCTGTCCAGATATAGGGAGTAGCTTGTCAACCAGTTGATTGCAGGGAAGTGTCTCTGGTACGCGAGGTTTGAATCAAGACCCCAGAACACCTTTACAATTCTGAGCGTTGCCTGTGATACCGGCTCGGAGATATCTCCACCCTGTGGTGAAACCGCACCGATTACGGAAAGAGCACCATCTCTTCCGTCCTTACCAAGTGCGATAACGTGACCGGCTCTCTCGTAGAACTGAGCAAGACGGCTTCCGAGGTATGCAGGATAACCTTCTTCACCGGGCATTTCCTCAAGTCTTCCTGACATCTCACGAAGAGCCTCTGCCCATCTTGATGTTGAGTCAGCCATCAAAGCTACTGAGTATCCCATATCTCTGAAGTATTCAGCGATAGTAATACCTGTATAAATTGAAGCCTCACGCGCAGCAACCGGCATGTCCGATGTGTTTGCGATAAGAACTGTTCTTTCCATCAAAGAACGGCCTGTCTTTGGATCGACGAGAGCCGGGAACTCGTTCAGTACGTCTGTCATCTCGTTTCCACGCTCTCCGCATCCGATATATACGACGATGTCAGCCTCAGCCCACTTTGCCAGCTGATGCTGGATAACAGTCTTTCCTGAACCGAATGGTCCGGGAACTGCTGCTGTACCACCCTTTGCGATAGGAAAAAAGGCATCGATAACACGCTGTCCTGTAATCAGCGGCTTGTCCGGTCTCAGCTTTTCAGTGTAAGGCCTGCTCTTTCTAACCGGCCATTTCTGCATTAGCTGGATCTCTCTGTCTCCTTTTTCCGTTTCGATTACAGCAATTGTCTCTGTAACTGTGAACTCGCCTGACTTAAGTTCTTTAACCTTACCCTTTACATCAGGTGGTACCATGATTTTCTGTTCTACAACATCTGTCTCCTGAACAGTTCCGAGCACATCTCCTCCGCTCACCTCTTCACCGATTTCGGCTTTTGGAACAAAGCTCCACTTTTTCTCTCGGTCGAGGGAATCGACGTGTATTCCTCTCTTAAGGTTGTTGCCACAGACCTTCATAATCGCATCGAGCGGTCTTTGAATGCCGTCGTAGATGCTTGTTATAAGTCCGGGGCCAAGTTCAACCGACATAGGTACACCTGTCGAAACTACCGGTTCTCCCGGTCCTAGACCCGAAGTCTCCTCGTATACCTGAATCGATGCCTCGTCTTCGTGCATCTCTATAATTTCGCCCGTTAGCATCTGGTCGCTTACATGCACAACGTCAAACATGTTTGCATCGCGCATCCCTGTAGCTATTACTAAGGGGCCTGCTACTTTTTTAATCGTACCTTTACTATTCATGTACTATACTGCCTCCTGATATCAGTTATCGTGTGAAAACAAAATATCCGATCCTACAGCTCTCTCAACGGATTTCTTTACTTCGGCTATTCCTGCTCCGGTGTTTCCGTGTGTGCCCGGTATCTCAATGATTGCCGGCACAATCTTGTCCTGATATTTTGCAATTTCTTCTTTTAAATCTGCCGCCAAGACTTCCGTAATATAGATTATTCCATATCCCTGCTCGGCAAGCTCTGACAGCTTATGCTTTGCCTCGTTGGACTCCGCTACCGGTATAGTATCAAAGCCCAAAGCCGCAAATCCGTAAATGCTGTCATAATCTCCTATTACAGCAATATCACGCATACATTTCCCTTACTCTTTCCCTGATCGCCTCTTCAGAAAGATCGTTTTGCTTTCCGGTGAGTACGATTCTAATTGTCTTTATTTCATTCTGTCTTGCAATTACATAGGCAAATATTGGACCTAGCGTAAATGCATTGTACTTTTGCGGTTTTATCGCTCTTATTATGCGATTATCACACCAGCACTCGAATATAGATTGCGAGCTCTTCAGCGCATCTACTCCATCTCTATACGGCGTTGTCGCAAGATATGCAGCTATCTCATCTTTCCCTGCTATTGCAGCTTTTATGAGTGCATCTGTATTTATTGAATCGCAGCTTGACATCGCCCTCTTCATAAAATCAGCACTTTTCCCTGTCATCTGAGCTCTCACGGCAATCTTGATGTTCGCCACTGCAACAACGGACTCTGCGTAATCTTTGATGATATCAATCTTTGATCTATGTCCCGCAAGATATATTGCCTCCATGCAAGCCCTGTCAATTACTATATCGCAAAGCTGTCCGTCTCCTGTATGAACAAGGCTCTCGTAGGCTTCCTTCGCTACCTCCTGCATATCGTCAGGCAGGAGCTTATAGTTACCCTCCTGAATCGCTGCTCTCATCTCCTCGCCGCTTGGATTCGTGTCGTAGTAGATGCTAATGCCCTTAGGCCTGCTCACAGCCGCCTTCACCGCAGCCTTTAGATTGTGATATAGCTTTGGAATGCTCAAAACAGCAAATTGTCTCAAATCGATTTTGAACTCTTTTATTAAAGCCCAGATCTTATCTTCTTCTGCTGCAAGGATTCTCTCACCGTCACCCTTTGAGTCCGAGTTTCCCCATGACTTTTCCTCAAGAAATTGAATGCACTGCTCATAAGTGCCGAGTGAGATAAGCTGCTCGATATCTGTATCCTTCAGGAGGGATGTCTCTAGCGCACGAATTCTCGCGACCTCGTAAACATAATTTTCTCCCATATTTTCTCCTTATAGCCTATTCTCACTAAAATAGTAATTTCTGAACCAGGTCGGAAAGCTCTTCCTTCTTATCTGCAAAGATGGCTTCGAGCGTGCAGTTCTCTTCGATTCCACCGTAGGATAGTACAAATCCGCCCTCAATATCTATAGCATCCTTTGATACGCTCATCTTAGCCTGTCTGCCTTCTGCGATTGCTTTAATCTTGTCCTCAAAGTCCTTAGGCATTCTGGCTAAGTCCTTTGATGATAGAAAAACGATTCCATCGCCCTCGTGTATAGCCTTATCCGCTATCTTGAGAAGCAATGCAAAGTATTCCTCATCCGGCAATTCTCTGATTTGCGCCTTCGCGTTATCTATTACCTCAGCAATCAAAGTCTGCTTAGTCTCGAGCATCTTGCGACTGCGCTCAAGCTCCATAGATGACTTTGTTCTTTCTTTAATCTGTACAAGCTGAGCTTCAGTTTTTTGAGAGATTTCCGCACATTTCTTTTCGGCTTCCGCCTTATTTTGTTCTTCGATTTGCCTTGCCTTAGCCTTTGCTTCATCCATGGATGACTTTGCAGACTCGGTGGCTTCATCGAGAATGTTCTGTTTTATCTTATCTAATCCGGTCATTTTCTCTCTCCTTAACCTATGCTAAACAAATATACTACAGTTTGATATTTGATACTGATAGGATTGAGATAAGAAGTGCAAGGATTGCATATGTCTCTACCATTGCAGGGAATAGCATAGCCTTACCGAACTGATCCGGCTTCTTCGCAACAATTCCGATTGATGCAACCGATGTCTTGCCCTGATGGAATGCTGATACCAAACCTACAATTGCTATTGGCATGCATGCAGCAAATATCGTAAGACCTGTTCCTACGCTCATGCTTGTTACAGCCGTTCCACCCAGAATGCCAATCTTTGATAGTGTGATAAATGTTACGAGAAGTCCATAAATACCCTGTGTACCGGGAAGTAGCTGAAGGATAAGTACTTTAGCGAACTGGTTAGGATCCTCGCTTACTACTCCCGCTGCTGCCTGACCTGCTTTTCCTACACCCCATGCAGATCCCATACCTGCTAAAATTGTTGCGAGTGCTGCTCCAAAGATTGCAATTGCAAAACCCATACTAATTTCCATGTTTTCTTCCTCCTATGAATTATTTTATCTCTATATACTTACTTTCTGTTGTTAACGGTTCAAATGGCTTTCCTCCGCCTTCATAGAACTTGCCGAAGAATTCAACAAACTGAAGCCTGTTCGTATGGACGTATGCGCCGAGCACATTGATTGCCATATTCATTGTATGTCCAAAGATGAACACTATTGTAAATATAATTGCTCCAAGGACTCCTCCGCCGACCATGCTACCCATCATGTTGATAACGCTGGCGATTACACCTGTTGCAAGTCCTAGTGCAAGAAGTCTGGAATACGATAGCACATCGCTGAGCCAACCTGTGACTCCATATATGTCATACGCACCCAGTGCTATTCTGAGAGCCACATTCTTGTGTCCTCTACCTGACATAAGCAAAATTCCCAGCATTCCTGCGATTGTGAGTACCTTTGATATCATTACCACTGCTACCGGGAACTTGATTGTCATCTGAGAAATCGATGCGAATATATCTGTTGGCAGAAGTAAGAGGATAAGTCCGATTAGGAACATATACCAAAATACTACATCGCAGATACAGTCGACGATCTTGCCTTCCTTGAGCTCCTGAAAGCCTTTAATCGCAAGTCCTGCAAAGAGATGAATTACACCAAACAGCATACACCAGATCAAAAGTCTCATCGGATTATCAAGTGGAGCAAACCACAGCGGCTTGATTGTAAACTCCTTGCCAAAGAAGGTTTTCGCAATCACCGTAGGTGCATCCCCGAAATATCCGCCAAACATTACTCCCCAGAAGAGTGTTGAAAGTCCGCAGAAGCCGAACAGCTTGAGCATCTTCTTCATTCCGTCTTCCATCTTCGGAAACTTCTTCAGCACTATGAAACAACCGATTGACATCAGAAGTCCATAGGCCGCGTCCGAAAGCATCATTCCAAAGAAGAACACGTAGAAATAGGACATTACCTTTGTTGGATCTATATCTCTTAGTTTTGGAAGTCCGTATGATTCCAGCACTCCCTCGGCACTCGATGAGAACGCGTTGTTTTTCAGCACAGTCGGTGCCTCATCATCATCCGTTACATCTGCAAGCTCAATTACACAGTCAAAGCTTCCTTCTAGGAGTTCCTTAACTCTTGAAGCCTTGTCCTTCGGTATGAAGCCTGTCATTACGAAAGTTCTCTCTGACTGCTTCAGTTCTCCGCTAACCTCGACATTCTTCAGCCTCATTCTGAAGTAATCTCCGGCCTCTCTGAGTTTTTCTCTGCTCTCTGCCGATTCAACGATCCTATTCTCAAGCTCTGCATTTGCCTGATTAGTTGAATCGATATCAGTTTCAAGCTTTTCGATTTGCTCCCTTGGCGTCTTATCATAGCCTAGTGAACTCTTTGCAAAACCTCCGCTTCTTAGCGCATCTTCTACCTTACCTGAAATATCTTTCTCAGATATTACCACTATATAGCTGGCATCTGAGTCCATACAGACAACTTCCAAATCGATGTTTACATCTTCATCGCATTTCTTCTGTACAAGCTCATGTATTTTTGCCTCGTCCATATCAGGCGGCATGGTTCCTATCAAAATCTTAGTTTTCTTTGTCTCTGTCAAATCAAAAGGTATATCAAGTTCCTGCCAAGGTTTTAGCCCCTCAATTTTCTCGTTAAGCTTTGATACGAGAGCTTTGTTTTCGGTATATTCCTTGGACCATTTGATCACCTGATCTGCAAGCTCTGTAATCGCTTCCGCATTCTGCATATCATGCGTCAACTTTTCTTTATCTATCAAAGGCTTGCCTTCAAGTGAGCTGAACATTCCCTTTGTCTCAGGAGAGAAAGTATCCATCACATCAAGTGCCTGTTCAGTTAAGCTTAGCTTCTTGCTAAGTTCTCTGCTGAGTTCCTTTGTATTCGTCGTTACAAAGCCGTCAAGCGCTTTTAGTGATTTATCATCACTTAGCTCTATAGTGCCGAGCGTTTGGATTTTTTCCAGGATTTCTTGCCTATCTTTTTTCAATGCGCAGATACCGATTTTTTGCATCTGCAATACTGCCATACTTCATTCTCCTTCCCGAAAATATATTTTCAAAATAAATAATAATCGACCGTGCACAGTTAAATTAAGTGCTTGCCATAAACCGAGTTTCCTTTGTTTTCCGCTACATTCGCCTTAATATCTAAGCATCTCTGAGGCTATAATCTCGATTCACACGCACCTTATTCAACTTACTACTGCGTCGATTATCTTTTGAATTGCGTTTTTTTCTTTGCGTTTAGCATCCTGTCTGAGTTCTTCAAGTTCAGACTCCAGTCCCTTAAGCGACTCCTTTCTCTGTTCTTCTGCCTCCTGCTGAGCAGCTTTAATCCTCTCATCTGACTCGGATTTTGCCTGCGAAATCTCCTGCTCACATTTTGAAGAACTTTCGCTCTTCGTTCTTTCAATCAGTTCTAGCTCGGAAGCCTTACCATCCGCAATGATTTTATCAGCCTCCAGCTCGACTTCATGGATTGCTTTTATTGTATCGCTTACCATTTAATGTCCTCCTAAATTAACTGAATCATACCCAAATTATAACGTACATGTATACAATTATCAAATAAATACGAATAATTCATACTTTGATTCCTGCATACATTTCCCAACTTGGATAAGATACTATAATCATACCCTTTTTTTGTGCATTTTACACTATCATTTATTTGAGTAAAAGCTCCGGACTAAATCAATCGACAATTACAGGATATTATACCAATACAGCACGATACTGCTACGAATCCTTAATTAAGACCTATAGATTTCTGAGAATATATTTAAAAAAGCAGAAGTTATGAAGCTGAGTATATATTGCTTTATATTTGTGTTTAATATATAATTATTGCAATGTGTAAATTTATTCTAATAAATAGCACTATAAATTTATATTCGGCTAATCAAGTAATTTTAAAACAGTTTATGAGAAAGGATGTTTAACATGAAGGATCTTAAAAAACACTTGTTAAGTATCGCATTGAGCTTAACGCTGGTCTTTTCAGCCATACCGGTAGCAACTGTGCATGCTGATGACAATTCGCCGTTACCGGGAGCGGGAACAACTGCTGTAAGCAAAACCCCCGACGGTTGGAATGACTTAAGAGAAGCTCTTTCGATGCTTTTGGGATTTACATTTGACAATGAAGCGGATGCTAAGGCTGAGTACGAGAAACTCACAAGATTGGATGGAGATATTCTGCTGGGCACAGATACGCAGCATAACGAAATCAAGACTGTAAATATCAATGATACTATGGATTTTACCGGAACCCTAAATGTTGATGTTATTAAAAAGGCAGTAGGTATGATAACCCCGGGAGTTGGAGCTTTCGCAAAGCTTGATGGCGTTAGCAGTCAGTTTATGGCTGAATTTGTTATTCCGGATGGAATGATTTACAGCAAAGAACTCACCAAAGATAATGTGAAGCTTAAAAATGCGCAAGATATATTTGAGGTGACGGATGTAAAGGTAGAGGGTCAAAAGGTTACAGTGATGATGGAATTTGTTGATCCTGTACTAAAGAAAGCAAAGAAAGAAAACAAACCGTATATCGTCAAGGATTTAAATAATGCTCTAAACAAGGTTGAAGGTCAACTGGAGGTTACTATTCCTGGAGTTAAGTTTGACAAAACAAAGGTAAAAGCCGGAGATGTTCTGACCGTAAAGGGAACACTATCCGGAAATTATAAAATGGAAAAGCTTGTTACCGCTCATTATGACCCTAGAATGAGAACCTTACGAGACGAATATTTAAAAGATCCGTCAAAAGTCGATAAGTTCAAAAACATTATGCCCGCTGAATACCGGGAGTATCAAACCCAAGTGAAAAAGCTCAGTCAGGCCGTAGAAGATCTTCAAAAACTCGCTGATGAAGTAAAGGCATTGAGGGATGAATTTAATAAGTTTGTTGCTGATAACAAAGAGGTAATTGACAGGTATCTTAATAATGATCCTTATGACAAAACTCTCGATGAAAATTATTCTGACGAAAAGAATTTTGAATTTCCTACAGGTGAACCCTTTAAGATGATGACAGATAGGCTCT
>ERZ772967.2243-NODE-2243-length-12559-cov-3.663788_pt1 | contig 12559 bp, 5 predicted proteins | sample MGYA00511677_ERZ772967 | MGnify/ENA primary metagenome ERZ772967 (study PRJEB29015, sample SAMEA2737931) | human oral metagenome | biome: human oral; feature: human-associated habitat; material: dental | place: China | collected 2146 ...
TCGTCTGGAGTTTTTCCCGAACAAATCAGCAACGGCCCTCGATAGTGCGTTCTCCATGAACGCCACTCGATCGTCTTATATCCGCCGGCGATCAAACTCGCCCAAGGTTGTTTTATCGACAGCGCTTTCATCTCGTCGCGTCCTCCCCGCCAGCCTCCGCCCCGGAGGCAAACAGATGGGCATTCTTCGCGGCATATCGCTCCATGGATGCCCTCAACACGGTCGCCATCGTCGCACCGTTGGGAAACAGCAGAGCGGTAAGCGCCGGAACGACCGATTTTCGACACAAAACGTTATCGCTCTCTCCTGCCCATGTCACCACTCCCCTATCCGATACAGAGTATACAGTAAAATAATGTAAGAAGTAAGCCATACAAAAACTCACAGGGATTCCTTTTCTACTTTTCTACGCCCGCGATTCCGACGCAAAGGGCCTCCTCCAGCCGCGGCAAGCGCCCTGTCGGGGACACGTCGCACACGCCTCGGCGGAGGCCGGCATCCTCCGAGCCCCCTGACGAAGCACAGACGGCTGTCTATTCTCAAAACTCTCCCGATCCGTGCTCTTGTTCGTGGTATCTTTATTCACGGCGTATCCTCCTGTTTTCAGGAACAGGCACTGTCGGGAACATAACGATTCTACCCGGATACGCCATTCTTTAACCCCTTCCGGAACCCATACACCAGATTTGACAACAACTCGAAGGGAAGCTATGCTGGAGTTATGGGAAGCAAACGAATTTTCAACATCTTTGAGGAGGTCGGTTCGATATGGGCTCGATCGCCGGAGCACGGGCAGAGGGAGACTGGTACGCCCGAAACATGAACGCAGCAAACCTGGAGGAGGTCTATCGGACACGGCTGCCAAGGGTCCGTCAGTATCTTGAGGCGGAGATCGGCTTTGTGCGCAGTTTTTTGAGCGGCCGTGAGCGGGTGCTGGAGCTGGGGGCCGGATACGGCCGCATCGTGAAGGAGCTTGCGCCCTTTACGGCGTCGATCGTGGGGATAGAGCTCTCGGAGGCATCCGTGGCCTTCGGCAAAGAGTACCTGAAGGACGTTCCGAACGCAGAACTGAAGGTGATGGACGCGCATCACCTTCACCTCGCCGCGGAGTTCGATGTCGTACTTTGCCTGCAGAACGGACTGTCTGCCATGAAGGGAGACCCTTTGAACCTGGTGCGACAGGCAGTCTCCGTTCTGCTGCCCGGCGGCAGAGCTCTTTTCAGCAGCTACAGCCCAAAGTTCTGGGAGCACCGTCTGGCCTGGTTCCAGGAACAGGCAGAGAAAGGGCTTCTTGGTGCAATCGATCCTGACAGGACGAAAGATGGCATCATCGTCTGTCGGGACGGTTTCGAGGCCAGGACCTTTTCCCTTGAGGATTTGGAGGCCCTGGGGAACGCCATCGGCTGTGACCATTTTCTGGAGGAGGTCGACGCATCAAGCGTTTTTCTCGTCGTCACGAAGCCGTGAGTTCCTGAGCGTTCCCCTCCAAAAGAAACAACGCCCTAATCGGACACATCATACTCGAAACGAAGGGAAGGGAATCGTCATGCAGGGAACGTGTTTTCAGGCAGGTGTCTTCAAAATTTTTGTCGTACGTTTTGCCCAGCCTCTTGATGCTCTTCTATCCTCTGCCCTTGCAGGGCAGGTTCACTATTCCGGTGAACCAGTCTTCGATTGACATTGGAAAAAGGCAATAAAGCTCGGAACGCTGGCGACGCCGGCCGCAATGCGGAGAGCGGGGAACCGCTCCCCTTCCGCCTCAGACAACGGACGCCGGCGCGGTGCGATGCGCGCCTCCACTGCGGCGCACCCTTCCTTGCCCCCCTGGCGCCAGGCGGCCTTGCTGTACTTCTCCGCCATGGCGTACCCGTGTCGCATCGTCTCGGACAGCGTGAGCATGGTATTGACGCCCGCCTTGCCGGGTGGTACAGTAGCAGCAATGGAATTGCCTGTCCGGCGAGCGCTCCAACGCCGGGGTTCACCCTGAGAACTCTGAACCCCGGGCAAAGAAGCCAGGGCGGAATCAGGGCCGTTGGCGGGGGAGGCGCTCCTCGTCGCAAGCAGTTCTTTCTTTATCTACGTATTTCTCTCTGACCATCCAGGCTGTTTTTACACGATAGACTCCGTCCTCATTGACCAGCTTGATAGCCGCGACGGCATGCGGATGATCTGCGCCACGTTCTGCACGGCCTCGCGCACGCTGCGCTTGAACTCGTACTCCTCAATCTGTCCCAGCCAGTCGGTCACAACGTCCCTGTAGCGCTCCGAAACGTCGTCCGGGATGCCCTGCTCGGTCAGGATGTGCGCCAGCCGCTCCGCCTCCCGGACGGCTCGGCTCTTCTCGATCTCCTCCTCGCTGGCCAGCATCCGGTCCATGACGCCGCGTATCTCGTCGTTGATCTCGAACTCCACGCGGTTGCCGTCGGCGTCCACGTAGAAGACGTTGCGGACGGCCCTGTAGATGTCCGTCAGCCATTTTCTGAACGCCCGGAAGGCGCGCGCCAGCTCGAGGCTCGGCGCCTTGCCCTCCATCAGGTACTTCTCGAACCCCGCGGCGAACTTCTCGTGCGCGTTCCTCCAGCGCTTCTTGTCCGCCTCGGACAGCGGCTTGGAGAAGTCGATGTCGGCCACCTCCAGCCACTCCACCAGCTTCGTCCAGTCCTGACGGACGGTCTCGTCGATCCCGTCCATCAGGGCGAGGTTCCTGCGGCTGTTCAGGAACACGTGTCCCAGCTCGTGCAGGAAGGTCGAGCGGTTCCCGTCCTTCAGGATGGTGACGATCGTCTCCACCTCCCCGAACCGCGTGGACCCCAGGGGCGTACCCGAGGGGTGCGCAGATACACCGCGGGGGGCCGTCCCCATCCGGGAAGTGCCCCCCGCCCTTTCAGCGCCTAGCCCTTCTGCTGCTCCGCGGCCGCCGCCTGCTGCCCCCGCTTGGCTGCTTTCTCTGCCCTTCTCTGTTGCACTGCCGCCCAGAACGCTTCTTCGCCCTTCTCGTAAATCTCCTCGGTCATGGGATATATCTTCCGTCCCTTCGACCCGCCTTCCGGGGAAAACTGTAGTGTCGATCCTGCTGTAGCCATCCGATACGCCCTCCTTCTTAACTCTCTCAAAGACCTCGCGCGGCTTGTTGCCATACTTGAAAGACGTTGCTGCGAGGTCCACGAACCGCCCTGTCTCTGCGAAGCGCCTCAGGTTACGTCCCGCTGCCACGTTGGGGTTGATGTCCGCCATGTGGACGTAGACCTTATAGCCCTTCTGGTGGAGATCGTTTATGTACTCATCCTTTAGTTTTGCGTAACTACTCCCTACGATGGGAATTACAACGTTTTTCCCCTCATCGGTAACATCATCGTATACTCTACCGACAATATCCTTGCTTTCTGCGTGAACGAACCCAGCGCCGAAGCCGTCGTCAAACTCAGGAATGAGTTTTTTCGCCTCGTCACTGTCGATAAGCATGGACTTGTACTTGCTGGAGATGGGGTCTACAAGGGCAGAAGATTTGCCGCTGGCGGGCAGCCCGATGATGATATCGGCCCTGCGGTCCTTCCTGACTTCCCCATTATAGACGGTTCGTTCTTTGCCGTCAACGACCTCCGTCACGGCGGACCCGTAGCTCATGAGCTTGTCGTAGACCCGCTGCCGGATGGCCTCGCGGTCCGGCATATCCAGCGTCGACCCCGTGGCGGTCCTGCTCCTCGCGTCCTGAATCTCAGGGATGGCGTCGTACTCCTCCGCGGTGACGGGCTCGCCGGCCTCCAGCTTCTCCAGCGCCGCCATGTACTCCTCGGATACAGGCTCGCCCGTCAGCTTGAAGGTCAGGGGGCCGCGTCGGATGTTCTCAGCTACTTCAGATTTAGGCTGCCTTGTCTCCTCCGTAATGGCTGCCTCAACCTTCCCCGTTGAACCAGCCTCGTCTTTTTCAATGCTGGATACAACATCCTCTAAAATCTCTGATATGTCCTCTGTTCCCTCTTGGCTTTCGACCCCTGCGGCAGCTACGAAATTTCTTATAACATCTTGTCTGCTTCTGCCCTTTGGCTCAAACCCAGCAAGGGGGATCAGGTTATAAAAGTCCGTTTTTTTAAGCTCCAATCCTTCAAGGTATTGGATAGCCTCGTCTTCGTTATAGAAGTTATGCAGCCTTTCTCTCCATCCATTCAGCTCGCGCAACAGCATTTCGACATATTCATCTTCCTTCGCGAGGCGTAGAAAGTAAAGATGCTGTTTGTTCATTGGGCGATCTTTTGATGAAGATCGACGTTTGCGTCTCAACTCTTCATGTTGATATTGGATTATCCCTTCATCCCCTGGATACCTCCTCTTGATATACTCTTCCGTTACGCGGTTTTTAATCTCGTATAACTTGGCGACCATCTCATCCGCTGTAGCTCCATCAGGAGCGGTCGCGCCAAGATATTCAAGAATTGCTCTTACCTTTTCCGGGGGGAGATCGAAGGGGATGGGCAGAGCTTCATCTCTTATAAGAGACCTCTTAACTCCGCGCAAGATGATCTCATCAATGGGTTTCTGCGTCCGCTTCTTCTCGGCCTCTTTTTGGGCTCGCTCTTCTTCTTTTCCCCTTGCGATCTTAGCCTCTCTTTCAGCTCTTTTTGCTTTTCTTGCCTCTTCCCAATCCTGCGCGTTTTCATCCCCAAATGCCTTAGGGCCATGAGCTATAAAATTGAATAGCTCTTTTTTGTCCAACTGAGCTTCACGTTCTATATCTTCTGTTTCTGATAAGAGCGTATTGGCTCGTTCTTCATCAGTTAGTGGCAGCCTCTTTGCGACATTGCGAGCCTGGACCTCTCCCCATGAATTTATATACGCATCTGCGTTTGTAAATATGTCTTCAAGGCGTTCGCGCTCAAGTTGTTTGTGGTGCTTATATTTAGCCCAAGCCTCTCGCACACTTTCCGATAGTCCGCTCTCCATGGACTCGATGTCCTTGCCATTCACCAGAGCGGTATCAAGTTGCAGCAATACCTTTTTAACCTCAGGCGATACAGATTGCAATATGTCACGTGCAGCTCTGTAATGCCTGTAGCTGAGGTATTCTCCAAGTGCCCTGACTGCTGGCGGGGAAAATTCTTTAGGGTTGGTTCCCCCGCTGAATCCCTCGTGGTATTGGATCATGTGCTGTATTTCATGTGCGAGGACTTTTGCAAGCTCCTCAGCATCTTTCACGTAGTTATAGTTAAGGCGTATTTTCTTCGTGCTTTCATGGACTCCGCCTCGCTGAGCTGGATCCATGTTAGTATCAAAAACTACCGTGAAGTTACGAAGAAAGGGGTAGGCTGTATATAAATAAGGGCTTTCAAAAATATCGGGAAGGGGGAACGCCTTCCCCTCTCGTTTTTTAGGGCTGCGTAGTCCCTTAGGGATTGTCCCATCAGGAGTTTCATACCCCCACTTCCCATCCGCCCCGCGCTCCCAGCCCGTAGCCAGACGAATCGCCCTGGCGTCCTTCCCGGCCTGCTCCATCTCGCGGGCGACGTTCAGGTTGTCGAGGCGGCCCGTACCTTCTTCGGCAGCGTCCAGGGCTTCTGCCCCGCGCCTGCCGATGATCTGGTAGTACGTCTCCGGGCGCTGATCGTCCTCTACCTTTATCCCGGCCTCCTCCGCCTTGGCCCACAGTGCCTTCTGCCGCGCCTCGTTCTCGTCGATGAGGGCGTCGAGCTCCTTGTGCATTCGCTTCAGGACGGCGTGGGCCTCCTTGACGATGCTGGCCTTCTCTTTACGAAGGCCCTGTTGCGCTTTCTTGTCGTCGTCGAACGCCAGGTTCTTCTCGACCTCCGCCAGGTCGAGGAACAGCTCCTCCAGCTCCGGGACCCCACGCCAGCGGGTCGGCTTCTCCATCGTCTCGCCGGGGTCGCGCCCCGCCTCATAGAACGCATAGTCCTCCGGCCCCCGCCCCAGAAACGGCTCGTAGTACTTCGTGACCGTCACAAAGCGCTCCATGAACGCCCGCAGCTCAGGGCCCCATTCGGACGCCGGAGTCGCCTCCGCCTCGTCCATGCGGTCGTAGAGCTCCGCAAGGCTGTTGACCCCGAACAGCCTCATATCCCGCAGGCGATCTTCTGCGTCGTCCTTCATAGCGTTGAGGTGACCGGCATACCACTCCTCAAGCCTGCTGTATATCTCGCGTTCTTTCTCCGCGTCACGGGCTTCTTCATCACACAGCCGGTCGAGGATTGCCTCGATTTTTTCGTATTCGTCCCCGTCCAGGGGTGTTTCATCCAAAAGTGCGCGATACTTTACGGCTTCTTCCTTACGCGGCCCCTCCGGCCACGTCGTGGGGTCGTTCTCGTCATAGCCCACGCGGTTTGGCCGCTCCAGCCCCATGCGGTCCAGCACATCGCGGGTCAGGAAATACCCCACTCCATCATCGGAGAACCCATCGATGGTGAGGCCCCCATCGATGGCGGCGATGGCCCCCTCCAGGTCCTCGCGCGTCTGGTGCGCCAGGCTGCCCCCCCACACCCTGCGCAGCAGAGCGCCGGGGTCTTCGCGCGGCCCCTGTTGACCAGAGACGCTCTGGCGCGCTGAGGACTGCGAAGTGGAAGGAAACGTCTCCGTTCTGCCGCCAGCCTCCCGTTCCAGCATGTGCATCACGTTCTCGTCCCAGATGACGAAGTCGTAGCCGTTGCCGCCGTCGTCGGGGTAGCGCAGGCCGGGGATGCCCAACCCGTTCAGGAACACGGACACCTCGCGGGACGTCTCATCGACAGGGCCGCTCAGCCCACCGGGGACGCTTATCCTCCCCTCGTTCAGGGCGTCGGCGATCTTCTCCTGAATCTGCGCGCCGCTGAACACGTCGTATATCTTGATGCCGCGCTCGCCATCGCTTTGTTTGTACTCGTCGGCATAGGGCTGCAAGGCGTCCTTGACCTTCTGCGGCTGTTCGGAGAACTTTTTGTCCCAGTCCAGCAGCACGTCGTCCTCGGGGATATCGAACTTGGCAACCTGTGTGCTCTCCGCGTCGCCACCGGCAAGCAGGGCGTACATCTTCGCCACGTCGTGGGCAGAGGAGAGATACGCCCCCCATCCATAGCTTGCTGTCCCGTTCCCGCTCCCCACCTTGCTCATGTCGAACTTGTCATAGAGGGCCGGGCTCCCGTTGTAGGCAGTCTGGTCGTACTCCTCCCCGACGTACGGCCTGCCCTCCGCGTCCTTGACGCCACGCAGCATATCGGCTATAGTGATCTCAGAAGGAGCCCCCGGACTGGGCACCACTTCCTCCGCGAGGAGGCCGTGGCTAACCGCCGGGGACTCCTTAGACCTCCGTAGTTGCCGTTCTGGAAGAACTCCCGAAAGGGGTGTGCCAGAGAGGCGCGGAGGGGTTTCAAAAGGAGCCCCCGGATGTGTAACCACGCCTCCCGCGAGGGAGGGCCGTGTGCTATCCGGGGACTCTTTTTCTCCTTCCAGGATCACGTCGTAGAGCTCCACGTCCGTCGGCCTCAGTCGGTCGCTGTTCTTGAGCTCCTCTGCGACGATCCTCACGGCCTGAACCCCTGCGTCCGTCCGGACGGGGACGTAGAGCCTGTGGAAGTTCAGGACGTCCGCCTTCTTCGGGTCGTTGTTCGGCACGCTCTCGATGAGAACGGCGTTCTGCACAAGCTTATCCAGGGTGCCGGTGATGTCATTGCGCAAGGCCCTGTTGTTTTCAAGGTGGGGGCTTCTGCTGGAATAAGCAATGTGCCGCAGTTTCTTCCCCTTGGGCAGAGTAGCGAAGACCTCTGCGTCCCGGCTGATCCAGGTCTCATCCTTGAGCGCCAAGTCCTTGAGCCGCGTCAGCAGCTCCTTGGTGGTGCTTGTGTCTTCCGCCCCGCTCAGGTCCAGTATGGGCACTTTTTGCCCCAAGTCGACGCCGGCGTTAGCGGGTTGCGCGAAGCCCTCGCTCTGCACGGTGTCCTCGCCGCGCCGGAACGTCAGCTTCATGGCGTCGGCCGGCGAGATGTTGGCGAGCCGCGCCAGCATCCCGGCGACGGATGCACCGACCCTGGCGAACACCCGCGCCTCCTCACGGTCCTTGCCGACGGCCAGCATCTTGCGCTCCAGCTCCTCGGCCACGGCGTCCGTCTCCGCCGTGCGCCACGCGGGCCTGCTGGCCCTCCGCAGAGCGATCTCCCCGGCCTCCCGTGCCGTGGTCGTGACCATCTCCTGCGTCTTGGCAGGATTGTTCGTCCCTGCCTTCACGTCCTCCGCGCCGTAGATATCCCTGAACGCCCCATCCGAGGCGAACAGCCGGTCGTAGACGCCGCGCATCTCATCGGAGAGCTTGATGCCCAGGGCCTTCGCCGTGTCGTTGTAGACCTCGATCATCCAGTTGCGGATGCGCCGGAAGGCGTCCCGCAGCCGAGCTGTCGGGGCCTTGCCCTCGGACAGGTACGTCTCGAAGCCCCTGGAGAAGAACTCGTGTGCTTTGGTCTTGGCGCCGTCCGTGTCTGCGTCGAACGCCTCACAGGAGACCCCGGCCTCCTCGAGGATCGTCTTCACGTCCTCGGCAAGCTGAGGGTCGACGCCTTCCATGCCGCTGAACTCCACCATCTTGTTGAGAACGTGGTGCCCGAACTCGTGGAAGCTCGTGCTCTTGTTCGCCGTCTCGAAGAAGTCAATGACGCTCGTCCCGTCCGGAAGGAAGTACGTTCTGCCGTTGGGGGCGGTCGATTCCCCCTTGTCTTTTTGGGCGACAGGTGGTTTACTATCTACAGAAGCCTTGTTCTGCTCCCTCTCCGTTACGGGAGGTGTAGTTTCGGAGAGCGTAGCGCCGGGGAGGCCCTGATCCCTGCCCGGCGTATCGGAACGAGGCTTTTTCAATGGTGGGACCCTTTCATCCCAACCCGTTACGACCCAGGTCACCTTTTCCCCGTTTCGCACCTTACCAAGCACGGCGGTTATCGGCCCCTTTGTTATGTCGATGCGAGGCCTGCCTCCGCGGCGGCCATACTCATCTCCAATGTCCCCGTTTGCGATAACTTCCACCATATCCATGAGGAATTTTTCTGCGTCCATCCCCTCAGCGGAACGCTTTGCGAGAATATGCGATATCCCGGACCCGTTCATGTAGTACGGGGCATCTCCCGGCTCTCCCCACAGGAAGGAGATGGAGCCCAGGTCGTAGCGGTGCATGGCGTCCATCACGTCGGTCTGTTCGGAGATGACCTTCTCCATGGCGGCCTGCCCGCGGCGGATGTTCTCGGTCGTTTCGGGGCGCTCCTGATAGTATTCCTGCGCGTCTTCCGCCTCCCGTGCCGCGGCCTCTTCCTCGGCTTCGATAAGCTGAGACAAACGCTTTGCGGTCCCCTTGGGCTTCTTCTTCCTCAGGTCCCTTTTTAGCGCGTGCAGTTCCTTTTCGAGCTCCACCCCGCGCTCGTTCTTCCAAATAAACTCCGGGTCGTCGTTCCGCAGTCTCCGATCAAACTCCTCGCGGGACAGGTTTTCAATCCACGCCTCGATCTCGCCATACTCTTTCTGGAGGGCCAGGGCTTCCGTCTTCTCCGGGCTCTCCGGCCAGGTCTCAATTTCATCGTCATTCTCCAGACTCTGCCATGCCTCGAGCTCCAGAGCCTCGTCCCGCGCAGGCCCCTCCGGCCACGTCTTCGGGGCGCCAGGGTCGTAGTCCTCGCTCTGGCGCGCTGAGAACTGGTCGTAACCGCTGCCCCGCGCACCCTGCGCCTTTCCCTGCCGCATCTCGAAGTCCAGCGCCTCGGCGGGCTGAATCCCGGTGCGCTTCGCGAACCGGCCGGCGAACTCCGACGCCAGCAGCCCCATGGCCTTCGCTTCCTCCACGTCGCGTCCCGCCGCGATCATCCGCGCCTCCACGTCCTTACCTAGCCGGCGAATCTCGGCGGGCGTCCGGGGGCGCACAGAGCCCCTAGCCCCTGTACTCTCCGCCTGTCGGGGCGCCGTCTGTGCAGGTCCTACGCCCTGCTGCTCGTAGCCCTCGGCCCCTTCACCATCATCGAGTGTCCTTGCGTTGACGCCTTCGCCTGTAGGTGGTAGAGTGAGACCAGAAGGCGAGGCAGCACTTACCGGCCCACTCGGGGTGGGAGACGTTTCGGACGTGGGGGAGACGGCCTCGCTTTTCTCTTTCCACATCGAAACAGGGATCAATTTCCCCAACCGTCCCCTGACCTCTTCAACCAAGAGCGCGTGCCCGTTTACTTTTTTCTTAAAAATAATCCTTTCGTTCCCACTCGACGCGCCACGGGTGTTTTCTATTACGTCTGGATTTTCGAGCACCTCAGGCATAAGTTTAAAATCGTCGGGGGTTATAGGCAATTGATGAGGGAAATCCTTGAAAGCACTCCCCTTCGGGCCGTGGCGGTTCAGAATATGCACGACGGAACTGCCATCCAGTGCATGCCCATACCCATGCACGTCAATTCCCGTACTGTCCTGGATTTTGTCTGCTGTTTCATCAGATATGGGATCGAAATCTATCCAAATGCTCCCACCAATCTTCTTCCCCTCAGGGGACGTGGCCGCTGCCACGAACGCATCCATATCTGTGTAACGCCCCTTACGGGGAGCGATAGCCCTTGTAGCTTCGGGGGCAGGCTCCACCGCCGTGCTCTCTACCCCACCCGTCTCCTCTATCGGCAAGGCTTCCTGCTGGGCTGCATTCCTGGCACCCTCCGCCTCCCCCCGCATCACCGAGAGCGCAGCGTAATCCCTGAGCTTCATGGCATCCCGTATCTCCTGATATCGCGCCAGGTCGACCTCGCCCAGCGGATTCTCCGGCGTCCCGTCCTCGGCGAACTGAGCCTCCTCAGCCATGCGCCCGGTCTCGCCGTGAGCCCAGCGTAGCAGCTCGCCCCGCTGCTCGGGGGTAAACGTTGGCCCCTTCGCCGCCTCCTTTGGCGCGGGGGCCGCTGCCGCAGTCCCTTCGTTATTTGCCTTCATCAGCGCGTTGGCGATCGCATTGACTGCCATGCCGCCGCCTCCGAACAGCCCGCCGGACAGGGCCCCCAGCAGCCCCTCATACCCCAGCTCATTCCAGTCGTTGGGGTCCCCCACGGCCTTGTTCGCCGCCATGCCCTCCAGAACCTCCTCCGCGCCCTCGGAGCCCATGCTGAACAACAGCCCTCCCAGGGTGCGTGTGACGGCCCCCGCGTTGGGGAACAGCTTGCCCAGCCCGAACGTCGCCATGTTCTGCAGCGGGTCGGACAGCATCAGCCCCAGTCCAATCTTGTCGGCGTGGGACAGGTACTGCTTATAGGCTTCATCGGGGTCGACGCCCTTCTCGATCAGGCGTCGGTACACCTCGGCTCCCTCGTCCAGCCCCTCGCCCAGCGCGCCGGGAAGGCTTCCTGCGACCGCGCCATAGGGCCCGGCAGCCAGCGTCGCCGCTGCGGCCAGGGGCATGTTCTTAAGCGTGTAGGGGGCGTTGACGGCCAGGTCGTGCAGGACCTTCCCCACTCCCTCGGTAGGAACGTGATACTCGCCGGGGTCCCACCACTCCGCGTTCCTCCGGAGCGCCTCAGCGCGCGAGGCGCTGTTGTAGGCTTCCACTTCCGCCACCGCTCTTGCTTGTTTCTCCCTGTCCTGGATGTCCAGGACGGACGGGTCGGACAGGGCCGCCATTCCCAGCTCCAGCAGGTTCGGGCGGCGCGTCGGGTCGTTGGACTGCCGGAACGCACGGGCGGTCTCGATATCGGCGCGTTCGGCCTTACGCGTGTCCAGCCCCGCTATGCCCTTCTGGATTCCGGCCGCGATGGTCCCAAGGTCCCAGTAACCGGGGTCCAGCGTGTCAGTAGAGGGTGGCGCCATCACATCCGGCATGACGTCCCCGTCGGTCACTCCCGGCAGGACAGGCGCCGCAGGCTGCGAAGAAAACGCCTGAATGGCGGGAGCCGGTTGTAGGGCAGCGGGAGCAGAGGGCTGAGAAGACAGTTTCTCCGGGTAGAAATTTCGGTTGATGGCGTCGCGCACCTGGTCCTCGGTCATGTCGTCGGGAAAATGCAGGACAAGCCCCTTGTCCGGCAGATGTATCTTCATAACGTCCTCCTGATATCAAAAAACCCCTCCGGGAGAGGGGCGTGTGGTATACTTACCTCAGCTATTGCAGGGGTGCCTCCTTTTTCGGTGTTCGCTAGCGCCGAAATTTCAAGGAGGCGCTTTTTGTGGTATAATCTAGCCACACATGAGAGCGTGCCTCTTTCCTCTTTGGAGTTCGCCAGCTTCAAAGAAGACGGGAAAGAGGCTCTTTTTTTGTGGTATAATCTAGCCAGCCAATGAAACATCATGAGGTACCTCCCTTTTCTTAGCGTCCGCTAGCGCTGAAGAAAAGGGAGATATTTTTATCCTGCTCTGATAAAATATGGATACCGTATCAGCCAGTTGAGGGACCGCTACTCTGCCGTCTTCAGTCTTCACGGGGCAACCCCTCGTGTTGGTTCGTCTCTAGCGGGGCGAACATCCCTTTTTGATTTGAAGGGAGGAACCTCACGTGTTTCGTTGGCTGAGAAGCCTCAGCTTCAAGCTCCATCTGAAGCTGGGACACCTGACGGTAAGCATCTGCTTTAAGCCAGGCTCCACCGTCGTAAGACGG
>ERZ772967.2244-NODE-2244-length-12559-cov-2.521593_pt1 | contig 12559 bp, 7 predicted proteins | sample MGYA00511677_ERZ772967 | MGnify/ENA primary metagenome ERZ772967 (study PRJEB29015, sample SAMEA2737931) | human oral metagenome | biome: human oral; feature: human-associated habitat; material: dental | place: China | collected 2146 ...
GACGCTTTTCTGCAAAAGGTGTTGAAGGGCGATGTTGAAAATACAATCAACCCAACTTATGCTAGCTTGGCTGACAGTTGTACCCAACTGCTCGATGTGCTTTCTGCGATGCAGCCCGGCAGCATTACGCAGGGCCAAGTAGACAAGGCTTGTGAGATTTTCTTGCACGCTCGTGCAAGCTATGAAAAGAGTGAGGCTTTCTTGCTGGGCGCAGCTTCTCACTTTAGCATTGACCCGCATATCGATTCTTGGCCCCTTGACTTGACGGCTTTGCACAACCTTCTGACTAGTGGGCAAGCTATCGCTACTGCTTCCAACTATGACCAGAGTTTGATCGGCTTTCACGGCATCGAGTTTATTCTCTTCCGCGATGGTAAAAACCGTAGTGCAACGGAATTGAATACGTATGATTCTTGGAACCGCGATGGGCTTGACTTTACCAATGTTAAAGGCGAGCGCGAATTGATGTTTGCGAAAGCCGTAGCGGAAGACTTGCGCAATAGCGTATATCAATTGGAGTGCGCTTGGAATGAAAATGCGCCGAAAGCCCACTTCGATGTATTAGACGAATTAGGAAAGGCTTACGTTACTGACTTGGGTAAATCGTATGGCTATAGTATGATCAATGCCGGCGGTGCAGGTAGCGTTTATCAAAGCGTGAAGTTGGCAGCCAGCGCTGTGCTGAGCGGCGATAATAGTGCGGGCGGTATTGCCGATGAAGTAGGTAATACGAAAATCAATAATCCTTTCTCCGGTAAGGACGTTAGCTATATTGAATCTCCGTATAGCTGGAATTCTCTGAACGACTTCCAAAACAATATCCATAGCGTAGAGAATGTTTGGTTTGGCGGTGTGCCGAGCAAGCGCAATCAAGCCGTTTCCTTCCACGCTTATTTCCAAAAATATAATAAGACCGTCGGCGAGCGTGTGGAGAAAGCTATTCAGGCAGCGATTGTGGCGATTAAAGACATACCCGCGCCGTTCGTGAAGAACTATCAAAGTCCGAAGTGTAAAGTGGCAATTAACGCTTGCCAAGAGTTGAACGACGCCTTGAGCGAGGCGAACGACGTTATTCAAAAGAATACGAAATAAGATAGGCATCCTGATGGCGTGCGAATCCGCTGTTGCCGCCAATCGCCGCAACAGCGGGTTGTACACTCAATCGCGCGTTTGTCGTCAAAGTTGCCGGCGCCACTATATATAATGTATACCGGCTTGCGACAAAGAGCGCGTCTCTCTCCGCCTGACGGGCGTTAAGCGTCATTTCAAAAGAAAAAACAACATTATGGAATATCACAATTTAATGTACAGAGCCATCCTTGCAGGTGCCGTCGCAATGTCTTTGGTCGCTTGTTCGGATGATCCGATCGTGAAGCCTCAAGGTGAAGAAGGTGAGGCTAACGACGTATTTTCTGCCGCAGAGTGGAAACCGGGTGGCGAACTAGGTACAACAAGTCACGAAGAAGGCTGCTATTCCAACCCCTCTCCTTTTGTAGAGCAGAACGGCCTTTATCAGACGTTTAAACACGGCGAAACTTTCTTTGAAAAAGACTTTACGCTCAATACCCGTCCTCGCAAAGGCTTAGGGCCGGCGTGGGTACGCAGTGGCTGTCTTTTCTGCCACCCCGGTTATGGTCATGGCCGTCGCCAAGATTCCTACTTGGCTAACACCATGGGAAACGGCTATCTGCTGGTTATCTATCACGACAAAGACGGAATAGACGGCAACGGGCAAGCCTATAAGAAGAATCAATACATTACGGAGGTGACAGGTATGCCGCAGACGAAAGCGATGAAGCCCTTCCTGCCGCCCGTAGACGAAGCGCAGATCTCCATAACGTGGAAGCACAAGCAAGATAGTCACGGCAATAAATTTCCCGATGGCGAGACTTACGACTTGATCTATCCCGAAGTGAAGATACCCGTGACGGCGTTCAACACGAACCCGAAACCGAAAGATTATGCTGTACGTTTAGAGTCTACCATCGGTATTTATGGTACGGCGCTACTTGACGCCATTGATGATGATTCGCTGAAAGCACAATACGCTAAGGAGGCACAGCACGCCCAACTCAATCCCGCGATGTGGAATGCTGCCGCTAACGACTGGGCCGCTACGGCGTGGTACTCTCTGGCCGACGGCACAAAGCGCATCAAGCGTTTTACGTATGCCTTGACGCGTGGTAGTTTGCAAGATGGTCCTGGTGCTAATGCGATGTGGAATATTACCAACGTTACCCGCAGCGATCGCCACTACCTTTATACCACCAAGGCGTGGGCCAAGGCTATGTCAGAGAACCAAGACGTTATTAATTATATACAGCAGAATGGTAGCGATGCTACTTCTATGTTGCATCCTTATTATGCCGATGGTTCGCGCGACAGCATTAGTTATTTAGTAAATCTCTTGTTAGGTCTGAACAAGCCCTCCGACAAAGCTACTTACGAGAAATACTTTGTAGAGCCCTATGGCGAGGAAATGACCGACAAAGACTATTACGATTTTATGGTATGGCACCGTGGTCTCTCTGTACCAGGCGCTCGCAATCTCTACGATCCTCAAGTGAAGCGCGGCAAAGTTTTGTTCTACGAAATGGGATGTACCGCCTGCCACCGGCCCTCTTGGAAAACGGGTGAAGACAACTACTATACCGACGCCATCACGCGTGGTCAAGGTGCTTTGCCGCGTTATGCACATCAAACGATTTGGCCTTATACGGATATGATTCAGCACCGCCTGTATATGGACAATGATATTCGCGCCGACTGGTGCAGAACGACGCCGCTCTGGGGTCGTGGCTTGAGTTATCAAGAGACCGGCGCTCACGACCGCTTGCACGATTGCCGTGCTCGCAACGTCATCGAAGCCATTATGTGGCACGGCGTATCCGATAAGAGCGAAGCCAAATGGGCTGCAGACAAATTCTATAAGCTCAAGAAGAGCGATCGCGATGCCGTAGTGGCGTTTATAGATGCCATCTAATTGAATTATCCTAGCTGAGGCGGTCTTTTTCAGTCCTTTCGGCTGACACAACATACAGCGAGTATGGTAGGAAGATACCGAAGGCGTTTCTTTACGCAACGCATAAGGTGACCTCCTCCATACGAGCTGTTTTCTTCCTTTTCGCTTCGCCTGTCTGCCGGCCTTTATAGAATAAGGCCTTACCAATCTTGATAGCAACAGGCAGCGTCGAGCCATTTCTTCATAACATCACAATTTTTACCTCCTCCAACTCTGCTGTGCAGTAATCCGTCTCGCCCTGGTCAAGCCCCTCTCGCTTTGTCTGAAGAAGTCGGTGCTGCTATTCTTCAATAACCGAAACATCTACGATGAAGAAAATCCTATATCTCCTTTATCTCCTGCCCCTTTTAGCGATGGGCGTGGCTACCTTTGTAGAGCATAATCAAGGTTCAGCCTATGCCGCTCGATATATTTACGGCTCACTCTGGTTCTCGCTGCTTTGGGCCGCACTGACCTTCGTCTCCATTATTTATTATTACCGCCAAGGTCCGCGAAGAGCGGGCACGGTGCTTCTCCACGCTTCCTTTGTGTTGATTCTGACCGGTGCACTTTTAACCAGTTTGACGGCCTATCGCGGCACCATTCACCTCCGCCTACATACGCCTACGGCTTCCTTTACGCCGAAAGACGATGGGGCTGCAACCGATTCGCAGCGCGCTTTGCCTTTCCGCTTGCGCTTGGATCGCTTCGACGTGCTCTACCATGCCGGCACGAGTTCGGCCAAAGATTACGTCTCCCGCTTTACGATTCTCGATGGGACGTCGTCCGTCAGTGGTAGCGTCTCTATGAACCGCATTTTCACGTATCGCAATGTGCGCCTCTACCAAAGCGCTTACGATGATGATGGCCAAGGCACCTATCTCACGATCAATGCTGACCCTTGGGGCATTCCGGTTACGTATGCCGGCTATACCTTGCTTTTCCTTTCCCTCATCTGGTTGTTAATTGATCCTAAGGGCACTTTCCGGCGACTCCTGCGAGGCGCTGCAGTGGGCCTATTTTTTGCCGTCGGACTCTCCTCTGCGGCTGCTCCGGCGCTTCCTGCCGATGCCGCACATCGCATGGGCTGCCTCGATATGTTGTACAATGGCCGTATTTGTCCGGTGCAAACCTATGCACTCGACTTTACAACAAAAATCTACGGTCAGCGCACGTACAACGGCTATACGGCTGAGCAAGTCTTGACCGGGTGGATTTTCTGGGGCAACCAATGGACCATCGAGCCGATGATACGTGTGAAGGATGCAGAAGTGCGTCAGCGTTACAACTTGCCCAAGTATGCATCTTTAAGTCAGTTTTTTAATGCCGCTGCAGGTGGCTACATTCTCGGCCCTGCTGTGCGCGAATATGCAGAAGGCAATCGCGATGGTTTCCATAAGGATGTTGCCGAACTAGATGCCAACATCAAGTTGATTATGGACCTGCGGCGCGGACTTCCGCTCAAGTTTTTTCCGGTTACGACTCGGCAACAGACCACTTGGTTCGCGCCGGCCGATAGCTTGCCTCAAACATTGCCCGCCGATGAGCACCAATTCATCGACCAATCCTTTGCCGTATGGAATGCCTACGCCCAAGCCGGCGATTGGGAACACCTCAATCGTGTGACTGATGCCGTGCGCCGCTATCAAGGCGACCACGGCGGCGCCTCCCTGCCTTCGACGCTGAAGATCAAAGCCGAATTGCAATACAATAAGTGGCCTTTCACGACGATACTCTTCATCTTTAATCTCACGTTGGGCTTCTTGTCGCTCTTTTATGTCATTTACTTGACGACCCACCGCCAGACGCAGCGCCGCTTCGTCATAAAGTGGCTGCCTCGCCTCTTTTTTGTCGCGGCCTTGCTCGCTTGGGGCACACTGACGTATTACGAAATACTCCGCTGGATCATAACCGGAACGATCCCGATGGCCAACGGCTATGAGACGATGCTGCTGCTCGCCTGGTTTGTCCAGTTGCTGACGCTCATCGTCTGCCTAAAAAATAAGTTGGTCTTGACTTTTGGCTTCCTCTTAGCCGGCTTCTTCTTGCTCGTGGCCCATTTGGGTCAGCTCGATCCGCAGATTACGCCCCTCATGCCCGTGCTCGCTTCGCCCCTGCTCAGTGTGCACGTCTCGATTATTATGATGTCGTTTGCGCTGCTTTCGCTTACGTTCATCTGCGGCCTGACGGCGCTGATCTCGCGCCTTTTTGGGGCTGACGATGAAGCGCTTATGGCGCTCCGACGCCTATCCCTCCTCTTCTTATATCCGGCTTTGACCACGCTGGGCATCGGTATTTTTATCGGAGCAATATGGGCCAACGTCTCTTGGGGCCAATATTGGAGTTGGGATCCCAAAGAAGTGTGGGCGCTCATTACGTTTATGACCTATGGCATCGTCGTGCATACTCATACGCTCCCGCTTTTCCGCCGGCCGCTCCCTTATCATTGGTTCGTGACGCTGGCTTTTCTTACGATTCTGATGACTTATTTTGGCGTCAACTTCTTCCTTGGGGGGATGCACTCCTATGCTTAAGTCTGACGAAGGCTTCTGCGCTGAGTGCGCACGGATCGCGGCTCGTTAGCCTGCTGTTTGTGAATTGCGCCGCACGCATTCCATATAACTACCTTTTCATTTTTCGCCCGTTTGACCCTCGTCGTCGAACGGGCGTTTTGCTTTAGGGCGAACTTGCTTTGTCTCTATGTTGATGCTGAAGGGGATAGGCCTATTTTGTTTCGACCTCCCCATCGTTTGCTGCCGCCAAACGTTGGTTTGCCCTCACCAAACGGTGGTTTGCTCCCACCAAACGATGGTTTGCTCCCGCCAAACGATCCTGCTTGGCCCATCGAAACTGAGTGGGGCGGGCCTTTGCCTAAAAAATAATAGGAGAATATGCCCAATAATAACATATTCTCCTACGTAAGTGTGCATCCGGCGATGCGTAATAAGTCAGTAGGGCCTAAAAGGCCGGTTGGCAGAAAGGCTGATGCCTTTGTGCGCCTTGCAAGATGACCCTTCGTGAGGTTGTGTGGTGATGCTGCCAACGGCGGTGGGCGCCGCCGTTAACCCACTTGCGACCCCGGCGCTACGGGGCGGTCGATCGTGAGCACGGAGAGCGAGCCGTCTAAATTTTGAGTGCTCAGAATCATTCCTTCGCTGACAATGCCGCGTAATTTTCGCGGTGGGAGGTTGGCAATAAAGACTACTTGCTTGCCAACCAATTGCTCCGGTTCGTAATAATTGGCAATGCCGCTTACGATTGTACGACCGCCGAGGCCGTCGTCAATCTTGAATTGCAGCAGTTTGTCGCTCTTCGGCACGCGCTCACAACTCAAGACCGTGCCAACGCGAAGATCCATCTTCGCAAAGTCGTCGATTGTCGTTTCCGCACTAATCGGTTCTGCCTTCTTTTCAGCAGCTTCGTTGGCCGCTTCCATAGCTTTGAGTTTCTCTACCTGAGCCGTCACGACTTCATCCTCGATCTTTTCAAAGAGGAGTTCGGCCTGGCCAATTTGGTGACCGGCCGGAAGGAGATCCGTATGGCCCAGTCTGCTCCAATCGAGCGTTTGGAGGTTGAGCATGCGGCGCAGACGCTCGCTGCTGAAAGGCAGGAAGGGCGCGAAAGCCGTGGCCAGATTGGCCACGAGTTGGAGTGCAATATATAAAATCGTCTTTACGCGCTCCGGATCCGTCTTGATGACCTTCCAAGGCTCAGCATCGGTCAAATATTTGTTGCCGATGCGCGCGAGATTCATCGCCTCCTTCTGCGCATCACGGAAGCGGAAGTGGTCGAGCAAGTATTCAACCTTATCTTTTACATCCTTAAACTCAGCAATCGTGGCTTCGTCTTCGGGCAGGAGCGTCCCGCAGGCCGGCACTTCCCCACCGTAGTATTTGTGGGTCAATACGAGTGCGCGGTTTACAAAGTTTCCGTAGACGGCTACCAACTCGTTGTTGTTTCTGGCTTGGAAATCTTTCCACGTAAAGTTGTTGTCCTTCGTCTCTGGAGCGTTGGCCGTGAGCACATAACGCAAGACGTCCTGCTTGTCCGGAAAATCGATGAGATATTCGTGTAACCAAACGGCCCAATTGCGCGAGGTAGAAATCTTGCGATCCTCGAGATTCAAAAATTCGTTGGAGGGTACGTTGTCGGGCAAGACATACTCGCCGTGGGCTTTCAGCATCGCGGGGAAGACAATACAATGGAATACGATGTTATCCTTGCCGATAAAGTGGATTAAACGCGTGTCGTCTGACTTCCACCACGTCTCCCAGTCGTTAGGGAGCAGTTCGCGTGTGTTGGAAATATAGCCAATCGGCGCGTCAAACCAGACGTAGAGCACCTTACCCTCAGCGCCCTCGACGGGAACGGGGATGCCCCAATCAAGATCTCGACTGACGGCGCGCGGTTGTAGGCCCATATCAAACCAACTCTTGCATTGACCGATGACATTGGAGCGCCAATCGGCGTGCTCGCCCAAGATCCATTTTTCTAACCACGGCTGATGTTTGTCTAAAGGCAGATACCAGTGTTTCGTGGTGCGAAGAACGGGTTTTGAACCGCTGATGGCCGATTGCGGGTTGATGAGTTCGAGGGGCGAAAGCGCCGTGCCGCAACTTTCGCATTGATCGCCGTAAGCGCCGGACTTATGGCAGTGGGGGCATTCTCCCGTGATGTAGCGGTCGGCCAAGAATGTCTTAGCTTCTTCATCGTAGTACTGCTCGCTTTCTTTTTCTATAAACTCGCCTTTATCGTAAAGTGCTCTAAAGAACTCGGTAGCCGTTTTTTCGTGTACGGCACTCGTCGTGCGACTATAAATATCGAAGCTGATGCCGAAGGCTTCAAAGGAATCTTTAATCAGTTTGTGATAGCGATCTACGACGTCTTGCGGCGTGCAATGCTCGCGGCGGGCGCGAATCGTTATGGGTACGCCATGCTCATCTGAGCCACAGATGAAAAGGACCGGCTTGTTGCGCAAGCGCAGATAGCGGGCGTAAATATCCGAGGGGATATAGACACCTGCCAAATGGCCGATGTGGACCCCGCCATTGGCATAGGGCAGCGCAGCTGTGATCAGCGTACGATTGAAGGTCTTTTGCGTCATGTAGAAAAAAGAATTAAGGCGAGAAGAGCGGCCTAAGCGGTCGTCTTCTCGCTTTGTTGTTAACTTTCAATACGCAAAGGTAGAGAAAATATCAAAATTTTCCGCCAATACTTCAAATTTGTTTTATGTGTTCCCACCCGATGGGGGCGCATAAGTTTGTCTGTATGCGCCTCGTGAAGCGTCAAAACCTTTTCAAGGAGGAATGCTACAGCTTTACGACTTTCTTTCCGTCGACGATATACATTCCTTTGGGCAGGTCTTTCAATTTGCCTTGTAGTTTCACGCCACTAAGGGTATAGATGCCCGGTCTTGCCGGTGCTTCAGTAGTCAGGTGGCTTACGCCGGTTATGTCGCCATAGACTTTTACATCGTCAATGTTGATGCGGAACTTATCTGTGGTGTTAAAGTGACGGAAGGCAATATATTTCGTGCCGGCCGGCAAGTTAACATCGTAGAGCTTCCATTCGCCTTGGTCTAATCTGTGGGCGCCCGGTGCCGGTGCAGCTTCTTCGCCGGTAGTCCATTCTTGCACAATCGTGAAGTCGTCCTTTTCGCGTCCTGTTGAAGAAGCACAAACGGCAAAGTGATCGCCTACGACTTTCTTATCTTGTGCGCAAGCATAGAACGTGACGCGCATCGCCCCGTAGAGTTCCGGCGTGATCAAGAAGTTGTCCGGCGTAAGTCCTTTGTTCTTCCATGATGCAGACGTAGCGCAATTGCCCCCATTGAGGCCATCGCCAATAGTTACCCAAGTAGCCAAATCGCCGTCGGCGTCGATTGTAGTCCAGCCATAAGGCATATCGAAAGAGAAGAGTCCGTCTTCCTGGTCTAAGGTTACGCTTTCAAAGTCTTCTTCAAAGATGACGCCGTCCGGGCCAAGATTTTGTATGATAATTTCTTCGCAGGGCTTATTGTCGAAAAGGAATGTTTGGTATTGAGCCGTGGTTCCGCCTTTTTTGCCGTCGCAAATTCCTATTTGTGCTTCTTTGCCTTGATAGTAAGCTTTGACGTTTCGCAGGCTTATATTGCCTCCGCCGTTTAATTCCGAGGCTATTGCTAAACCACTGTCTTGGCTTTTCGCATGAATATAAGCGTCGTCGACGTAGATTTTTCCGCCTTGTTCAGTCAGGATAGGCATTGCACCAATGACTTTAGATTTATCGCTAAAATACAAATCGCCTTGCGTCATAATACCCTTGAGCGAGTCAGACATGATAACGATCAGTTTGCCAGGCCCTTTGATGTTCAGTGCGCCTTTTTGCCCGCGAATGGCCCAGCCGCGCGTAGTCAGGATTTTGTTGTTACCTTCCAGCTTGATCGTGTAAGCTTGATTTCCCAAGAATTCCAGTCCGGCCTCTTCGCTTTCAGTGGGGAGCGCAATCGTAGCATCCTTTAGTGTCAGCGTTTTAGATGCATCATCGTAGGTAAGTTTGCCTTTTGTTACCACGGAGAAACCGCCCACTTGAGAGATGTTTAGGGCATTGCCTGAAGTTATCTCCATACCGCCCACTTTGAAGCCGTAGGTAGTTATAGCCTGATTACCATAGACCGTTACATCGTCTATGTTGACACAATATTGGTCTGTACTGTTATAGTGTCGGAAGGCGATGTATTTTGTGCCCTCGGGCAGATTTATGTCGAAAAGCTTCCAGGCCGTCTGATCTTTCAAATGCTTGCCCGGCGCTGATGTTGGAAGTTCGCTGATAGTCCATTCTTGTATAATCTTAAAGTCGCCGGCTTCCATACCTGTCGTAGAGGCGCAGATGGCGAAGTGCTCTTTCGAATAATCTGCGTCCTGCGCGCAGGCATAGAAAGTTACGCGGACGGCGCCTTTCACCTCCGGCGAAACAAGATAATTGTCCGGATGGATCGCCTGCTGCGTAGCCTTGTCAAACGAAGCCGATGTGGCACACTTTCCGCCGTTGTGTCCTTGCCCTACACCGCCGGGTTCGGTATAGTAGATGAACCAATTTTGTCCATCCTTATCGGCGTCGATCTTCGTCCATCCGGCCGGTAGCGTTTGTGTGCTCTCTCCTTCGTTTTCATCGAGTATGACGTTCTCAAAGTCCTCCGAGAGCAGAACGTTTTGCGCCTGAACAGGTAGGGCAAACATAGCGATAAACAGCCCGATGATGGCTATGTATCTGCTGCAGAATAAATGGTTTCTCATAATTGTAGCGTATTGTGCAACGTAGGAAAGCGTTGCGAGTAAATAGTTGTGTTGTGTTTTTGTCAGTAGTGTGCTTTTCTATTTATTATTGCGTTAATGCCTCTACGATAGTGCGGGTAAGGCTTAAAGTGCGTGTGTGTTTCAAGTTCCAATCTCTCTTGTTGTTGGTCGTGCTTACGGCTGACTTTCGGCGCTTTCTTTTTAGAGCGTATCTGTGCCTTTGTAAGGCCGGATGGCAAATGCAAAATTAGTAATAAACGATTTGTTAAACCATAAACATCTGTGTTTTTATGGCAAATCAGTTGGCGTTTTTCATCCTTAAGCGCCGGGGCGTAAGCCTCCGAAGTGCTTTGTCGATTCCGGCTTCGCGCCTTTGTGCGGCAGAAGCGTGAAGAGCCTCACTAACTTCTTTCTGTTGATAATCTATCTTCTTTTAGATTGATCTTTCACCTTGCCGTTAAACTTTACGCAAATGAGCGTATGGAAGCTTCGCCGGGCTGTGACGGTTGTTTTTCCTTCACTAAACATAACCAACCATCAGTCACTTTCAAAGAAAAAACCGGAAGCATACGAGAAGAATTTTATATTGAAGCCTGCAGCTCCGGACATTATCAGCCGAAAGCTTTGCGGCGGGCGTGTGCGCTCACGATCGAAAGTACTTTTTATCGTGAGCGCAAAGGTTTCATCTCACGAGAAAAAAGGTTTGTTCTCACGATAAAAAACTTCGGAGACGGATTTTGGTGGTGAAATAGTAGCATTTGATATATAGATTTATTAGATATAAAGCGTTAAATATAAGAGAGATGAGATGTGGAGCAAATGCTTAAGAGAAAGCAAAGAAAGTATTCGTGGCGTAAATATTGTTCAGAAGCTTTACGCCGCGGGACGGAAGAATAAGGACTGTGGTCAGTAGAAAATATTACAAAAAAATCGCGGCGTTTGGGTGTGAAGAAGAGCGCCACAATAGGATCGGAGGGATGAGCAAGTAGGATTTGAGGCGCAATAATTGCGAAAGCATCTTTCGAAATCAGCAGGTGAAAATGCGCACTTTGCAATCGATAGCATACAAATAAGGCTGCAAAGCGCGAAAAGTCTGACATTGTATACAGAAATGCAGGGGAATTTAACATAATGTGCGGCTATTTTTGTAATATGAACGTAGTTATGCGGCTACAATTTTGTACTTTTGCCACGGTTTTGGGAAGGGAGGACGCTCGACGCCGGACTTTATCGAGCGGCGTCATTTGAAAAAAGGCCCTTACCCCACTTTAGGATATATTGATAAAATCATATTGAAATGAGAGTTAGATTTTTAAAAGCAGCATTTGCGGCCTTGTGCCTTTTTTGCGCAACTCCGGCTGCCGCTCAGTTTAACATTGGTAAAGCAGCATCAGGCGCAGTAAAAGTAGGTCAAGCCTTGACACTTTCTGATGCCGACATGGCCAACTATGTGAAGGAGTACATCAAATGGATGGACGAACACAATCAAGTTTGTCCGGAAGATAATCCTTACACGATCCGCTTGCGGAAGTTAACACAGGGCCTGACGAGCGTAGAAGGTATACCCCTCAACTTCAAAGTTTATTACGTGACAGACGTTAACGCATTTGCTTGCCCCGATGGCAGTATCCGCGTATTTTCATCTTTGAAGGACGTGATGTCAGACTACCAATTGCGCGGCGTGATCGGTCACGAGATCGGACACATTGCACACAAAGACTCTAAGAAGCGTTTCCGCACGGCTCTACTCACGTCGGCATTGAAAGACGGTATAGCGTCAACGGGCGGAAGAGCGAGCGCGCTGAGCGAATCGCAACTCGGCGACCTCGGTCAAGCCTTGCTTAATGCCTCTTATTCAAAGAAGCAAGAGAGCAAAGCTGATGAGTATGGCTACGATTTCTTGAAAGAGAACGGCAAAAACCCTTGGGCTATCGCTCTTTCCTTTGAGCGCCTCAAGCAGTTGGAGGAAGAGGCCGGCTACAAGCAAGACAGCAAGTGGCAGAGGATGTTCTCATCTCACCCTGACCTTGACAAGCGTATTAAAAAGATGAGTCGTATGGCCAAGAACGATGGTTTTGAGAGACCGACTCAAGTAATTCCGCCGAAGCCTGTGATCGTAAAGAAAGAGGAGCCGGCGAGAAGAGACCAAACCACCGTTACGCAAACTGAAAAGCCGCAACAACAAACACACGCCGGAACTCTACCGCACCGCCGTCCCTGGCGGCTGGCTCATCAGCCAAAGCGAAACCGGCGGCCTCGTCTTCCTCCCCGACCCCGAACACGA
>ERZ772967.2246-NODE-2246-length-12554-cov-4.110089_pt1 | contig 12554 bp, 9 predicted proteins | sample MGYA00511677_ERZ772967 | MGnify/ENA primary metagenome ERZ772967 (study PRJEB29015, sample SAMEA2737931) | human oral metagenome | biome: human oral; feature: human-associated habitat; material: dental | place: China | collected 2146 ...
GCTGGTTAGAGCACCTGCCTTTTAAGCAGGGTGTCCCGGGTTCAAGCCCCGGTGGACCCTCCAAGAATTGTATTTAAATGAGTCACTATAGTGGCTCATTTTTTTGTTTTAAGATTTTTTATCTTTTCAGTTATTTTCGATAGATTTATCTAATAACCAGTTTACAATATTGATTTTCTTTATACCTTCAAATTCTTCAGGAACTAGATCCATGGTTAGTAAGATTTTAGGGTAATTATCTTTGATCTTGAAAAAAGGAGCGAGTTCTCTCTTTAAAGTTTCTGGACGATCGTTAACTTGGTAGGCAACCTGATAATAGACTCTTTTACCGTTAGGCATTTGTAAAATAAAATCAACTTCGCTGTCTTCATTTTTTCCAACGAAGATTTTTCCTTTATTTAGTCTTAGTAGTTCAAGATATACGACGTTTTCTAAACGATGACCTATATCTGATTTTGGAGAATCACTAAGTAAGAGATTTCTAAGTCCTAAATCTACGACGTAATATTTATCGTTAGTTATTAATATCTTTTTTCCTTTAATATCGTAACGATTAACTGGATATATCATGTAAGATTTTGTTAGATATTGTAAATAATTAATAATAGTTCCATGGAAAACATTAATACTCTCATTTTTTAGAGTGTTTGCTATATTGCGAGCAGAAAGAGGACTACCGATTGAATCAAAAACAAATTTAATTGTTCTTTCAAAATCTATTTCGTTGCGAATACTATATCTTTTGGCAATATCTTTATTAACAATAGTATTATAAAGATCTTTTAAATAGTTATTTGCTAATTCCTCATTAACTTTAGACAATCTGACTACTTCTGGAAAAGAAGAACTATTTAAATATTTTTCAAAAAGTCTATCATAATTAGTTTCATCTGGATACATCTCTGTGTACTCTTTAAAAGAAAAAGGTAAGAGATGTATTGATATATAACGGCCTGTAAGAAGAGTGGCTAATTCACTAGATAGCAAAAAGGCGTTTGAACCGGTGATATATAAGTCGACATTCTTTTTTACAAATAGGGAATTTACTAGTTCTTCGAAATGATCTACTTTTTGTATTTCGTCTAAAAAGATATAATTCATTTTATTTTGAATTAACTTTTCTTCGATTGTCTGATGAAGTTTTCTCCAATCTCTGAGGTCAACATTTTTTTCTTCTTCAAAATTGAAAAATTGAATTTGTTCTTTTGCTATGTTTTGTTTTTTCAAATCCTCACGAAATAATTCTAAAAGCGTAGATTTTCCACTTCGACGAATTCCAGTGATCACTTTAATTACTTTTTGATCTTTGAGTAATCTTAGCTGATTAAGATATTCCTGACGTATTATCATAATATTATTATCCACCAAAAATACTAAAAATGCTAATTTTGGTGGATAGGATCTTGTTGATTACGATTCACTATAAATAAAAATATGGAGAGACTGTGTCTCCCCATACAGATTTAGCTATTTTAGTTGAAGTTTTTATTATTTTTCTTCTTCGACTACTTCAACAACTTCTTCTACTTTTTCAGCTTCTTCAGCTTTTTTAGCTTTTGTTTTTTCACCTTGCCATTTTGACTTATCAAAACCAAGTACTAAGAACCAAACTGGTGGTAAGAAGATTCCTAACAAGATGAAAGCTTTGTCTTTGCCGAACTTTTGTCCAATTTCATACATTGCTAGGTATAGGAAAACCAAAGATGCAAAGTTTACAAGTGGTACAAAAGCTAGGATTGCCCACCATCCTGGATATCCACCCATTTCATATAGCTTCCATGTGTTATATACAGGAACCCAAGCTGCCCAAGGCTGTGGATCTTTTGCTTTTTGCAACATCTTCATGTAACCAAGTGCAGATGCAACATAAACTGCAACGGAGATTAGCATGCAGAAGAATATGATAGCTAGAAGTCCTAATGCTAGGCCTTCACTAACTTGTGCGCTAGATTGGTAATTGTAATTACCATAGTAAGGCTCATCGTAATAGTGATATCTCGTTGTTGTATAAGCTAATTGTGCTAGTAAATTCATTTGTTTATACCTCCTAGTAGTAGTATACAGTAGTTTAATTAAAATAACTGATTAAAACAAGTAGATTATATCTTAATTTTGTTAATAGAAATATAAATAATAAGACTGTTTTTTCTATAGGTTCGTTTTAGTTCTTTTTGTTTTTGCGTATTTATTAGGTCAATAAATATAATCTATACTTATAGACATGAATATACTAAGTGGATCTGAATTATCTTTGTTTATTAAAGAAAGACAAGCAAAACAAGTAAGAGCTTTAAGGCAATCTTTTAAAGTATTTCCAAAATTAGTAATTTTAACAGATAAGATAAATAGTTATGTGTTAAAGAAGCAAGAATATCTAAAAGATATTCTAATAGATTGCGATATTAAAGAAGTATCAGATAAAGCGGAGCTATTTTCTGAACTAAAGCTATTAAGTGAAGATTATAATGTCCACGGAATATTAGTTCAATTCCCGATACTGAGCATCAGGCAAGAAGAGCTAGAAGATTCACCAATAAAAGAGAAGGATGTGGATGGTGTCTTGGATAGTTCTTCTTATATATCACCAGTTGCTCTAGCCTTTATGTGGCTACTTAGTGGTAATAATCTATCTTTAAAGGACAAAAAGATTGGTGTCATTGGTGATGATTTTTTAGTTGTAAGAGCGATAAAGAAGGTTTTAAAGGAATCAAATCTAGCTTTTGAAGAAATAAACGAAAATAACCTAGATCTTTTAAAAGAAATGGATGTCATTATTAATACTATTTCTAAAGAAAACCTAATAACAAAAGATTTGTTAAAAGACATCAATGCTTTTAATGATAAAGATAGAAAAAGAAAAAAGAGAATAAAAACAAAAGATAAGGTAATAGTAATTGATCTAGCTAAATTTACTGCATCACCAATTAATAAAGATGCTGTTACAGAAGAGGTTTATGATAGTCCTAATATTATAATAAACAGTAAAAAAGGTTCAATTGCACCACTACTGCTTAGTGCTCTAGCTGAAAATGTTATAGCGTCTGCTAGAAAAATAGCAGACAAAGAAGGGCAAAAAGACCTTTAGAAGGTCTTTTTTTTGTCTGCTTACACTGTTCTAGCTTATTACTTATTTTGGTATTTTTTTGGTTTTCTTTTAGGACAATCCTAAAGTTTCTTTAACTTTAGCTAGAACCTGACGAGGAGTAAGTTCAGCTTTTACTATATAAGCTTTAGGATTTAATTCATCTATGTCTTTAGGAGCTTCTTCTTTGCCAGTATTGGTTAGGATAATTACTGGTAGATCTTTAAATTTTTCATCTTTTCGGATTTCTCTTAGGGCTTCTGCGCCGTCCATAATTGGCATTGCAAGATCGAGAAGTAAAATATCTGGTTTAAAGGCTTTTACTAAAGCAACTCCATCTTTACCATTGGAAGCTAGTTTGACATCAAAATTCTCTGATTCGAACTTGATCCTATACATTTGTCCAATGATTCTATCGTCTTCTACTACTGCTATTTTTGTCATAATTACTTTAATCATAACAGGTAAGGGGATGATTCTCAATTTACTAATTACAGAAAAATATAGTTTTTCTTTTTGCTTTTTCTTTTACTTCTTATGTTTTTTTGCAATACTAAAGATATGGGTGAGATTTTACTTATTCTGTTTGGGGTAAGCGTTTCTTTTTGCTTTATTATTGGTTTTAATATTTTAGCTAGAGATTTTCGAGCTAAATTAAATAAAGCGTCATTCTTTTTAATTACTTCAGCAATGTTATGGAGTGTTACAACCAACCTTATAGATGGCAGAATAGGTGAAACTCCAACTATCTTTTTATCTAAGCTTAGTTTCTTCTTTTTTATTTTAGTCGCGGTTAGCATTTTAAACTTAGCTAATGTAGTTTTACCTGAAGATACAAAAAGAACACAATTAATTAATTTAGTTTCTACTCTGTCTTTAACGACGACTTTTGTTGTTTTAGTATTTTCTAGTGTTTTGCAATTTTTCCGTTTAGAAGATGTGTGGTGGGCTTTTACTTATTCTTGGGTACACTATTTTATAGCTATTTTGTTTTCTGTTTTAACATTTTCAGGAATTTACTTGATTTATGCTAATCGTAAACGATCTATCGACTACGTGGCAAAACAGCTTGAATGGCTAGATATCGGGTTATTTTTAGGAGCTATTGGGGCGTTACTGACTTACTCGGTTTTGCCAAGTCTAACGCGTGATTTAGAGGCTGTAAGGTTTTGTTGGATAGCTTTACCTATTTGGGTGGCAACGCTTTACCGGACGGTGTTTTATTTTGATTACGAAGACTTTAAGGCAATCTTATATAAATCTTTTAATTATTTCTTATCCATTTGTTGTTTAATTGCTCTTTATATTTTAGTTATTTATGTTGGCTTTTTAAGAAGTGATCTAACAAAGCCAGAAGACTTTAATTTTATCTTAAATAGTTTAATAATCGCTCTTGCTATGGCGATTAGTGTTAATCCTTTAAATAAGATTATTAAGAAGCTTACTAATAAGATCTTTTATTCTAGTGCCTATAACATGCGTAGAACTTACGATCACATTATGGCATCTTTGGTATCCGAAAAAGGCATTAAGAGACTGCTTAATAAGACTAGCGAGATTTTGGCAGATACCTTTAAAGCAGAGCAAATATTTTTCATTATAGAAGATAAGGGAAGTGAGAAGAAGTGTGAATGTATTTCAGGTGGTACAAAAGGCCATGAGACTCTTCATAGCGATGAATATGAAGAAATAAAAAGATATATTGAATCACGACCAGTTCACAAGGTAAAGCTTCTATTAAAAGATACTCCAACTAGGAGCGCTATTTGGAAGCTCTTAGTATCACACGATATAAAAGTTGTGGTACCAATTTACCAGGAGAATAAGATTATTGGTATGTTGTTCTTAGGAAGGTTATGTAATGACCATTCCTATTCCGAGAGGGATATGCATTTAGTAAATATCATCTTAAATGAATTATCTTTAGCTATTCAGAACGTCTTGGCTTTGCAACAAATTAAAAATATTAATGGAACATTAGAACAACGTATTAATAACGCTACAAGAGAATTAAGACGTACTAATGAACAACTTCATGATTTAGATCGAGCAAAAGATGAGTTTATTTCCATGGCATCTCACCAATTAAGAACACCATTAACCTCCATGAAGGGCCTAGTCTCGATGGTTCTAGAAGGAGATGTTGGAAAGATTAATAAGCAACAAAGAGAACTATTACAGGATGCTTATATATCGTCGGACAGGATGGTACATATCATTAATGATTTCTTAAATGTATCAAGATTACAAACTGGTAAGTTTGTTATAGATGTGTCCCCAGTAAACCTAGCAAAACTTGTAAAAGAAGAGATAGATAGTCTGCAGGTACAAGTAAAAGCCCATGACATGAAATTAGAAGTTCATTTACCAGATATTAAGACTTTCCCGGTTTATATGCTAGACGATACTAAGATTAGACAAGTAGTCGTAAACTTTATAGATAATGCAATTTATTATTCTAAGCCAAATTCAAAGATTAAGGTCTTTTTGGAATTAGATAAGATAACAGGGGATATCTTATTCTATGTTAAAGATAATGGCATTGGTATACCAAAAGAAGCCAAAGAGCATCTTTTTGAAAAGTTCTATCGGGCAGATAATGCAAGAAAACAACGACCAGACGGCACTGGTGTTGGCATATTCTTAGCTAAAAAGGTTATTGATTCTTCTAATGGAGAAATAATGTTTACTTCAGAAGAAGGCAAAGGTTCTACATTTGGCTTTAAATTTAAAAAGCAGAATTTAATTCCTTTTGAGCCAAACCAAAAATAAGAAAAATCTAGTTTATAGCAATCTTTACTATTTCAAATACTAAAATAGCTAAGATTAAGATAATCAGTAGTAAAGATAGCATTGGCTTTAATGCTACTTTCTTTTCTTCCCACCATAAAGATATGAAAGAGCGGTTTTTGGCGGTTATTTTAATAGTGGTTGGCTTTGTTACTTTACGTCCTTGATACTTTTTATTTCGCTTTTTCTTCATATCTTTATTTTATAAACCAAAGCTTGGAAATAGATGTAAAAAGAATGTATTAAATGAAAACAAAATGAAATAAAGTGAAAAAGAAAAAGAAGTAAATAACAAAAATAAAAATAGGAATAAGAACAAAGAAAATAAACAAAGACAAAATTAAAAGACAGCCCGTAAGGGACTGTCTTTTAATCAACTGCTTAGATCGCAGTTCTAGTTAAGAGCGGTCTAAGCTTTTATTTCTTTCTTAAGGTTTTAAATACCTTTTTGTTGGTTGCAATGTAAGCAACTACTGCTGTTGCAACACCAACTGCAATTAGGGACATTAATCCACCAATACCAGTCTTAGGAAGAACGATTCCGTTTGGACGACATTCTTCTGAGTCTGCTGGAAGATGTTCTTTTCCAGGAATTTTACAATTATCTGTAGGAGTTGAAATTGTAAACGATCCTTTACAATCACCAGTTAGGTCGATAGTCTTACCATCTCTAGTAACTGTAACTATTGCTTCAACAGTGTAAGTACCACTGTTAGTCATGACGAAATTGTTAACTTCTGTCTTACCGTTTTCACTCTTAATTTTAGCTACTTCCTTGCCGTTTGAATTACGAACAATGTAAGTAACGTAATTTAGAGTTGCACCTTCTGCTTTATAAATTGTGTTGAAGTTAAAGGTTGTTGCATTAATAGCTGTAATCTTTAAAGTATCACAAGATTGCGTACAAGCAGGGTTTTCTACGTAGACAGTTGCGTTATCTTCACGAGTACCGTTTTCGGTGTAGATCTTAAGTACGTTCTTTAGAGCATGTGTGCCACATGAATCTAAGTTAACTTTTGCTTTAAATTTAACGTAAGCATTACCTTTTGGTGCGTAATTACCTAAGTTCATACCAGGTACGCTTAGTAGGTGATTTTCATCATTTGGTTTCTTCCATTGTGCATTAGTGTGTGCACTGTACCATTCTACGGTGCCAGGAACTAATGAAAGTCCTTTTGGTAGGATGTCGTGGAAGCTAACGTTATTTTGGTTTACTGAACCAGTGTTTTTGTAAGATAGGGCGAAATCAACAATGTCACCGTTTTTAGCTTTGATAGATTTCTGCCAATTATTCTTACCAGTTTCAGAAACTTTCTTTTTAATGTCAAAGTCTGCTCGAACAGCTGTAAAGCGCATTAACAAGTGACCTGAGTATTCAGCACAACCAGGTACTTTACCATCTAGGGCGTTATATCCAAGAGGATGTCCTTCTTTAGATAGAAGCTTGTTTACATCTAGTGCTTTACCGTTAATTGGGTTGTTTGGTGCACCAACGATTTTACCACTGTCACCAAGAGCTCTAATGGTTAAATCATCTTCACCAACGATTTCAACTTCATCCCAAACTTCTTTTGGATTAGCGTTAGATGCTCCAACGTATCCAATAACGTTTGCTTTTTCACCTTTATGAATTTCAGCTGGCATATTAATACGTGCATATGCGTTTTCAGCTGTTAAGTGAAGGCTAGATTTAGCGTTGTTGTGGTAGTAAAGGAACACTTCGTAAGTATGTCCACTTTTAATTTTTACTGAATCAGCATTGAATGCTGTACCTTCAGTGACGTCTTTAACTTGAACAAATCGTGGTTCATAGCCGTATGGATCACTATTTGTAATGGAGTTAAAGGTAACATATGGAGCAGCGTTTTCTCTAGTAAATAGAGTACGGTTAGGGCCATATGCATTTAAAACTGTTGGTACGATAATTGCCATAGCAACTACAGCAAAAATACCATAAACAGCTTTAGGAACTTTTTTGAATGCGTTAAATATTCTATTCATACGCAATACTCCTTCCTGCAAGAATGCAAGTTCTATGGTGTTATTATTTTAGTTTAATGTTTTTTTGGTTTTCGGCTAAAAAAGCAAATTTATACCACTTATATAATAACGCATCTCGTCATGAAAAATGTTAAATTTGCTAAAGATAATATTTAACAAAACTCATCAGGAGAGGTTAATCCACACAACATACCTGAATATCTATATTATTACCATAAAAGCCATAAAAAGTCAATAAGCGTAACAGATATTTGCCTGATTACAAAATATATTTAAACGTAATCAAAATTATAACCAAAATATTTAATTATTTAGTTAATTTGTATTCATATTTAATTTAAAGATAAAAGTAAAAATAAAAAGTAAATTAGATATGAAAATAAATTAAATAAGATAAAAGGAAAAATAGTTAATAACTAATAATTAGTAATCAATAAATAATCAATCAACAAAAATTAAAATGATAGGAATAAAAAATATCAAAAATTAACGAAAATCAATGAAAATAACAAAAAATAAAATATAAGTATTTAAAAGAGATAAGGGGACGCCGAGCGTCCCCTTTAGAGTCTACCGCCATGTTTTTTCTATTTTGAAAGTCTATACATGGCGATAGGTCATCTAATCGACCTATCTCTTTGGAAGGGATTTTTACATCCCTTCCAATCCGGCTGGGGGTTTTACCTCCCCAGCAGGTGCCGCCGTTGGGGCATTCGACGGCCGGGGTTGTGCCCCTCCGTAGTTTGCCCCGCCGGTAGCACCTTTTACGGTGCCACCGGCACTGGCGGCTGGTAGCGGAGCAGAAGCCCCGCTACCGTTAGCCACAACCTGCGGCGTCTTCGCCGCAGGTGTGGCTTGGTGACCCATTCGGCCGTTATCGACCGAATGGGTCACCCCACCGTTCCACGGTGCTGCGACTTTTACGTCGCCACCGTGGTTAGGGGGTGTTTGTGGTGGAGTCGGCGGTGTTGCCGGCTCCACCGGCACACGGGGAAGGTCGCCCTTTGGCAGGGCGCCTTCGACCGTGTGCCAGTTTGCACAGGCGAGGGTCATCTCGCCTGTGCGATTATTTGCGGAGGCGATGCGAATCGCCTCCTTGTTGTCATCGGCACCTTTGGCGCCGATGACGGTGCCGTCGGAACCCAGACCGGAGGTCCAGGTTCCCTCAGCCGTGGTGATCGTTGTCACCTCGGCTCCCTTAGCGACGGCGCTAAGGGTTCGGAGGGCCTCTTGACCCTCCGAAGAGAGGTATTTTTTACCACCGCATTCGGTGGTAAAACTTTTTTGTTTTTGGGCGACGTTGGTGGACGGATCCACCAGCGTCTTAGTTGCCATGGCTATCCAGGCTGGATAGCCATGGGCGCGTTGCTCAATAAAATCGAGCAGCGCTTTTTTTGGGTCACCGTTGGTAACGGTGACCCCACCCTCGACGTATGACCCCGTCGGGGTGTTTTTTTCAACGACCGCATAGCGGTCGTTTGGACAAACAGCCGAAGCTGTTTGTCCTTTTACCGAGGGGGTATCAACCCCCTCGGTGGTCGCTTTTTTATTGTGGAGCGACCCAACCACGCTAGTTGCTATTAGGGCAGTGATAACTGCCCCGGCAACCAGCAAGGCTGGTTTTCGCATATTTTGCCTCCTTTCGTTGGCTAAAGATTAATATAAATTGCGAAAACCTTTTTAGTCTTCGCAAATAAAGAGATGAATATGTATGAATTTGAAATTGATTTTGACTATTGCTTAGTTAGTTATCTTTATCTTTTATTTTTCATCTGCTTATTTGCGAAGACTAAGGTGATCGGAAATTAATAAAATTTTGCCTGATTGGATGGCTTGGTCATGATGCGAAAACCATTTTGTTGTTTGTTCTTTGAGATAGATCGATTCAATTAACTAGAAGTATTAACTAAAAGTTTTATTTTTTTAAGTTTTACTTTGTCGTTAATTGGCTGCTTTAACGCAGCGTTCTAAATATAAGTACACATAACATATACATGTGCATGTATGTGTAGTGTGCGTGATACAAAAAATAGAGAAAGAATATAAAAAAGAATATCCTTTTGGATATTCTTTTTCTTTCTTTTTTGTTTTAGGTTATATCCAGAACGCTACGTAAAGCGATAGTTAATAGAAATCTTATCTATTATCTACGCTATTAAAGTTCGCTTTAGATATTTATACCCAATAGCTACTTATATTATTAGCATAAATTAGTAAAAGTGTCAATATTAGTATATTGAATGTAAATGTTGAAATAATTCTATTTTACAACTTTTTCATTTTATTTATTATTTTTGTTCTTTGTTTTGCTTGTGTTCTTTTTTATTTTGTTCTTTATCTTATTTTTGTCTTGTTTGATTCAGTTTATGTTTATTATTAAGCATAAGCTCGGTATAATAAAGATAATTTTAGAAAAGGGAGTAATGAATAAGTGAAGAAATCAGTAAGACTGGCCACTATTTTATCTTTTGGTGTTTTAATGGGTGGTCTTTTAGTGTTAAATCCAGTAAAAGTATTAGCTGAAAGTAATGTTGGAGCTTCTTATGGAGCAAGACCAGCTAATGAAAATCCAGATAATCCAAGATCTAAATCGATTTTTATTTACGACTTGAATTTTGGGCAAAGTAAAAAAGACGCAGTGATTTTAACGAATCAGACGGACAAAGAGATAAAGATAGATCTTTATGCAACGGATGGATTGCTCACTAATACAGGGGCGTTTACTTGTAAGCAGAGGGCAGATAAAAAAGAGCAAGTGGGAACTTGGATCAAGCTCTCTAAAGAACAAGTAACTATCCCGGCTTCTGGGGAAACTAAAGTCGATTTTGATGTAACCATTCCGCAAAAGACTGACGTTGGCGAACATAATGGTTGTATTGTCTACGAAGCCAGTGATAGTAAACCTAGTGGTGAAGGCGGAGTACAAATTAAGACCAGACAGGCAATTCGTTTAGTAAATACGATTCCTGGTGATTTAAAACGAGAGGTTAGTATTGAATCGCTAAATGTTACTAAAGGTGGTAGCTTCTTTGCACCAAATGAAAGATATGACGTTACTTTAAAATCCGAAGGTAATGTTTCTGCAGATACAGATATTAAAGTTTATGTAAAGAATCTATTTGGTCTAAAAGTCGAAGAATATGGTGGTACTTATCCAGTAATTGCTAAAAGTAGTTATTTAGCTAGTTTTGAAAATTCAAATCTAACCAATACCTCTAAACCATATATTTGGGGTGGATTTTATCGGGTAAGTAGTGAAATCAAGTACGATAAAACACCTAGTCGTTTAGCTGGACTTGCTAATCTAAAAGATGGTGAGATTGTTTCAAAGAAAACCGACGACAAAATTATCTTTATAATGCCAGCTTGGTATATCTTGTTGCTTTACATTGGTATTCTGCTTGCTCTAGGTTACGGAGTTTATGTCTTTAAGTTTAAAAAGAAGAAATAAAGAAAAGAAAAAATAAGAGCTAAGATAAAAGCTTGAAGAAATCGAGCTAGGTAAGGCTAAGATAATATTAGTCACAAAATAGATACAAAAATAAAAGGGGAGTGGTCATACTCCCCTTTTCGACAGAGCTAGCACGAAAGGATGCCACTTTTTTCGGATGATTAAAAAAGTTTTTTTGTTGGCTTTTTACTAGCCTGTCGTATAGAAGTAAGGTTTTAAAGCGAAACAGGGTGGGCAGAGTTTCGCTAGAGGTTCCATCCTACGTAAAGATCCTTAGTCTTTACACCTTACTTCTATAAATGGGCGCGGTAGAGGTCTACCGCAAGAAAACTTTATTTTGTTTTTTAAAATAAAACCTTTTTGCGATAGGCTTTCACCTTTAACGTCTACACTCTAACAACATTTTTAAAAAAATGCAAGCTAAAGGGGTTTAAAGAAAAAGCCAAAGATCTCTCTTTGGCTGATAAATAAATACTTTAGATAAATTCTTTTGGATTTATAAGTTTACTTTGTTTATCTAATATTTTTGAATTTGTGCCTGCTAGGGAAGATGCAAACATCTAGGCAACAAATTCAAAGCTTGAAAGTTACGGAGTAACCGAGACTCCAAGCTTATAGAAGACGAACAAAAGGATCAGGGCGAAAACAATGTAGAAAGTGGCAGAGATTCTGCGCAGGTTCTTGTCATTGTACGCGTCGATCGGAGCCGTCTTCTTGAGCCTGGTAACCAAGCTCAAAACTGCGATCAGGGCGAAGTAGCCTCCGAAAAGAGTCAGCTGAATCAGCCTAAGCTTTCCGGGCAACTCGATCAGGAAAACGCTCAGCCAGTAGCCAAACGCAATCGTCGGCCGGTAGACCGACTTGATCGGGGCGATCTCCGTCGCGATCGCAAAGATCGAAATAGCAAAGGCAAGGACAATCAAGAGGTTGTTCATATCCTTTACTCCTTCCTTTCCTTTCTTTGTGAGCTTTAGATGCAGCTCCCTAGCAGGCTACATTAAATAAAAACTTCTTTTACTTTCTTCTTATTTTTTACTTAATGTAACCAACTAAAGTAATGCTAAATAGTAATTTTAAAGTGCGATTAAGTCATTATAGCGGGTTTTTAGGGGATAATCAAAAAAGCTGATTTCTTGGATATCTTTCGATAACCTCAATCAGCTAATACACACTAAAGAAAGGAGGCGTGTGTATATCTTTATTATAAATGAATATATGTTTTTGAATCTA
>ERZ772967.2249-NODE-2249-length-12550-cov-3.369508_pt1 | contig 12550 bp, 10 predicted proteins | sample MGYA00511677_ERZ772967 | MGnify/ENA primary metagenome ERZ772967 (study PRJEB29015, sample SAMEA2737931) | human oral metagenome | biome: human oral; feature: human-associated habitat; material: dental | place: China | collected 2146 ...
GCGGCACCACAATTTCACCATCAATCCACGGCTCGCGAACCTCGGTGATCTGCGCTGGGTCAGGTAACTCACTGGCTGATTTGATGTCCAGTTCCTCGCCATTAGTGAGGCTGACTTGATAATCCGTGCTCGGATTGGTGACGATGAGATCCAAATTATACTCCCGCTCCAGTCGCTCACGAATGATGTCCATGTGGAGCAAGCCGAGGAAACCAATCCGCACACCATAGCCCAACACCGGCGAATTCTCCGGCTCAAACTGCAATGCTGAATCACTCAAACTCAGCTTTTCTATCGCCTCTTTCAGATCATTGTAATCTTCGTTAGACACCGGAAAAAAGCCTGCGTAGACGAAGGGCTTAACTTCTTTGTAGCCAGGAAGAGGCTGGACAATAACTTTATTTGCCATTTTGTAAATTATAACATTTTATAAATTTAGCGTCGATAATCCAGTATACATCAAAGTAAATCCCCGTATTTTTAACTTAATACGGGATATATTCCTCCTTACTTAATAGTTGAATGAGTTTATTTGGTTACTTAGTTTACTACCGCACATTAGACGGCATCTTTTGATACACTACCCTGCCATTGCTTCGTAAGATATAGTATCCACAACCAGGACCATTAGGCTTACCTTCTCCACCAAAGTAGAGCGTGATTTCATGGCTCAACTGGCTAATTTCAACTAAAACCTAAAACTAAAAATCATTCATTTTTAAGCTCTTCTATAAGATTTTTTAATTCTCGCCACATATCTTGCAAATCCAGCTCATCATAGCCATTTGACCACTCTAGGTCAATTGCAAGATCAGATATTCTTTGCACTCTTGAATCATTCTCTAGTAACTTCTCGTAAACATTGTCATAATCCCCTACAAGCTCGCCCACTATGTAGGCAGCTAGGGTTTCTCTAGATTCAGTTTTCTCTGCTGGTAATATTTCTTCATCTAGAAATTTGATTAATCTTTGTTTCGGATCCATGGGTCGAATTATAGCATGGAATAACCCCCAATAAAAATTGGGGGTATTTGCTCCTTTCGCTAGGGTTTCTTTTTCTTAGTGGGGTTAGCACGCCACTCAGAGAAAAGTTCATTACCATGCTCATCAATGACGATATGATAATGTTCTTTCTTATTATATCAATCAATAATAACAATATCGCTTACAATAGCATCATGATCACGATCATAGCCTGATTTAACTGAGACTTTGAAATCAGAATCTTCAGACTGCAATACACGAGGAGTTGCAGCAGACCTTGCCCATTGGTTGATCGCTATTTGAGCCATCCGAAGAGTTGCTTTCTCGCGGCGAGTCTCTTCAAAATTCTGTGCACCATGCGGGTCAAACGGTTCGCGCCTATACGTCACGGTTCCATGCTGATCCATAACGTAGTGCCCATGCCCAGGACCATCAGGCTTACCAACCCCACCGAAGTAGATATTGATATTACCATCTGACTCTTTCGAAATCCAGACATTGTCTCGATATTGAAACGGAACTCCAGCCTTTGCAGCGATCGACTTTTTGTCTTCACGCCGTTTTTTACTGCTAGCTCGCACTTGCTCTAGCCTTGTCTTAAATGCCTTAACACAAGCAGTTTGCTGCGCCTGATACGCATTTTGTTTACGCTGAAACGCAACATCTTGCGCTACTTTCAAGCGATCAAGTTCGGCATCTCGTGCCATTTGTATCACCTATTTCTGTAAAGGAACTTGTCCGCAACGGAATTGCTACAGATGTTATAAACTATACACTATTTTAGATTTAAGTCTAGTTTATTAAAATAAAAGTAAAGCCCCGTATTTACAATTAAATACGGGGGTGTTTCCTCCTTACTTTAAATAGTTGAATTGGGTTTGTTTTAGGCTACCTAGCCCTGCCCTGTTAGTTTAACTGGGCGCTGCCGATAAATTACCTTGCCTTTTTTATTCATGACATAGTAACCACAGCCTTCACCTTTAGGTCCGCCTTTTCCACCAAAGTAGAACATAACAGAATAGTCCGAACGGATTTCGACGAACACACCACTACGACGATACCTACTGGGAATGCCGATCTTTTCGGCCAAGTAATTACGATATGTAGCGAACTTTCGAGCTGAATTAGAATAATCCAAAACAGCAGATTTATGCTCTACTTGAGCATCATCCCTTTTCTCTTTGGCTGAATCAAAAATTGGTTTAAGCTCTTTGCGCTTACCCCTGTAGTCTCGAAGAGTATGCAAAACTTTGTCAAGTTCAGCTTGAGCTGCAATAATCATATTATTGTGATGACAAATGTCTTGATCATAGCAAGAATATTCTTCCTCATACTCGCGAATCTGAATTCTCAGAGTAGAACTCAGGTGGCGACTTTCAGATTTCTGAAGTTTCTCTTGCAGTCGCTCTATCATTTCTAGTAAGTTATCTAGAACTCCTTCGATGAATTTGACATTACAACCACACAAACTACGCATACGCTTGAAAGATTCTTTATCATCCAGATACTTTTCGTACTCACCTTGCTCTAAATACCATGCTTGATTCAAGGAGTCACGTGCAGTAACCAGTTTATTGCCAGCTTCTTTCAGTTCTTTATAGGCATCTTTTTTGACTTGCCTTGATTCATTCATAGCTTTCATCAAAACGTCAAGCCTCTTGCCTGGCAACATTTACATCACCTATCCTATACTGTAAGGAGCGAAGTTATAACGGGATTGTTATAACCATAACTTATTATACATATTTTTAATATTTTGTCAATCAGAAATTAATTTAATCAAAATACTTCTTTAAACTAACCGTATCACCAACCCGAGCCTCACGGGTGGTTTTAAGATTAGTGATAATATACCCAATCTCACCAGTATCAAGTAATGGGTCAGAACACATAGTTGGACTTAGATGCCCAACTTCTAACGCTAAACCATTAGCATTAGTAGCAAGCATATGAATCGCCTCACCCTTTTTAATTTGCCCATCAACTAGTCGCACATATAGAATCACGCCGCGGTAATCATCGTAGTAACTATCAAAAATAAGTGCCCGCGCTGGGCTATTTAATTCACCCTTTGGTGAAGGAATTCTTTCTATAACTGCATCTAATACCTGATCAACATTCTGGCCAGTTTTAGCAGAAATTTGAATAATATCACTTTCATTACATCCTAGCAGATTGATCACCTGCTTAGAGACACGCGGTACATCGGCAGCTGGTAAGTCTACTTTATTTAGAACGGGGATTATTTTTAAATCCTGCTCCATCGCTAAATAAACATTAGCTAATGTCTGCGCCTGAATACCCTGGCTAGCGTCAACCACCAGCACCGCGCCTTCACATGCCTGTAAGCTACGTGATACCTCATAGCTAAAGTCTACATGCCCTGGAGTATCAATCAAATTTAGATGGATTCCTTTATAACACATTCTAACAGGCGCAAGTTTTATAGTTATACCTTTTTCACGCTCTAAATCCATACTATCAAGTAACTGTGATTTCATCTCACGCTTAGCAACCGTCCCCGTCATCTCCATCATTCGATCAGCCAACGTTGATTTGCCATGATCTATGTGGGCGATAATACAAAAATTACGAATTTTATCCTGCATATTAAGGCATATTATAACATAAACTATTAAGCCCTAAAGAATACCTTGCGCAGTTTACACATCACTGGCTCAGATTCCTTAATCTGTAATAAACGACTAAACATTAAGTAGGTACTCAAACTAACTAGCACTATAAGTATAAACTTTGGTACAGCCTCATAAAGACTTCTTGCTCCAGCTTCAAAAGGTAGCCAGTGTACCATAAAGTAACATATTATCGACATAAACCCAGCCGCACTAGCCATCCTTAATATACCTTGCCAGAAATATTTATTAAGCACTCCAGGGGTTCGCATCTCCATCATTGTAAACAGAATTACAACCTCGACAATTGCTACTATTGCCTGAGCAACAGCCAATCCATATGCGCCATAGCGCAAGCTAAAAGTAAACCAAATTGCTAAAAATACATTTAATGATATAGCCACAATTGATATATAAAGTGGCGTTTTAGTATCCTGCTGGGCATAAAAACTTCGCGCTAAAATATGGTAAAGACACCGAAATAGAATAGCCACCGCAAAAACACCAAGCAATCCAGCCATTAAAGAATTGCCACGATGACTTATAAAACTCACTACATATCCACGAGTAAAGTATGTAATTATAGAAACAGGTAAAGCAAGCCATATAATTGCTCTAATTACAGAACGGAGTTCATCTTTAAACAGGTCTATACGGTTTTCGGATAATCTTTCAGTTAGACGCGGAAATGCCGCTGTACTTATAGATACACCTATTAAATTAATCGGTACAACATGAAGAGTAGTAGCCTGCTGAAAAATTCGCACGGTGCCTTCAGTCATGCGACTAGCTAAATTAGTTTCCATTAGACTAACTACGTAATCCATACCCTGATCAAATGATCGAGCAGGTAATAAGTTAAGTACTTTTCTAAAACCTTTATTTCGCCAAAAAATCTTAAATTCATAATCAAAACCAAGACCTATCAAGCCAATGGAACTGACTATCAGTTGTAAAATAGAGCCAAGCACTACACCAAGCGCCACACCCATTATACCCCCTTCAAATATCTGAAAACCAAATATATTTATACCACCAGTGAACACTGTTGCACCAATAATAATACCTATATTATAGATAGTTGGAGCTAAAGCGTAAAAGGCAAAACGCCCTACAGCCTGCTGGACACTGGCTATCACAGTCGCAATAGCAAACAAGAATGGGTTAACAGCTATCACACGCATCATACTAACGGCCAACGCCATACCAGATTCACTAAGGCCTGGTGCAATAATATAGCGCAGTAACGGCTCGGCAAATATTATTATAAGAATACTAGTTACCAATGTTATTAGCGCCATAAAATTAATCAAACTGGCGCTAAGTTGCCAGGCGGATTTCTTATTACCTGTTGCTAACCTTTGGTTAAAAACAGGTATAAAAGTGACACTCAACGCCCCAGAGACTAATATGAAAAACATAAAGTCAGGTACAGTAAAAGCCGCTGTATACGCATCAATTCCAACAGGATAACATGGACCCTCACAATTCAGATACTGCGAATTTAAAATACGATCTCTATACAATCCAAGCCCACTAGATAAAAGGGTAGATCCTGCTAGTAAAGTAGCTGCCAGCTGTACTGTTATACGCTGGTTCATCTTCTGTACTACGCGTCTAACCCTACCCATAGACTAAAACCTATTTATGCAAACGTGCCGACTCTGGCAGATGTGCATTTTTCAAAATTTCGTTAACTTCTTTTTCTTCAAGTGTTTCTTTATCTAACAAAGCATTTGCCAGATCATCTAGACTCTTGCGGTTCTTACTGTCTGTTAAGATTATCTCTGCACGCTTAGATGCCTCTTTTACTAAGGACTCAACTTCCTCATCTATAACCTTAGCAGTAGCATCAGAGTATGGTCTAGCATGGGTTATCTTATCAAAGACCATGCCGCCATTATCATCATGAAAGACTTGGTCACGTAATTTCTTGCCCATACCCTGTTCGATTACCATATCACGAGCGATTTCAGTAGCTTTACGTAAATCAGAACCTGCGCCAGTCGTAATACCATCATCACCATATAAAATCTTCTCGGCTATACGACCACCCATGGCTCTAGCTAAAACATCTTTAAACTCATAAACACTAGTGTAACTCTTATCTTCAGGTGGCAAGAACCATGTTACACCACCAGTTCCACCACGTGGGATAATTGTAACCTTATGGACTGGGTCAGAATCTGGCAAGACGTGACCAACTAAAGCATGACCTGCTTCGTGATAAGCCGTAAGCTCTTTTTCTTTTTCATTCATAACTTTAGCTTTTCGCTCTGGTCCAATCGCTACTTTTTCAAAAGCTTCTGTTAAATCTGCATTGCTAATTTTTTTAGCATTACGACGTGCAGCAATAATTGCAGCTTCATTAGCAATATTTGCCAAATCCGCGCCGCTACTACCAGCAGTTTTAGCAGCCATTTTATCTAAATTAACATCTTCTTCGGTAGGTTTATTTTTAAAGTGGACCTTTAGAATTTCTTCGCGATCCTTTCGTTCTGGAAGAGTAATATTTGTACGCCTATCAAATCGACCAGGTCGTAAAAGCGCTGGATCAAGAACATCGGCTCGATTAGTTGCCGCCAAAACAATTACATTTGTACCAGTTTCAAATCCATCCATTTCAACCAAAATTTGGTTTAATGTCTGTTCACGCTCATCATGACCGCCGCCCATACCGCTACCACGCTTACGACCAACCGCATCAATCTCGTCGATGAATATAATTGATGGAGAATTCTTCTTGGCTTTTGAGAATAAATCTCTCACACGGCTAGCACCAACACCTACAAACATCTCCACAAATTCAGAACCAGATATAGAAAAGAAGGGTACATTTGCCTCGCCAGCAACAGCTCTTGCTAACATAGTTTTACCTGTACCAGGATTTCCCACCAAAAGAACGCCTTTTGGTATTTTGGCACCTAGTTCTTTATATTTTTTAGGATGCTTCAAGAAATCTACAACCTCTTCAAGATCCTGCTTAGCCGAATCATTACCAGCTATATCACTAAACAGAACTTTTTCTTTATCAAGTCCGTAGAGTTTTGCTTTACTTTTACCAAATCCCATAGCCTGATTATTCTGACCTTGAGCCGAACGCATCATAAACATAAAGAATCCAATAATCAGTAATGTAGGCACAAGAATAATAGCCAAATTCCATAAAGTATTACCTGTTTGTGAAGGTTCTTTATCTTGGATAATTGTTTGCTTTGCTTGGTTGTTTAAATTATTATCACGAAGTAAAGTAGTAACGCCGCCTTGAACGTAAGATTTCTGTGAAGGTTTTTGCTTATTCTTTTCCGTAATCTTAAGAAGACCGCCTTGACCCTCAATCTTACTAATTTCACCCTTATTAGCACGATTAATTACATCAGATATTGGTACTTCTTTTAAATTCTCTGGTGGATTAAAAATTGCAATTAAGGCCAAACCACCTACAATAACGATTGCCCAAAACAAACTCAAACGCAAAATGTTAGCAGCTTTACCTGTATTTTTAGATCGGCGTGGACCTTTTGGAGGCATAGATTTTGCCATAAAACTGTTATTATTCCTTTCTATCTTGTCAAACGAATATTCCCACTCGTATTATTATACCATCTTTTAGCAAAACTCTAACCAAAATTCTGATGTCGAAAAACACATACTAACCGATGAATTTAATGTCCTTTTAGAACCAGCTTTGGCAGTTTTTATAGAAATCAATATATCGTTTAGTTGTGGGCGAGTTTGCGCTATACCTTTATTAAGCAAAAAATTTCGCAAGATTTCAACAGCCACATCATTTGATATCATCAAATAAAAATACCTAGAATTTTTAGAAAATTTAGCAGTTTCTTTATTGATATCTCTAGCAATTTTAGTCTGATTACGCCAGAGTTGAATTAGATTTTGTTTAATAGACGGATTTAAGGTTTTAATTCTTTTACGCAGACGATTGCGCAAATATAAATCACTACTATTTGTACTATCTTCTCGCCATTCTAATCCGTTCTTTTTAGCGTACAATAGTAAATCATTCTTATAAAAACAGGTTAAAGGACGATAAATATCTTTAGCACTCATAACAGCTAATCCACGCCAACCAGTTCCTCGTACCAAATTTATGGCAATAGTTTCTATAATATCGTCAGCATGATGAGCTGTTACTATCTTGGCATTGAACTCTTTAGATAATTTACGTAAAAAAGTATAGCGTTGATCACGAGCAACCTCTTCACTAGCATGGAGACCTAAATTTAAATCTATTTGGCGGTATCGCATTCCATATTTAGCTGACATTTTCCGTACAAAATCGGCATCTTCTGAAGATTCCACACGAATGCCATGGTTAACATGAGCTACTATAATATCACTAGTTTTATAACGCTTTGATAATAAGTCTAGCAATACTACAGAATCAACCCCACCGCTGATTGCTGCAATTAACATAATACTTACCAGCCGCCGCCTCCGCCGCCGCCTCCGCCGCCGCCAGTAAATCCGCCACCACCAGAACCACCGTCTGATGATGAGAAGCTACTAACACTAGACGCCACGGATGACAAACCACTCATACCAGAAGCAAACGCAGCTGCGTTAAATGCTCCCTGACCATAATACCAATCAGGATTGCTACCAACTTGTTCGTAATATTTGCCAAGTTGTTTCGTCCATTCTTTTTCACTACCAAACAAAACAGCATAAGGCAACACGCGCTCGTATAATTTTACAAGTTGCTTTTCATCATTTGTATCAACCTTAACTTTATCAGCCCCCTCTGGACTTTGTAACATTTTTAATCTTTCAGTTTCTGCTACTTCAATATACATTTTTAAGCCAGCTAGATAGCGTCGCAAGGCTAGACCCTTATCTGTTAGAACCTTCTTCTTGGACATACCAAAAGACACAGCCGAAGCAAATAATATAATTGGAGAAAGTAATATTATTCCAATAATTAGTAAGATTTTAGATCGTTTCTTGAATGTATCACCATGAGTCTGATTATATTCCCTTAGATCATATTTACCCTCCATTAGGTTAGATAGATTACTCTCATCATCAAATGTACGTCTAGTATACGACAAATTATTCTGCAGTTTTTCTAATTTTAATTTATCGCCAACCTTAGGTAATAACCCGTTGAACATATCGCTTAAAACTTCTTTTTCTTCATCTAAAAGATCTTGTGGATCGCGTGTAACTTCAATTTCGTAATGCATAGTTCTTAAAATTTTACTCTTGCCTGTCTCGTAAATTTTAATGTAATGACGCACAGCAAAATCCAAAATCTGTGCAGCCATAGTAGAGCCTTTTAGAGTATCATGGCGGCGTAAAATATTAGCTGACACTTTTATACTAGTGTTTTTAGGTGGAATATATTCGGGTGTAATCGGATCTAATTCAGACTTTCGACCAATAGAAGCATAGTAAGATATTGACAGCCAGATGATAATAATTATCCCAGGGATACTAACAAGTATCTGCAAAAACAACCAATTCTCAAATAACTGTTCGGCTAAAGTTTTCTGATATGGAGTAAAAGTACCTGATCTAAAACCTAACGCTATAGTTACTCCCTCGCCTCGAGATAAAGCACCTCCTAAAAATTTAATATCGTTTTTATCATCAATAAAGTCGCAACGGGTTGTTGATCCGTGGCTACCTTTATAACAATTAGGCGCAGATTGACGGGCAGCAGCAATGTCATCATTGAGTCTTATATTAATTCTTGAATTTGAAATCGGAACTCGCCATTCATTACCAATCACATCCCAATAGAATTCATCTCTCTTTGTATCACTATAATATTTAGTCACATCACGTTGACTATATTTTATAATATAGGTTTTTTCACCCTCTACATACGTATCTTTGTCACCAATTCTGAGTTCATCGTCCTTCCATTTATATTGCAAGGCGTTACCGTTTTCATCCGTAACTGATTCAAGTATGAAATTAGTTGAATGACCATCATAACTTTTTACAAAAGTTGGCGCAATTCCATGACTTTGATTTGGTGGAAAATCGGCAGTTATACGCCAAGTCGCTTTTAGTGAAGAGCGACCTTCATTGTCACGCCCAAGCTCATAATCGGCATCAAAAGTTTTTATATTAAAATTATCAGCTGATGCGACGCAAATTCCACAGTTTACTCCAAAAGCTATAAAACTTGAAAGTATCAAACCTAAAAATAACTTCTTCATATCCTATATTATAATATTACACGATGAGCAATAAAACCCAGTTTTAATTAAAGATTTATATTTATCAAGATTTATATTTATCGTAAAAGTGTTATAATTAACGTAATATGCTCGGCAGAAACTCACGCTATTATAGTTTATTCCTGCTACTAGTTGATAGCTTTGTAATCTTACTAGCACTTTGCTTATCTTATATTTTGCGGGTTTTATATGATGCTAGACCTTTAGCGTCAGAAGTGTATGCCTTAGAATATTTATCTGGATTATTATCTGTAATTCCATTTTGGATTACTGCATTAGCGCTGCTTGGTCTATACCAATCCGAGGTCTATAATCGCAGATTACTAGAATGGAGTAGATTGGCAGCTGGGTCAATTATAGGAGTTTTACTCATTCTAGGATGGGAATTTATTACTAAAAATAGTCTATTTCCAGCACGTTTAGTGGCTGTTTATTCTCTAATCGGTAGCTTCACCTTGCTAGTTATTGAGCGTGAATTCTTACGCTGGTTACGATCACAATTATTCAAATATAACATAGGTACAAACAGAGTTTTATTAATTGGATCTTCTTCGGCTGTAGCAGATATAGCTAAAAATTTAGCAGATACAAAAAAGAGTGGCTATAAAATAGTAGCAATTGCTGGGCCAAAAAGCGCTCTTCCAGAAGACATAAATGTAATACACTATCCTCAAGTTGAATCAGCTCTAAAATTTATTGATTCTAATCATATCACAACAATAATTCAAACCGACCTGTATGATAATCATTCACGTAACCAAAAAATACTCGCCGCAGCACAAACTCGCCATATTAGCTACAATTTTATTCCTGGTGAGCCAGAGTTCTATTCTGGTAAAAATACTATTGATGTATTTCTAGGATATCCGATGATTTCTGTTAGTCAAACACCTTTAGTAGGCTGGGGAGAAATAGCAAAATTATTTTTTGATACGATAATTAGTTTTATAGCTATTGTAATATTATCTCCTGTTTTTGTAATTCTGTATATTTTACAAAAAATCCTTAATCCTGGACCAGCGCTCTATATATCAAAACGTTTAAGTCGTTTTTCTGAGCCAGTTAATTTGTATAAATTCCGATCAATGTCTGCAAAGTATGGTAAAAAAGATGCTGCTGATGAATTTGAGGAAATGGGTAGACCAGATTTAGCAGAAGAATATCGTAAAAATCATAAAGTTTCAAATGACCCGCGTATAACTAAATTTGGTAAATTTTTACGCAATACCTCATTGGATGAATTACCACAATTATTTAATGTACTAAAGGGTGATTTAAGTATGGTTGGCCCGAGACCAATCTTACCGCAAGAATCTAAATTTAATCGCAGCAAAACAGCTCTACTGCACAGCGTAAAGTCAGGTGTCACTGGTCTTTGGCAAGTTTCTGGGCGCAGTAATTTAAGTTTTGAAGAGCGTATTGAATTAGAACTTTTTTACGCACAGAATTGGAGTTTTTGGTTAGATATTAAGATCCTATTTAAGACGATTGCCGTAGTATTACGTAAAACAGGGGCTAAATAGATGAATAAACAATCACCAAAGATTGCTATAGTTTGTGATTTTTTGTGTACTATGGGAGGTGCTGAAAATGTAGTTTTAGCACTACACGAAGCTTTTCCTGAAGCACCAATCTACACTGCTATCTATGAAGAATCTAAAGTACCAGCATTTAAAAATATTGATATTAGGACATCTTATTTACAAAAGCTGCCTCATTTATTGCGTAAATATAACAAACTTTTTCCCACACTTGCAGTTAAGGCAATGCGCGCTCTCGATTTAAGTGATTTTGATATTATAATTACAAGTTCATATCTTCATGGACATCAAGTAACTAAAACAAGACAAAATCAAGTTATAATAAATTATTGCCATACTCCACGATACTATTGGAGTCATTATCAAGAATATCTAAAAGACCCAGGTTATGGAAAATTAAATCCTATTATTAAGTTTTTGATGCCTTTACTTATACCTCGTCAGCGTAAATTAGATTTAGAAGCCGCCAATAATGTCGATATTTTTATAGCAAACTCTACTGAAACCGCCAAAAGAATTGAAAAATACTATAAGCGTAGTTCTAAAGTAATTCATCCGCCAGTAGATATTGATAGATTTAAACCAAAAAAACAACGTGAGGATTACTATGTAACAATTGGACGCCAACTTCCATATAAGCGCTACGATCTGGCGGTGCAAGCAGCTACAATCCTAAAGAAAAAGTTGATTGTTTTTGGCAATGGTCCTGTACACGATAAACTCGTCGGTATGGCTGGTGATAGTATTGAATTTAGAACTGATAGGTTTGGGGATGCATCCGATTTAGAATATGAAAAAATTATCACCAGAGCCCGTGGCTTTATTTACCCAGCAGAAGAAGATTTTGGTATAGTAACAGTAGAAGCACTTGCCGCTGGAGCGCCAGTTATAGGATTAGGTAAAGCAGGCACACTTGATATAGTAACAGATGGTGAGACTGGTGTTTTATTTAGTAGCCAAGATGTCAAGAGTGTAATAGATGCTATTATAAAAGCGGAATCAATTAGTTTTTCACAAAGCAAAATACGAAAAAGTGCCAAAAAATTTGATAAGAAAATTTTCTTAAATAAAATAAGAGAAATTGTTAAAGATAACTGTAAATAATTTAATTATCAATATTATTGACACGTCTTTACTATCTTGATATAATTACTTAAGTAATATCGCGGGGTAGAGCAGT
>ERZ772967.2250-NODE-2250-length-12549-cov-3.257964_pt1 | contig 12549 bp, 10 predicted proteins | sample MGYA00511677_ERZ772967 | MGnify/ENA primary metagenome ERZ772967 (study PRJEB29015, sample SAMEA2737931) | human oral metagenome | biome: human oral; feature: human-associated habitat; material: dental | place: China | collected 2146 ...
TCGGCCGCCTGCGGCGGGATCCCCTCTTCGGCTGGAAGTTCGTCGGCCTCTCCCACAACACGCTGCGCGGCGCGGCGGGCGGCGCCGTCCTCTGCGCGGAGCTCCTGGCGAGCCGCGGCTACCTCACGAAAAAATAGGGCATCCCCAAGACCGACACGCAAGATGGCGAGGCGAATCAGATGATCAACGTTGCGATCCTTGGCTTTGGAACGGTGGGCGGCGGCGTCGCCGAGCTGCTGGAGGCGAACCGGGACCGGGTGGCACAAGCGGCGGGCGACCGGGTGCGGGTCAAGCATATCCTCGTCCGGCGCGACTTTCCGGGTTCCCGCTACGCGGGGCTCATGACCCACGACGTCGGGACGATCCTGAACGACCCGGAGGTGAGCGTGGTCTGCGAGGCCATGGGGGGGCTGGACCCAACCCTCCCCTACGTCCGCTCCGCCCTCGAGCACGGCAAGTCCGTCGCAACCTCCAACAAGGAGCTGATCGACGCCCACGGCCCGGAACTGGCCGCTGTCGCGCGGGCCCACGGCCTGAGCCTGCTCTTCGAGGGCAGCGTGGCCGGGGGCATCCCCATCCTGAGCACGATCCGGGACGCCTGCGCCCACGAGCGCTTCGACTCCGCCGTCGGGATCTTGAACGGGACCTGCAACTACGTCCTGACGAGGATGGAGCGCGAGGGGCTGTCCCTGGAGGAGGCGCTGCGCCAGGCCCAGGAGAACGGCTACGCGGAGCGGAACCCGGACGCGGACGTCCAGGGGCACGACACGGCCCGCAAGCTGGCCATCCTGGCGTCGCTCCTGTCGGGCACCCGCGTGAGCTCGGCTCAGATACCCTGCGAGGGCATCATGGGGCTTGAGGCCGCCGACCTGCGCCTCGCCCGCGCGCTCCGCTGCTCGCTCAAACTCCTGGGCGTCTGCCGGCTGGGCCCCGCAGGGCTCTCCCTCAGGACGGCCCCCTACCTCGTCCCTGCCGCCTCCCCGCTCTACGGGGTCAGCGACGTGTACAACGGCGTCCTGCTCCACGGCTCCACGCTCGGCGACCTGACGCTCTGCGGCCGGGGCGCGGGACGCTTCCCCACGGCCAGCGCCGTGGTGTCCGACGTGGTGCAGTGCGCGCGAAGCCGGGGGCGGACCGTCGAGTGCGGGCTGACCGGCCGGGACGCGAAGCTCGCCGACGCCTCTGCGGCGGAGGTGCGGAACCTGGTCCGCGTCGCGCCCTCCGAGGCGTCCCTGGCGCGGGAGGTCTTCGCCGGCGCGGAGGAGGTCACCCTCGACGGCGATCCGCAGGACTCCGCCTTCGTCACGCGCCCCATGACGGAGCGCCGGTGCAGTGAGGCCCTTGCGACGCTCTCGACGCTGCGGAGCCGCATCCGGCTTTTGGAGGCAGGCGCATGAGGAAGGTCGTCAAGTTCGGCGGCACGTCCCTGGCGAACTCGGCTCAGTTCAGGAAGGTTCGGGACATCGTTCTGGAGGACGAGGCACGCACGATCGTCGTCCCCTCGGCGCCCGGCAGGCGCTCTGCCAACGACGTCAAGGTCACGGACCTGCTCTATCAATGCTACGGGCTCGCCGCGGCGGGGAAGGACTTCCGCAGGCCCCTCCAGGCGGTGCGGGACCGCTACGCCGAGATCGTTCAGGGGCTTGGGCTGTCCCTGCCGCTGGACGAGGAGTTCCGGAAGATAGAGGAGAGCCTGACCAGCGCGCCGGAGAGGGACTACACGGCCTCCCGCGGCGAGTACCTGAACGGGCTCGTGCTGGCCGAGTACCTGGGCTTCGCCTTTATCGACGCCGCGGAGCTCTTCTTCTTCGACGATGCGGGAAACTTCGACGCCGCGCGGTCCCACGGCGTCCTGACCGCACGACTCGATGAGGCGCCAAGGGCCGTCGTCCCCGGCTTCTACGGGACGGACCCGGCCGGGCGAGTGCACACCTTCCCGCGCGGCGGCTCCGACATCACGGGGGCCATCATCGCGGGCGCCTGCGGGGCCTCCGTGTACGAGAACTGGACGGACGTCTCAGGCCTGTTGATGGCGGACCCGCGCATCGTGAAGAATCCCAAGGTCATTCGGGACATCACCTACAGCGAGCTCAGGGAGCTTGCCTACATGGGAGCGACGGTCCTGCACGAGGACGCCATCCTGTTCGTTCGGAGGGCGGGCGTCCCCATCAACATACGGAACACCAACCAGCCGGAGGACCCCGGCACCTGGATCGTCGGACACACGGCCAAGCAGTCGAGCCACACCATCACCGGCGTCACGGGCAAGAAGGACTTCTGTTCCATCATCCTGGCGAAGGACCGCCTGCACTCCGACCCCGGCTTTCACAGCCGGGTCGTCAGGTGCTTCGAGGAGAGCGACGTCCCGCTGGAGCACCTCCCCTCCGGGATCGACACCATGACCGTGGTGGTCCACGCCTCCCACTTTCTGGATCGGGAGCAGGAGGTGCTGGCCCGCCTGGCCCGCGTCGCCAGGCCGGACACCCTGGACATCGAGCCGGGGCTGGCCCTGATCGCCGTCGTGGGGCGCGGCATGAAGTCCCGCAGCGGGACGGCCGCCAGGATATTCACGGCCCTCGCAAAAGTGCGCGTCAATGTGCGCATGATCGACCAGGGGGCCTCCGAGCTCAACGTCATCGTCGGGGTGCTGAACGAGGACTTCGAGCGGGCGATCCGCTCCATCTACAGCGCGTTCGTGGAGGAGGACTCGTCGGATTGAGGCGTCTACCGCCTGAAGGAGGCGGGTGAAAACCCGCGTTGACGTTCGGCAAGGAGCACGACCAACATAGAGCCAGCGAGTCGGAGGCATGAGGCATACTTTGAAGAGAGGACCTCCCAGAGCCATACCCGACACTATCAAAAAGTCTCGTGATAGCGTAATGAAACAGCTCGATGATCCTGTTTCATTACGCTTAACCCTCATCCGCTATATGTCGTTTGTCTCATTCAGCAGGGGAAGGGGCTGAATCGAATGGGTTTCAGTTTTCAGCGTTCCTTCCATCAATTCGATGTACTGCTTCATGGTTAAGGTGGGACGAAATTCATTGATAATCTTCCGAGCACGTTCCGACTGATTACGCAAAAGCTTCCACGCAGTTAACGCAAAAATTTTAGCGGGGACCACATATGCTTCGTAGGGATCATCCACGAAAACATCGGGACTGTGAAAGACACCTCGAAAACCTCCTGTGTTAAATTGCAGAAGTGGCATAAGACAACTGACGTCCCCATAATCCCCCGAACTTGTGGAGTGAAACTCAGGGCCAGTACAAGTTACAGGCGTATCCCCGCAGACCTCCGCCAGCGCCTCGCCAACAACACTGGCGTCTTTAACGGGAACAATTGGCAGGTTCCCTGGAAGCGTTGTAATGGTCAGGCCACACCCTGCAGCGATAGCGCCCCCCCTCATAGATCGATCGACCTTCCTGGCCGCATCGAGATAAGCCTCTATGGTCTTACCTCTGACGGAGTATTCCAAACGGACGTCATCAGCGATGATATTTGCTGCAGTCCCTCCCTTGGTCAAGACACCATGCACCCGGATGGTGTCCTGATCGCGGAAACTCTCCCTCTGAATATTAACGGCGTGCATGGCAATCTCCGCAGCATTCATCGCATCAATGCCGTTTTCCGGCGCGCCGGCAGCGTGGGCAGCACGTCCATGAAATTGTATAATTTTCGTTAGAAATCCGTTACAGGATCGATTGGCAATGAGATATTTTTTCACAGTTCCGGCATGGTGTCCCACAACCAGAGAGATATCGTTAAGAGCCCCGATGCGCAGCAGTTCACATTTTCCACATCCATAACGAATCATGCCCTTTTCGCGCATTTCGTTACGTTTCTCAACCTCTACGTATTCCTCTGCCGGAACGCCGAAAAAGGCTACATCACCACAAAGGCCAGCGCGAACATCAGGTGCACTGAGAGCAATAGCGGCGCCAAACACACCGGTGAGTTGAGCGTTATGACCGCAACAGTGTGCGGCTCCGGTCTCTGGATTGGCAGCGGCAGAGGCCGGTATCGGCAGTGCGTCAAGTTCTCCCATCAAACAGATAGTTGGCCCGTCAAAAAAACCATGAAGGTAGCTTTTAACACCTGTGACGGCCAGGTGCTCCTGCGTCTCCAGTCCCAGCGCCCTCATTTTTTCTGCAAACTTGCCCGCCGTCCGATGTTCCTGAAAGCCCAGTTCAGCATGGCGCCAGAGGTCATCTCCAAAAGAAATAAGTTCATCGCTATGGCCATCGATAATCTCACAAATCCTTTTTTCTATTTCTTCCATGTTTACCCCTCCTAAAAGACGCCTGATAAATATGCTGAAAATTTCGGATAATGCCTGAATTAGGTTCAGGTGGATCGAACACAATTCAACGACTGAACATCCTCCAAAGGTAAATACAGATAAGGCCTAGGAGGATAATCCACAAAGCAAAGTCTAAAATGCTGTTTTTGCCAACCAATGAGACACCATATAGCGTCACTTCCACACCCCTCCCTCGCCAATAACCACTCCCGCGTGCTTGTCTCAGCAGTCCCCCCTACGCTTTTATGTGTAATAATACGTCCATTCGGATAAAATGAGCAACTAGGTATATAACTTTAATATATAGCTTCTAATCCATCTGGGTTATATCACGCAATAAATAATTGCTCAGCATCGAGACGAAGTCTTTGGCCACTTGGGAAATGGACGTATTCTCGTCAATCAGCCAACCTATTTCGGAGTAGATGGTGCAGTTCTCAAGCGGAAGGAAACGCCAGCGACGATTATGCTTCGTCTCATACGGCCCTGCACCGGATTCAAGATTTCGTGAATCCAGAACGTAGCCATTCGTTACATCCAGGAGTTCGTACATCGTAGCGCGGGAATCCACGATAAAGCGATTGCGTGGCACCGGGAGTCCAAGTCTTGACAGGATGTCAGCATAGGGACCGTTATGCAGACTCTCGTGAAGAATCATGGGGTAATCCCTCAGAAGATCTGGCGTGATGTTCTGCCCCTCATAACCATAAAGAGGATTATTCTCACTTATATTTACGCCAATTTGAAGCATAGCGATGGGGCGGTAGAGCAAACTCATTGTAGAAAACTGCTCAAGGTTGTTATTGCGATAACAACTCCACAAACGAACGACACCAAGATCGGCCGAGTTGTTATGAATCATCTCAAGCATATTTCCGCCATAGTCTTCCAAAATAGCGAGGTTGATACCGCTTGAGCGATAGCGGCGTTCCAGCGCAGCGATGATGTCACTGATGTAGAAAAAGCCGTTGCTGATTACAGTAAATGTTAAAGGGGCCGTGCTTCCGTTTGTATTGCGCATGGCATAGAGTTGCATGAGCTGTCGATTGATTGGAGTGATATAAGCGATAAACAACTTCCCAAACGAAGTTAAGGTAACCCCTTTAGATGTCCTGTTGAATATCTTGTTGTTAAACTCATCCTCAACGCTCATGATGGCGTTGGAAAGCGCAGACTGAGATATAAAAAGGTTTCTTGCTGCCATATTTATCGAGCCCGCTTGCGCCGCTTCAATAATGTACCGAATCTGGTTGTTTGTCATAAATTCCGCCCCCCATTACAACTTGGACATATTAAAAACATCTATAAATCATATTACCACATCTACAATGGCATATGCTACTATGATGGCATCTTGCAGGATAGGCTAACTTCTGTCAGCTGACGAAAATCAAAGGGGGGCATGTAAAATGACGAATTCTATAGTCACACGTATTGCAGGGAATTGTCAGAAAAGACTTATGCAAAGATTAGCTGTGTGTGCAACGGCTGTTCTGTCCATCTTCTACTTCCATCCCCACGTCTGTACCGCAGCTGAGGATACCATTGTTGTGGTTTTGACCAACGAACCCAATTCTTTAACATCCTGTGAACACGACTCTCTGATGGGGGTGCAGATGAACCTTCTTACGTACAATGGGTTAACCCGCATCGACATGAAAACGCTTCAGCCTGTATGCGATTTGGCTCAAAGTTATACACAGGAAAGTGATACGGTCTGGGTTTTTAAATTGAGGGAAGGTGTGCTTTTCCACAATGGGGATAAAATGACCGCGGATGACGTTATGGCTACAATCCAGTACGCCAAGAAGTTTCCCAACAGCAAGAACTACACAGCTTCCATGCAGAAGATCGAGGCTGTTGATCCGTTCACGGTAAGAATTACAACTTTTGCCCCCAATCCCAACCTCCTCAACGACCTAGCGTACCACTTCAACTTTATCCTGCCCAAGTCGTTGATCGACTCAGGGAATGATTTCAACGCAAATCCTGTGGGAACTGGTCCTTACAAATTCACAAGATGGAACAAGGGAAATTCCATCGCCTTCAAGGCCTTTGACGAGTACTTCGACGCTGAAAGAAGGGCCTCCATCAAGACGTTGCGCTTCGTAATGATTCCTGAGGGCACGACGCGGACGATGTCCCTTGAGTCGGGCGAGGTCGATTTCGTCTATGACATTGCACCCAACGACATCGCGCGCTTGCTCGCAACGGATGGTATTGCTGTGGCTAACGTAACGAGTGTCGAAAATTTCTTTCTGCATCTCAATTGCGTCTCCACACCCTTTAAGGACGTCAATTTAAGGAAGGCCATCGCCTATGCCATCAATCGTGAGGAAATCATCGCCGGCGCTCTCAGCGGTCACGGTACGCCAAGTTATTCCTGCGTCTCCATGGGCTACAAGGAATCCTCCCTGGAGAACGCTTACAGCTTCAATCTGAATAAGGCTAAGGAATATATGGGCGCCTGGGGCGGTGATCCTGCTTCCGTAACGCTTGACGTCATCTGCAGCAATGAGACGAAAAAGGCGATTGCCACCATCATGCAGGATGAACTCTCGCAGATAGGCATCAAGGTCACCGTAAACGAGATGGATGCAGCCTCCTACCAAGCTGCAATGACGACGTTGAACTTAACTGCGGCAATCGTATCCTGGTCACCGTCCAATGCCATGACGTACATTCAACGTTTTCAGACCTCTCGTCGCGATGCCGTTCCAAGCAGTTTCGCCGATCCACAAACAGACGAAACCCTATCAAAAATCAACGTATGCATGGACGAAAAGAAGCGGACAGCGATGATCCACGATGCTATCGGCCTCATCAATGACATGTGTCCGTTTGTTCCGATTTATCAGGTCGATTACTTCCGAGCGCACAACGCCAATTTGAAGAACGTCGTATGCAGCGCTACGGGATACGTGGATTTCAGCGTCATGTCCTGGTAGTCCTGTCTCGTAGAACGGGCGCGATTTTCGCCTGCTATGGTGAAAAGCCTCAGCTGCCGCTTGAGCCGAGGCTTTTCCCTCAAAAATGGCTGCAGTACGGAGGGAGCACTACGATGGGGCAATACGTTCTTAAACGAATGATCTGTATGGTTCCTGTGGTTCTTGGCGTGACGCTGCTGGTTTTCCTCATCATGCACCTTGCCCCTGGGAATCCCGCTCATTTGATTCTTGGAGAAAATGCGTCACAGGAACAAATTGTTCAGCTTGAGGAGCAAATGGGCTTGAATAAACCTCTGACGATACAATATTTCAATTACCTCACAAAGCTTCTTCGTGGCGATTTGGGCATCTCATACGCCAATGGAACATCGGTAACAAGCGAGATCATGGCGCGATTCCCCTATACGTTGGCTCTAACGCTTGTAGCGGCAATCACGTCCTTGATCCTGGCCTTGCCGCTGGGAATATTGGCCGCTGTCAAACAGAATACATGGGTTGACAACACAAGCATGATTGTCTCCTTGATTGGCATATCGATGCCAATTTTCTGGCTGGCACTGATGTTGATTCTGCTCTTTTCGCTAAAACTCGGATGGTTCCCCGTGTATGGGGCCAACTCCTGGCGGAGTATTGTCCTGCCGGCAATCTCTCTTGGTTTTATGAACATGGCCTCCATTTCCAGGACAACTCGTTCTTCCATGGTGGAGACACTTCGTCAGGATTATATCCGCACGGCCTACGCCAAAGGCCTTTCAAATCGCACCATCGTTATGCGCCATGCATTCCGGAACGGTATGCTTCCTACAATTACGGTTATCGGCCTGCAAATAGGCGAAATGTTGGGTGGATCTGTACTTACCGAGACCGTCTTCGCATGGCCCGGCGTGGGCCGATTGATGATTCAGTCAATCAGCGCAAGGGACACGCCGATGGTCATGGGGTGTATCGTCCTGATGACGGTCTGCTTCTCCTTTGTCAATTTGACCGTTGATCTGATCTATGGCGCTGTCGATCCCAGGGTTCGGACGATGTATCGATAGGAGGCACTGTTATGAGGAGCGTTCACGAAAAAATTACAGAGGAAGATCAGGCGCCGCTTCCTCCTCGGAACAGCCTTGCCAAGGACGCCTTTTTGCGGTTATGTCAGAACAGGGCGGCCCTTGCAGGACTTATTTTCCTGGTTTTTCTGACTTTAACAGCCGTCTTTGCCGACACTCTCTTTGATTACCAGGCCACATGCGTAAAACAGAATATTCTCGCCAGGCTTCAGTGGCCATCTCTGCAGCATTGGTTTGGGACTGATGAATATGGGAGGGATTTTTTGGCTCGCATCGTGCATGGCAGCAGAGTCTCTCTTTCGATAAGCTTTATCGCTGTCGCTTTCGGCCTTCTGCTTGGAGGACTCCTTGGCGCTGTTGCCGGTTACTTTGGCAGAACGATTGATAATCTCATCATGCGTCTCTGTGATGTTTTCCTGGCAGTCCCCATGATGTTAATGGCTATCGTCATCGTGGCGGCGCTGGGCGCCAGTATCACAAACCTCGTTATTGCACTCGCGGTCGCCTCGGTGCCAACTTTCGCGCGTATTGTGCGCAGCGCTGTTTTGACCGTGCGTGATATGGATTATGTCGAGGCGGCGCGCGCCGTTGGAGTCAAAACGCGGCGCATGCTCCTTCGCCATATTCTGCCGAACTGCATTGGCCCCATTATCGTTCAAACGACGTTGCGAGTTGCGGCAACGATTTCCAACACAGCTGCCTTAAGTTTCTTGGGACTTGGCGTCGCCGTTCCCCGCCCGGAGTGGGGGGCGCTCCTCGCCAGCGGAAGGAATTTCATACGTGATAACAGCTATCTTGCCTGCATTCCTGGAATCTGCATTATGTTAACAATTCTTGCCATGAATCTGTTGGGCGACGGGCTGCGCGATGCACTTGATCCGAGAATGAAATAATAGAGGAGGGACACAATGCGAGAGGACAAGTCTGAATACGCATTGGAAATTCAGGACCTTACGGTAGAATATCGCACTCGTGGGCAGACTGTATATGCCGTGAATGGCTTGAATTTGAAGGTGCGCCATAGACAAACGCTGGGGTTCGTCGGGGAAACTGGAGCAGGCAAAACGACGACAGGATTATCCATCCTGAACCTTTTGCCACAGCCTGCTGGTCATATCACGCACGGAAATATCTTTCTTCATGGCAAAAACGTCCTTGAGATGAGTGAGACGCAGCTTCAGGAGATGCGTGGAAAGGAGGTCTCCATGATCTTCCAGGATCCTATGACCTCTTTGAATCCTGTGCTCCGCGTCAATCTTCAAATTGCAGAGGTGATCGAAAAGCACGAGCACATCTCTTCAGAACGGGCCTTTCAACGAGCTGGCGATATGTTGGAGCTGGTCGGCATCCCACGGGAGCGCGGTGATGAGTATCCACACCAGTTTTCCGGAGGAATGCGTCAACGGGTGGTCATTGCCATGGCGCTCGCCTGTGACCCTGAACTCCTTATCGCAGATGAACCTACAACAGCACTGGACGTTACCATTCAGGCTCAGATCCTGGAGCTGATGAAAAAACTGCGCGACCACAACAACACTTCCATGCTGATGATCACCCATGACCTGGGCATTGTAGCAGAGATATGCGACTGCGTATCCATAGTCTATGCCGGACGAATTGTGGAGTATGGAGCTTTGGCCGATATTTTTGATCATACAATGCACCCATACACCAAGGGATTATTCGATTCCCTTCCGGACATGACGAATCGACAGGCAAAGTTAAAGCCTATAAGGGGATTGATGCCGGACCCCAGCAAACTCCCCAAAGGTTGTTCGTTCGCTGACCGATGTGATTACGCAATGAAACAATGTTACACCGAAGCACCATTAACGTTCTATCGTACGGAAGAGCATTACGTGAGCTGTCACCTCTACAATGCTGAAAATGTTTTGAAGGGCAGTGTGCTGTGATATGAGTAGAAAACTCGTTAAAGCAGAACGTCTGAAGAAATACTTCCCGAGTTCGCGCGGCACGGTTCATGCAGTTGATGACGTCTCCTTCACCATTGGGGTGGGCGAGACATTGGGCGTGGTTGGAGAATCCGGTTGTGGAAAGTCTACACTGGGGCGTACGCTTATTCGTCTTCAGGACCCAACCGCAGGGACGATCTATTTTGACGGAGAGGATATTACGACACTGGATGATAGCCAGCTGTGGGGAAAACGGCGAGAGATGCAGATGATCTTTCAGGACCCCTTCTCCTCTCTGAACCCTCGCATGACGATAAGCCAGACGATTGAAGAACCTCTCGTCCTTTACAATATCTGCCACGGTCGCATGGAGAGGCAAAAGATGGTGACTGAATTAATGGACACGGTGGGATTGGCTCGACGACTTTACAACGTGTATCCCCACGAGCTTGACGGCGGACGCCGTCAGCGAATTGGTATAGCCCGTTCTCTAGCCCTAAGTCCGAAACTTATCGTCTGTGACGAACCGGTATCCGCCTTGGACGTCTCCATCCAGGCGCAAATTTTGAACCTGATGCAGGAACTCCAGGAACAGTTTCACTTGACCTACATGTTTATAACCCATGACCTCAGCGTTGTGCATCACATCTCAAACGACATCATGGTTATGTACCTCGGACAAACCGTTGAGAAGGCTCCGGCAGAAATACTGTTCAAAAACCCAAGGCATCCCTATACTAAGGCTCTGCTCTCTGCTATACCTATTCCAAGTCTACACAACAGAAGAAAGCCCATCCCGATGCGTGGGGAAATCACCTCACCCATTGATCCGCCACGGGAGTGTCGTTTTGCGAAGCGCTGTGATCTTTCGGAGGAACGCTGCCACCATAATATCCCAGAACTCAGGGAAATAGAACCGGAACATTTTGCGGCGTGTTTCCTATTGTAAGCAGAGGCGAGAAGGAGAATTAAGAGAGCGAGATGTACACGTATGAAGAGATCAAGCCGCAAAACAAACAAGATGCTTTTGCAGCCATGTACCTGTGTATCACCAGGAGCATCAGGGATTTGTGTGGACAAAAGATTGGCGAACGGATCATCCGCGAGGCTGTCCGCCGCGCTGGGCATGACAGCGGAATGGCTCAACGTCAAAGGCTGTTAAAGGATGGCTTGAAAACCAATATCCAAAATCTTTATCATTGTGACTGTGACGTTGTGGCCGACCCACGCTTCCGAGAAAACGAAATTTTTAACGAGGAAGAGCGCCAGATATGGGAAGTGTACACCTGCCCATTGGCGGATTATTGGACCCGTCGAGACGGCTGGAAAGAGGGCAGCTTTTACTGTGAAGAATATCAACATGCCCGTGTCCTCGCTTTCACTGACGGCGTCGGCCAGGTGAATCTTTCCACACTGCTGACATGTCCAAGAGACAACTGCTGCCGTTTCTCCGTTTATTTCAGGGAAGCAAACATGTCCCCTGAAAGGGCAAAAGAGGCCTTCGCTCATTGTGATCCTTCATACTGCGCCCCCGCCTCAATTCCAAGTAACACCAACCTTGATGAAAGCATCTGTCGCATGACCATTGCGCTCTATTGCCGATTAATGGAAACTGCCGAAGACTTATGTGGGCAAGATGGCGTCTGTGCGGCGGCAGAAGGGTTGAAGCGCTGGGCGCTAGTGGCCCTCCAAACTTTGCATCTTCAGGCAGAGCACACCCTGCTTCCCATGAACATGGACTTTGTAAGGCTGAATTTTCCACTTGCATTGGACCCCGATGTTGATGGCGCTATCTGGGGAAAGCATAAGACGGGTCAGGCCATGGAGATCATGAAGAAGTTGGTTTTATATCCCATAGCAAAAGCCTGTAAGGCATAGAAGATATACCGACAGAACTCTTAAGAAAGACAGGTGCAAAAATGTGTACTTATGAAGAACAATGCGTCATGGATCTTTCTGATAATTACACTCTTCTCTACTCATTTATCGGCCGAGAGCTATTGGACGCCTTTGGAAAGGATGGAGAACGGGTATTGCGTGAGGGAACACGCCGTTATGGTCACGACCGCGGCGAGCATTCCCGAAAGCGCCATATTGATCTTGGAGTTAAAATTAATATGAAAAGTCTTTTTTCAATTGGAGGCGACCTGCCGCCCGACCCACGCTTTCGTCGTGATCTTCAGGAATTGAACTCGGAAGAGCGCGTTTCGCATACATTGGTCTGCCCCATGGCAGATATCTGGAAAGCTTATGGAGAGCGTGATATTGGCAGAATATATTGCGAGGAATTTCACCCGGCGTGCTATAATCATTATGCCTACGATTAT
>ERZ772967.2254-NODE-2254-length-12530-cov-11.378277_pt1 | contig 12530 bp, 8 predicted proteins | sample MGYA00511677_ERZ772967 | MGnify/ENA primary metagenome ERZ772967 (study PRJEB29015, sample SAMEA2737931) | human oral metagenome | biome: human oral; feature: human-associated habitat; material: dental | place: China | collected 2146 ...
GCACGGCGCCACCACCATGGACACCCTGGTCAGCCTCGGCACCTCGGTGGCGTGGTTGTGGTCGGTGGTGGCCATGTTCTTCGGTCACGCCGGCGCCATCGGCATGACCCACGAGTTCACGCTGACCCTCGGGCACGCCGACCCGATGGGCAGCGTCTACTTCGAGGCCGCCGCGGGCGTGGTCGCCTTCCTGCTGCTGGGCCGCTGGATCGAGGCCCGCTCCAAACGGGAGGCCGGATCGGCGGTGCGGGCGCTGCTGGAGGTCGGCGCGAAGGAGGCGACGATCCTGCGCGACGGCGCGGAGGTCGCGATCCCCGCGGGTGAGCTGTCGCTCAACGACCTCATCGTGGTGCGTCCCGGCGAGAAGGTGGCCGCCGACGGGGTGGTGGTCGAGGGCAGTTCCGCCGTCGACGCCGCCGTCATCACGGGCGAGTCGCTGCCGGTGGAGGTCGGCCCGGGCTCGGCGGTGGTGGGCGGGTCGGTCAACACCACGGGACGCCTGGTGGTCAAGGCGACGGCGGTCGGGTCGGCCACCCAGGTGGCGCAGATCGCGCGGCTCGTCGAGGAGGCCCAGACCGGCAAGGCCCGGGCCCAGCGCCTGGCGGACCGGATCACGGAGTTCTTCGTGCCCGCCGTGCTGGTGCTGTCGATGCTCACCTTCATGGTGCAGCTGCTCGTCGGCGCGGGCTCCACCTTCGCGCTCACCGCGGGCATGGCGGTGCTCATCATCGCCTGCCCGTGCGCGCTCGGGCTCGCCACCCCGTCGGCGCTGCTGGTGGGTACCGGTCGCGGCGCCGAGCTGGGCGTGATCATCCGAGGCGCCCAGGCCCTGGAGAAGGCCCGTTCCGTGCAGGCGGTGGTGCTGGACAAGACCGGCACCCTCACCACGGGGAGGATGTCGGTGCTGGAGGTCGCTCCCGCCGAGGGCGTGGGCGAGGCCGAGCTGCTGGCCGTCGCCGCGGCCGTGGAGGCCGGTTCCGAGCACCCCATCGCCCGCGCCGTCGTGGAGCGCGCCGGGGACCCGCCCGCGGCGGAGCGGTTCGAGGCCCTGCCCGGCATCGGGGCGCGGGCCCTGGTGGACGGGGCCCCGGTGGCTGTGGGTTCCCGGCGTCTGCTGGCCGAGCGGGGCATCGAGGTCCCGGGCGAGGCCAGCCGGGAGGGCAGCGAGGTGTTCGTCGTCCGCGACTGCGCGCTGCTGGGACGGATCGTGGTCGGCGACCAGCTCAAGCCCGGGGCCGCGGAGGCCGTGGCCGGGTTGAGGGATCTGGGATTGCGACCGGTGCTGTTGACCGGTGACTCGTGGGCCGTGGCCCGGGAGGTGGCCTCGCAGGTGGGCATCGAAGACGTGCACGCCGAGGTGCTGCCGCAGGGCAAGGCCGAGGTGATCACCGGGCTGCAGGCCGACGGGATGCGGGTGGCGATGGTCGGCGACGGGGTGAACGACGCCGCGGCGCTGGCCACCTCCGAGCTCGGCATCGCGATGGGCGCGGGCACCGACGCGGCCATGGCCGCCAGCGACCTCACCCTGATGCGCGACGACCTGATGGGTGTGGTGGACGCCATCCGACTCTCCCGCGCCACGGAACGCACCATCCGGGGCAACCTGCTGTGGGCCTTCTTCTACAACGTGGCGGCCATCCCGGTGGCGGCCCTCGGGCTGCTGACCCCGATGATCGCGGGGGCGGCCATGGCCTGCTCCAGCGTGTTCGTGGTGCTGAACTCTCTCAGGCTGCGTGGTTTCCGCTGAGGCGATCCGCCGCGCGTCCCGGTTTCCCCGGTTCTTTTGCCGGAAACCCGAAAGACCGGTGCAAAACGGCTTGTCACGAGGGGTTTCGTTGCTCGGAGGATGGGAGAGGCGGCTGCCCCGGTTCCCCCGCGCGGGTGTCGAGGTTTACAATCGAATTGCGCGGCCCTGAGAGATTCTCAGGTTTCGTTTGGAATTGAATCACCGCTCGGCTAGGCTGGCCCAGCCGGTAAGGTCCGGAAAGTCTTAGACCAGGAAGAGATCTATGGCCAAGAAACACGTGGTTATTGCGGCAGTGGCAGGTGGCGTCGCGCTGACGATCGCCGGCGGTGTCGCCGTCGCGATGGCACTGCACAAGAACGATGTGACCCTTTCCGTGGACGGGGAAAGCCACAACCTCTCGGTTCGCGAGGACACCGTGCAGCAAGTGCTCGAGAAGGACGGGATCGCCGTCGGCGAGCACGACGTGGTCGCCCCGTCGCTGGAGACCAAGATCACCAACGGCATGGAGATCAGCGTCCTCTACGGGCGTCAGCTCCAGCTGACCGTCGACGGCGAGGCCCGCACCGTGTGGACCACCGCCCGCACCGTCGACGACGCCCTGTCCCAGCTCAACCTCAACGACCCCGACTCCAAGCTGTCCGCTTCCCGGTCTGCCGCCATCGGCCGCGAGGGGCTCTCCTTCAACATCAGCACACCCAAGAACGTGACCGTCGACGCCGCGGGCACCCCCGTCGAGCTTCGGGTCGCCGGGACCGTCGGCGACGCCCTGACCGCCGCCCAGGTGACCCCTGACGAGGACGACGTCGTCACTCCCGCCGCGGACACCTCCCTCACCGATGGCCTGGCCATCGCCTACACCAACGTCGAGCAGCGCACCGCCACCAAGGAGGAGGAGGTCCCCTTCGAGAAGAAGGAGGAGAAGTCCGACGAGCTGGAGGAGGGCAAGACCAAGGTCGCCACCGAGGGCGTCAACGGCGTCAAGACCCAGAACTTCGTCGAGGTCTACCACAACGGCACGCTGGTCTCCTCCGAGCTGCAGAACGAGCAGGTCACCAAGGAACCCGTCGCCCAGGTGACCCAGGTCGGCACCAAGAAGAAGGCCAGCAAGTCCTCCGATGACTCCTCCGAGTCCTCGAAGTCGTCCGGATCCGGTTCCGGATCGGGTGGTGGCGACCTCAGCCCCGCCAGCGGCAGCTCCTGCCAGGCCTCCTACTACTGGCAGGGCCAGACGACGGCCTCCGGCGAGCGGTTCAACCCCAGCGACCTCACCGCCGCCCACAAGACCCTTCCCCTCGGAAGCAAGGTCAAGGTGACCAACCCGAGCAACGGCAAGACCGTCGTGGTCCGCATCAATGACCGCGGCCCCTACGTCGCCGGACGCTGCCTGGACCTCTCCAAGGCCGCCATGGAGACCATCGGCGGCACCTCCTCCGGTGTCATCACCGTCAACTACGAGGTCCTCTGACAAATATAACTTGGCTTTCAAGCCCTTCCTCAATTCCCGCCGAGCCCCTGCACGAATCAGTGCAGGGGTTCGGTGGGTCTTGGGGTCTGTTCTCCCTGCTCCCAAGCCGGTTGAGCCGGCCTGCTCGCTCTGCGAGCTGGTCGTGTCGAAACCGCGGTGTGCGTGTCCGGGGAGCTGTGGTCGAGTTCTATCTACCGAGCGCCAGTGATGGTTTCGACTCGGGTCGCTCCTTCGTCTTTGTTGCGTCCCGGCTCAAGTGGCTTCGGGAAAGGGGCGCTCACGCGCTGGCTCAACCAGGCTCATTGGGGTCGGGCGAGGGCTGCTCCTGGCTGCTGCGGGTGGGCATCGTGAGTGCGGCCAAGCCGGAGACGGTGTAGGCGATGACGATGACCCACAGGCCCGCGGTCACGTTCTGGCCACTGTCACCGGTTGCTCCGAAGTATGCGGTGCCGGACAGTGCGATGCCGAACACCATGCCGACTTGGCCGAAGGTCGTGAGGGTGCCGGACGCTGCTCCGGCTTCGGTCGTGGGAATCTCCGCCAGGGTGATTGAGGTCTGCGGCATGATCAGCACCATCATCCCCACGCCGGCGAGCGCGAAAGGCGGCAGGAGGCTCCAGCCGTTGAGGGTCGTTCCGGTGTGTTCGAGGGTGATCATGACCCAGACGAAGGCCGCGGCCTGCATGATCCCGCCGAGGCACACCGACCACTTGCCTATTTTCTTCATCAGGAGCATGGCCACCGGGGTGCCGAGGATCGACCCGATGGCGATCGGCAGCAGCGTGAGTCCCGCTTCGAAGGAGGTGAAGTGAAAAGCGGCCTGCATGTGGAACAGGAGGATGAGTGCGAAACCGCCGTGGCCGATCGAGGCGAGTATCTGTACGAGCAGCCCGCTGGAGAAGGAACGGATCCTGAAGAGCGGGAGCGGCAGGAGTTGTGCCCCGGCCCCGGTCGCCCTGTGATGTTGTTGCCAGATGAAGGTGACGATCGCGAAGGGTGCGGCGATCAGCAGGGCCCATATCCACCACGCCCACCCGGCTGCGCGGCCCTCGGTCAGAGGGAGAACGAGGAGGACGACGGCCGTGGCGCCAAGGGCCGAACCAGTGAGGTCCAGTCGTAGGGGGTGCTCGGAGCGGCTTTCCGGGATGCACAGGAACGCCATCACCGTCAGGACAACGCCCACCGGGACATTGATGAGGAAGATGCTGCGCCATCCTGTGCCGAACAGGTTTGCCGTGACGAGCCAACCGCCCAGGAGAAGTCCGGTTATCACACCCAGGGCGTTCAGGGAGCCGATGAGGCCGAATACCGGCCCCCGCTCCTCCGGCGCGTACATGACCTGGACGCTGGACAACACCTGCGGCACCATGACGCCGGCGAAGGCGCCTTGAATGATCCGGGCCGTTATGAGGGCGTTCCCACTCCAGGCCAGGGAGGCGAACACGGAGGCACACGTGAAGCCGATGACGCCGACGAGGAAGATGCGTTTCCTTCCGTAGATGTCTCCCAGGCGGCCTCCCGTGATGAGAAGTGTCGCGAAGGCGACCACGTAACCGACGAGCGTCCACTCCAGCTGAGTGGGTGTCGCACCCAGGTCGGTACTGATCGCGGGGAGCGCGACATTCGTGATGGTGGAGTCCATCAGGTCCATGAGCATTGCCGTCATCAAGATGATGGTGGCCGTGACCCGGTGTGTCACTTCTACTCCTTCCGGGGTCGAACGAACGCTGCGTACGATGTACGCATGCGATGGTGGATACACTGTACGCACATGGATCTGTGTCGTCAACCAGGAGGTCGCATGCCCGACACGACACCACCTCGCTGGATCGCCCTGTCCTGGCAGCTTCGCGAGTCACCCCCCGTCACGGATGGACTCAGCATCGGTCGCATCGTCCAGGCGGGAATCGAGATCGCGGATGAGCACGGATTGGGGGGGCTTTCCCTGCGCAAGCTCGGTGAACACCTCGGGGCGGGCACGATGGCCGCCTACCGGCACATGCGGTCCAAGGAGGAACTGATTCACCTCATGGTCGATGTGGCATTCGGCCAGCCACCCGAGGGGATCATCGAGGCGGCGGATTGGCGTACCGGCGTCAGGCTGTGGGCCGCTGGGATGGCGGAGCGCTACCGCCAGCACTCATGGCTTCTTGACGCCCCCCTGGTGGCGATGTCGATGACCCCGAATCGACTGCTCTGGCTCGATCACATCCTGCGACCGCTCGGCGAGACCGGAATGGACATCCAGCATCTGCTCGACGCGGCACTGTTCGTCGATGGCCACGTCCGTCACGTCGCCTACCTGCGACGAGAACTTCGCGCACGGACGCCGTCGCCCCGGCAGGCGATGCCCCCCTGGCTTTCCGCGCTGCTGGATGACGACTCTTTCCCGATGGCGCGTCGTGTTCTCGCGGCTGGTCTTCTGGAGGACGGTGACGAGCAGGACATGGAGTTCGGTCTCGACTGGATCATCGCGGGAATCGAAGCAAACAGCCCCAGGGCTGGCGAAGGTGGCGGCAACAGGAAAGGTCGCGGCCACGGGGCAGCCGAGGCGCGTTCTGGCGTCGTGTGAGCAGGCGCCTTTGCAGAAACTGGTTGGCCCGGTTCGTGACGGAGCAATAGCCGTGTCGAAACCATGCGGCGAGTGATCGGCGGTCGGGTTCTACCTGCCGGGCGCCGGCGATGGTTCCGACTCAGCCGTTCGCTGGCGCGCACGTGCTGGTTCAGCCAGCTCCGGGGAAGGGAGGTCCGTGCCCCGGCTCAACCAGCCTGGGGGAGGGGGCGGCGCTGGGCGATCTGCTGGTAGATGCGAAGCATTTCCTGGGCCTGCGACTCGACCGTCCACTGGCCTGCCAGGCGGCGTGAGGTCTCGGAGGCGCGGGCCCGCCACTGTGGGTCGGGTAGTTTCTCGATGATCCGCATGATGGCGGCCGCCAGGGACGCCGGGGTGGGGCTGGCGAGTTCGGCGTTCACTCCCGGTTCCAGCACCAGCTGCAGCTCCGGATCCACAGAGACGATGGGCAGACCCGCCAGTGCCGCCTCGTGCAGGACGAGGGCCTGGGTGTCGGTCTGGCTGGGGAAGGCGTACAGGTCGCCCATCTCGTAGAACGCCCCCAGCGACTCGCGTTTCTGCTCGCCCGGCAGGATGATGTGGCCGCGTCGCCTGCCCGCGTCGAGGACCTTCGCGATCTTCGGGTACCGCTGCCAGTCACCGACCACCATGAGTTGCGCATCCGGACGCTGAGCCACGACGAGCTCGAACGCCTCGCACAGCAGCGGCAACCCTTTCTCCGGGGCGATGCGACCCACGTAGATCACCAGCGGGCCCGGGCCGCGCGGCACCGGTGGGGGACCCGACGGCAGCGGGTCGACGCCATTCGGCACCACGACCAGGTTCGCCTCCGGCGCCAGGGAAAGGCAACGGGCGGCGGTCTTCGGCGACGGCGACGTCACCAGGTCCGCCGAATCCAGCATCTTCTTGCACAATCCCAGCAGCGTCGCCGTGGAGCGGCCCCGGTCGGCGAACCGGACCGCCGCGTCGCGCAGGTCGTTGGAGTTGAGGATCTCCCCGTGGGTCAGCCTCGCGAATGCCCGCACCACCCCGTGCAGCAGCGGCAGGACGGCGGCGTAGTGGTCGGCGTAGGCGTCGAAGTCGGTGTGCCAGGTCATCAGCATCGGCTTGTTCAGCCTCTTGGCCGCCCAGGTGCCGAGCACCCCGACGGTTCCCAGCCCGTGGACGTGGATCACGTCGGGATCGAGTTTCCCGACCTGCTCGATGGTTCGTTCGAAATGCCTGCCGTTGGCGACCCGCGTGGGCATGTTCGGCACCCGCACCGATGGCAGCCGCAGTTCGACGCGGCCCTCCCGCCCCAGGTGCGGGTTCGGCCCCTTCGCCTTCGGTGCGACGACCACGACCTCGTGGCCGGCGTCGAGCAGGTTGCCCTCCAGCTGCTGGACGGCGAACATCAGACCGTTGCTGCCGGGACCGTAGTTGTCGGTGAACTGCGCAACCTTCAGGCGACGTGGTGAGTGCTCAGGCTCTTCGGTCACGCCCGACACTCTAGCCGAACCGCACCTGGCGCGGGTTTCCGCGCCAAGAATGCCCGAGGACGAAGACCCAGAATCAGAACCGGGTCGTCAATCGCCACGCTCCCAGCAGGAGATGCGGAAGCTCAGCGCCGCCATCGCGTCGCCCGTGACATCACCGTGGGTAACGGACGGGATGATCCGTTGGGCATCGTGCCGCGTGGGAATCCTCAGGAGAGCAGTCGTCAGCGTCATGGGGGAGAGTTGTCCCGCCTTCCGTCGACTTCAACCGCTCCCGGGCGGCCGTGATCACAGCGAACTGGGCCTCGTTGTAGACGCATTCCTCCATGGCTGAGTTGAGGGCGACTGTCTCCTGGTTCATCGGTGGAAAATCCGCGAGGATCGGGGCAAGGACCCTGACGTAGTCGTCGACCAGCGCCGTGATCTCTTCCGGGGAGGCGTCGGGCTCCAGGGCGTCCAGTCGCGCATCCAGCTCCCGGAGCTCTCGGAAGTTCGGGTCGTCATGTTTCTCGATGGAGGCTTGGATGAGCGTTGTGTACTTGAGTTGGTCGCGCTCATCTGCGAACGCCGCGAGTAGTTCGAGTTCAAGTTTCAACCGGTCTTCGGTTTCGAGGTCGTGGTGTGTCTCGGCGCGGGCGCGCAGCAGATCAGCGAACTCGATGGCGACGTCGAGCGGGGCCCGGGCGTTCTGGATCTCCTCGATCTTGGCGCGTTTTTCTTGGAGCTCGTCGATGTGCTGGGTGAGGAGCTGTTTGTGCGCCTCCAAGGCCGCTGTAGCGTCAGGGCCCGTTGGATCGTCCATGATGTCACGCACGTGCTGAAGGCTGAACCCGAGTCCCGTCAACCGCTTGATCCGGATCAGATCGATGATGTCCATGACGGTGAACAGGCGGTAGTTCCCGGAGGTCCGCTCCGCTTTGGGAAGGAGGCCGATGCTCTCGTAGTAGCGCAGGGTGCGTGGGGTGAGGCCGACCATGCGGGCGGCTTCCTTGATCGAGAAATCCATCCGTGCGCCCCCTTCTCCGTTGTGGCGGCTGCCTGAAGTCTATCGGCGGAGGCTCAGAGCAGTGAGCTCCGGGGTGAGGATGCCCGGTCCTGCTAGGTCTGCTGGGCGAGCCAGGCCTCACGGTCGCGTTGCTCCTTGGGTCCGAAGTGGAACAGCCCGGCCAGGACCGCAACGACGAAGACCGCCAGCATCACGAAGAACAGCGGCCACACGCCGGTGAGGTAGATGATCGGAATGGCCATCGCGGTGACGAGGCCACCGCCGAAGAAGGGTTCGAAGATGAGCTGCTTGTAGCCGAAGGCCTCGAAGGCGGGGGAGGAGGCGTCGGGGTCGGTGATGCGCATGAGGATAACGCCGGTGGCGGTGACGCCCATGGACTGGCCGAGGTCGCCGATGCCGCGTTCGAACCAGAAACGGCCGATGACGCGCGGCGTCAGCCACAGGAACAGGACCAGGTTGATGACGATGCCGCCCACCGAAAGGACGAGGAACGCTCCGAGGTTCTCGCCGACGGCCTTGATCGAGACGGTGGCGATGGCGGAGATGACGAGGAAGTCGAGGGCCCAGCCCTGGATGCGGAGCATCATCTGCGGGTCGATGACGTGGGAGACGCCCAGCGCCTTCGCGATCAGCTGGAGGATGACACCGCCGATCAACGCCATGGGGAACAGCGGCACGTACGAGAAAATCTCCAAAGGAGTGTTCTCCCCGATCATGACGGAGGCGTAGGTCGCGCGTTCGATCCAGCGGAGGCCTTCGAGGATCAACCAGCCAATGAGGATCGCCAGCGCCATGATCGCGATGTGCAGGGACAAAGGCTCAACGGACGCGGGACGGCTGGTCATCTTCCCGGCGGAGTAGTACTCGTCCTTGCGGAACAGCCCACGCTGTTCGTCGATCGAGAGCTGGACATCGTTCTTGAGGATCTCGGTCTTGCCGTTGCGCACACCCCAGTTGATGAGCGCAATGCCGACGATGATGCCGCTGACCAGGCCGACCGTCGCGATGCCAACCGCCAGGTCCGCGCCCTCGTTGAATCCGAGCCTGGTCATTACGTCGCGCATGCCGGCGGCGGTGCCGTGGCCGCCCTCGAAGCCGATCTCGATCAACCCTCCGGTCATCGGCGACGACCCGAAGAACGGCACGATAATGAGGGCCGCCAGCAGCAGACCGACGACGTACTGCGAAGACGCGAACGCCGTCCCCAGCGCCAGCTGCGGGCCTACCAGCTTGGCGGCCCGTTTCGGGCTGGGTAGGTCCTGGCCGAGGAACATCGTCGCGAACACGACGCTGATCAGCAGGCCGGGCAGCGCGGACCAGGTGGTGACCATGGCCTGCGTGAGCAGGCCCGTTTCGCCCCAGGGCCCGGGGATGCGCCCCAGAACTTGCGGGCCGAGCACCAGCAGGATGACTCCGCCAACGATGGAGCTCGGTAGGAACAGCCGCTGTACCCAGCGGACCTTGACGCGAATAATCTTCCCGACCAGCAATCCCACGCTGAGGATCAGCAGGGAGAAACCGATGGTCTGGGGGTTCATGTCATCACCTCACAGTTCGTGGAGTACCGGTCACCTTAGCCTGCCTTGTCTGAGCGACGCCGGGCCAGCCGTCCGCGATGAAATATCCTTGAAGTGGCCAGCAGGCCGACTCGGTTCGAGCCCGCGTCATCACGGGGCCGGGAGGTCTGCACCGCCATTGCAATCCAAGATTTTGTGGACCCGCCGGTACCCGTGGGTTTGTTTGGGCTCGTTGAAGAAACATGTCACAGAAATGGCGAGTTCTTCACGGCGTTGTTTCTGACATGTTCCTGTTCCGCAAACACCAAAGATGAGCCAAGCCGGGTCGAACTGGTTTCACAGGCCCGCGTCGCGGATGATCATGGCGGCGGAGACCCGGTTGTCGACGCCCAGTTTGACGAACATGCTGGTCAGATGGGATTTGACCGAGGCGAGGCTCAGGTGCAGGCGGGTGCCGATCTGGTTGTTCGTCAGCCCCTGGGTCATCAGGACGGCGACCTCGCGTTCGCGTTCGGTGAGGGCGGCGACCAGGGCCCGGGCCGACGGGTCCCCCGCGGCCGGCGCGTCGGTGGCGACGGTGATGAGGGTGCGGGTCACGTCGGGGGCTAGGACGTTCTCGCCCGCGGCCACCCGCTGGATGGCCTCGACCAGGCGGGCCGGGTCGGCGTCCTTGAGCAGGAAGGCGTCCGCTCCGAGCTTCAGGGCCCGCACCACGTAGTCGTCGGTGTTGAAGGTGGTCAGCACGATGACCCGCGGCCGCGTCTGCCAGCCGCGCAACTCCTCCAGGGTCGCGAGCCCGTCGAGACCCGGCATCCGCACGTCCAGCAGCACGACGTCGACGGGCCGGTCGCGCAGTTTCGTGAGCGCCTCGGCGCCGTCGCCCGCCTGCCAGGCCACGTCGATGCCGTCCTCCCCCTTCAGGATGAAGTTCAATCCGGTGCGGACCATCGGGTCGTCATCGACCAGGGCGACGGTGATCATGCTGTTCCTTCGGGAGCGTAGGGAAGTGTTGCCTCCAGTATGAATTCTCCCCCCACGATGCCGTGGGAGAGGTCACCGCCGACCAGATCGACGCGTTCGGCGATGCCGACGAGCCCGAGCCCCGAACCCGACCGGTCGGGCTGTGCGAGGTCCGCCAGGCGATTCCTCACGACCACCCGGAGACGGTCGGCGGTGGTTTCCAGCGACAGGGTCACCGGCGCCCCGGGGGCGTGTTTGCGGGCGTTGGTGAGGCCCTCCTGGACGATCCGGTAGGCGTGGCGGGACACCCGGTCGGGCACCTCCGCCGGGTCCCCGTCCAACTCCACCGCCACCTGCTGCCCGGCCGAGCGGGCATCCGCCAGCAGGGCGTCGAGCCCCGAGAGGGTCGGCTGGGGCGGTTCGGGCGGCGCCGCGTTGCCGCGCAGCCGGGCCAGCATGGTGCGCAACTCGTCGAGGGAGGACTGCGCGTTGGCCTGGATCGCCCGGGCCAGGTCACCGGCCTCGCCCTCATCGGAGCGCATGTGGTGCGCCAGCGCGCCCGCGTGCAGGGCGATGAGGGAGATCCGGTGGGCGACGACGTCGTGCATCTCGCGGGCGATCCGTTCGCGCTCGAGGAGCCTGGCCTCGTTGAGCTGCGCCTCCCAGGCGTCCTGCCGGGCCGCCTGCGCCGCTGCCCGCTGCTGGTTGGCGTCGGTGGTGCTGCGGCCGAGCAGCCCGACGAGCAGCGCGATGACCACCCCGGTGGCGGAGATGAGCACCTCGACCCGGACCGCGGAGTCGCCCGAGGCGTCGTGCAGCATGACGACCGACTTGGCCGCGACGAGAACGCAGGCCACGGCGATCGCGTCGATCCCCTTGCGGTGCCGGGCGATGTGGGCCTGCGCGGCCATCGCGGGACCGAACACCGCGGGAGACAGCAGCCACAGCCCGGCCAGGGAGACCGCGACCGGCATCGGGGCGCGACGCAACCACACCAGCAGGAGCATCGCGACCAGCCCCGGGCCCAGGAGCAACACGGCCCGTCCGGGATCCAGGTGGCGCGACGGGTTGATCAGGGGGATCGCCAACGGCTGGCAGTAGTACAGGAAACCGAGCGCGGCCACTGCCCAGGCCACCGGGCCGATACCGGGGCGTGCCGCGTCGGTGGAATCGCTCATGCGATCAGCCTTTCACGTCCGGCCATTCGCCGTCCCCGGCCGATGGGCCAGGGTGTCTCAGCCGATGGGCCAGCGCGACCACCGGCCGGACGGAACCGGATCACCGGCCGGTTGCCCGATGCGGGATCCCGGGTGGCTCCGGTGGAGTTGGTGCCATGCTCGAACTGACTCATGTGACCAAACGTTTCGGATCCGTCCTCGCCCTCGACGACGTGACCTTCACCGTCCCCTCCGGCCAGATCGTCGGTTTCCTCGGCCCGAACGGGGCAGGCAAGTCCACCTGCCTGGGCATCCTGACCGGGCTGGTGACCCCGGACGAAGGCACCGCCACCGTGGGCGGCCTGCGCTACGCCGACCTGCCCAACCCAGCCGCGACCGTCGGGTCGCTGCTGAGCACCGAGGGATTCCACCCGGGACGCAGCGGCCTGGAGACCCTGCGGATGGCGGCGCTCACCCTGGGTCTGCCGCGGCGCCGGGTGGGGGAGGTACTGGCCGAGGTCGGCCTGTCGGACGCGGAGGCCCGGCGTCGCGTCGGCGCCTACTCGCTGGGCATGAGGCAGCGACTCGGGGTGGCCCAGGCGCTGCTCGGCGACCCGCAGGCGCTGATCCT
>ERZ772967.2255-NODE-2255-length-12529-cov-4.393378_pt1 | contig 12529 bp, 8 predicted proteins | sample MGYA00511677_ERZ772967 | MGnify/ENA primary metagenome ERZ772967 (study PRJEB29015, sample SAMEA2737931) | human oral metagenome | biome: human oral; feature: human-associated habitat; material: dental | place: China | collected 2146 ...
GCGAGGACCCGCGCGGTATCGGCGTGGACGGCGGCAACGTCTGGGTCAACCGGGACCTCGACCACGAGGCCGGCGGCGACGGCCAGCCCGATCCGGATGCGCGCGCGGCCGCCCTGCTGGCCGGACGGCCGGACAGCGTCTTCGTCTCCTTCCCCTCCGTCAAGTCCGGAAGGACGCCGCACACCGCCGAGATCATCGCCTTCAGCGGCGCCGGGGCCTTCCGTCCGTGGGCGGACCGCCCGCAGGGGGACCGCGGCGCCGAGTACTCCGCGCTCAAGGAGCGCATCGCCTCCGGCATGCTGGCGCTCGCGGAGACCGCAGTGCCCGGCCTGAGCGACCTGGTGGATTACACGGAGGTCTCCACACCCCTGACCTTCGAGCACTACACCGCGCACCCGGCCGGGGCCTTCTACGGGATCCCCGCCACGCCGCAGCGGTACAGGTCCCGGCCGCTGGGCCCGCGCACGGCGGTGCCCGGCCTGCTCCTGTCCGGTCAGGACGCCGGGAGCCTGGGCATCGTCGGCGCCATGATGGGCGGGGTGGCTGCCGCCTGCCAGGCGCTCGGCTCCCGCGGCTTCCCCATGATCGCCTCCGCCGTGCGCACCGGTCCCTCCGCCCGGCCCACCGCCCGGCCCCGCGTGCTGCCCGAGGGCAAGCACCGCGCCGCCGTCGTCTCCAAGCGGCGCCTGACGCCCAGCGTCTGGGAGGTGACGCTGGAGCTGGAGGGGCCGGTCGGCGCGTGGGCGCCCGGCCAGTTCGCCCGCCTCCACGTGGGCGAGGACGCCTGGCGCGACTACTCGATCGCCAGGCTCGAGGACGGCGCGCTCCGGCTGCTGGTCTCGACGCGCACGGGCGGTGCGGGGTCGCGCTTCATCGAGCGGGCCGAGACGGGCGCGCGCACCGTCGTCGAGCTGCCCCTGGGACGCTACCGGCTCAAGGAGACCGGGCGGCGGCGCGTGTTCGTCGCCACGGGCACCGGGCTCGCCCCCTTCCTGGCCATGTTCCGCCACGCCGACGGGCTGAAGGACGACACGCTCCTGTTCGGCTGCCGCAGGCGCGAGGACGACCTGACCTCCCTGGTCGAGGCCGTCCTGCCCGGTCGCGTGGTGCGCTGCGTGAGCCGCGAGACGGCGCCCGGCCTCTTCCACGGGAGGGTGACGGACGCGCTGAGGCAAGCCGATGTCGACCTGTCGGGCGCGGACGTCTACCTGTGCGGCTCGGCCGCCATGGTGGCGGACTGCCGGGAGATCCTCGACCACGCGGGCGTCGCGGAGGTCCTCACCGAGCCCTACTGAGCGGCGCCGGCGCAGCGGCGGAGCAGTACGCTCAGTCCGCCTGGAGGACCTCGGCCACCCTCCACGGGTCGGGGACCAGCACGAGCACGACCTCCCGCCTCGCCTGGGCGGGCACCTCCCTTCTCGATCCGTCGGCCGCGATGCGCACCGAGGGCGCCTGCGACTGCGAGACGCGCACGGCGGTGGCGCCCGTCCAGCTCTCGGCAGCCTCCCGGCCGACCGGCACGCCGGTCGCGGAGTGCACCGTGGTGCTCAGCCCCTCGATCTGCTCGCCCGAGTCGATAATCGCCGCCAGCAGCGCCTCGTCGGCCAGGGCCGCGGGCGAGCCCGGGACGGTCGTGGACGCCAGGGCGACGGCGTCGCCCTCGTTGAGGGCGGTGTCCCGGGCCAGTGAGAGCTCGACGACGACCGGCATCATGTCACTCGTCGCCTCCGCGTCCGCAGCCTCCCGGGTCGGCGTCGCCTCGGTCCCGGGCCCTGTCGTCGCGCCGGGCGTGCCTCCCTGCTCTAAATTTTGAGTGAAATTTACGTCATCTTTGGCGGTAAAATTTTGCATTTTATAATTGTTAAACGCTAACAGCGCGTAATGCGGCGCATAATTGGGCGCTGCATAGCGTTTGGGCGAAAACGGCTCCGCGAGGGCGCGCTCATACTCGCTTTGCGAGATCACACCGCCCTCTCGCAACTGCGAAATTAGGCGGTTTTTAAGCGCGTTGATGTTTGATTTGCGATCCAGGCGGTTTTTGTTCGGGTTTTTCGGGATCACGCTAAGAAGCGCGATTTGAGCGTTGCTAAGCTCGCGCAGGTCCTTTTTGAAGTAAAAATACGCCGCGGTTTTGACCCCCTCGATGTTGCCGCCGTATGGGGCGAGGTTGAAATACATTCCTAAAATTTCATCCTTGCTGAAGTGCCACTCCAGCTGAAAGGCGTTGAAAATTTCGATGATTTTGTTCTTGTAGCTGCGCTGTTTGGGGCGCATCATACGCGCAACCTGCATCGTAATCGTCGAAGCTCCGACGCGCTCGACGTTGCCCTCGCTTTTTTTAGTAAAATTTTGCGTAAAATTATACGTAGCTGCGCGCAGAATCGAGGCTGGATTGACGCCGAAATGGTAGTAAAAATACCGATCTTCAAAGTAGATCGCGCTTTGTTTCAGCCGCGGCGGTATCTCGTCCGCGCTCGCGTAAAAGCGCCAAATTTGATCGTCGCTGATCTGCATATTTAAAATTTCGCCGTTTCGGTCATATAAAATTCTACTCTTTTGCTTGTTTAGCATATCCAAATTTAGCGGATAAAGCGCGTCTAGGATCAAAAACAGAGTGAATGCAAATGCGCAAAATAGCGCGATTTTTAACGTAAATTTTAGAAATTTCATCGCGCAATTATATCAAAGAATTTTAATGATTTTAGGCTATAATGGCGCCTTTTTGCAAAGGAATAATCTTGGACGCTCTAGCTAAGCTAAACACCGAACAATACGCCGCAGCGACCGCCCCTTCAGGGCACAATCTAATAATCGCAAGCGCAGGCACGGGCAAAACCAGCACCATCGTCGCGCGCATCGCTCATCTGCTAAATCTCGGCACGAGCCCTAGAAAAATTTTGCTTCTTACTTTTACGAACAAGGCCGCGAGCGAGATGATAGCGAGGCTGCAGCGGCATTTTGATAAAAAGATCACCTCCGCAATCGTTGCGGGCACCTTTCACGCCGTATCCTACGCCCAACTTCGCGAGCTCGGCAAAGGCGTGATTTTAAAGCAGCCCGCCGAGCTAAAAACCCTGCTAAAAAGCCTCGTAGAAAGGCGAAAATTTTATCATGTAAGCGACGCGCGCCCCTACGGCGGGGCATATTTGTACGACGTGTACTCGCTGTATCAAAACAAGGAGATGAGCGCGGATTTTGAGACGTGGTTTAGCAAAAACTACGAGGATCAGGCGGAATTTGCCGAAATTTACGCAGATATTTTGCGCGAGTTTGAGGAGGAAAAGGCAAAATTTAACTACGCCGATTTCAACGACGTATTGCTAAAAATGCGCCATGAGCTGCGAAAGGGCGCGCCGCTGCGGTTTGATGAAATTTTAGTGGACGAGTATCAGGACACGAACTCGCTGCAAGGAAGCCTCATCGATGCCTTCGCGACGAAAAGCCTTTTTTGCGTCGGCGATTTCGATCAGAGCATCTATGCCTTCAACGGCGCAAACATCGACATCATCGGCAGCTTCGGCAAGCGCTTTGCGGACGCTAAAATTTACGCGCTAAATATCAACTACCGCTCAAGCTCGGCGATTTTGGCGCTTGCAAACCGCGTCATCGCGAACAATCCGCGCCTTTACGAAAAGAAGCTGATCGTAGGACGCGAGGGCAAATTTAGCGCGCCTAGGCTGCATGTTTACGACGATACGGCGGCGCAATACGCCCACGTAGCCGCACAGATCGCGCAAAGCAGCACTCCGCGCGAAAAGATCGCCGTCATCTTTCGCAATAATTCCAGCGCCGACGGCGTCGAGGTCGCGCTTAAGGAGCTCGGTATCGGCGCGAAGCGAAAAGGCGGCGTGAGCTTTTTTGAAAGCCGCGAGATCAAGGCCTTTACGGACATCTTCGCGATGATAATAAACCCAAAAGATATGATGGCATTTATGAGCACGTGCGAATACGCAAGAGGCGTCGGCAGCGCACTAAGCAAGGAGCTTTTCGACGCGCTAATCGCGCTTGGATACGGAAGCATTCACGCAGGTCTTTTGCGCCCCGACGAGAGCGTTAAAATTTTTGAAAAAAAGAGGAAAAACTATCAGCTCGGGCTTTTTGACGATGTCGATATAATCGGCTCGGTATCGCGCTTTGAGGCTTTGGAATTTGACGAGTTTTTTCGCTCGCATCCAGTGCTAAAACACAATAAAATCACCGAGGGCGGCGCCGTATTTTTGCACGAAATTTATAAAATTTTTAAAAAAAGCGGCTCAGCTACGAGGTCCGCTACGCTCATCTCGCAGATCAAAGACTCGCGCCTTTTCGCGCTTGTGGCGGATTTCATCGCGACAAAGCGCGCGACGCTAAAAAACGGTAAGATAGACGAGGATCGCAAAAAGGACGAGACCGCTCGCATCTACGATAAATGCGGCATTTTAGAGCAGATCGCCGGCAAATACGCGGATCCGCAGAGCTTTTATAACTTCATAACTCTGGGCGCAAAGGAGATGAGCGAGGGCGAGGGGGTGAATCTGCTCAGCGTGCACGCAAGCAAGGGGCTTGAGTTTTGCAGCGTCTATCTCATCGATCTGGCGCAAAACCGCTTCCCGAACCTCAAGCTAATGGCGATGGGCGGCAGCCTGGAGGAGGAGCGGCGGCTCTTTTACGTGGCGGTTACTAGAGCGCGCGACGAGCTGGTGCTAAGCTACGCGAAATTTGATAAGATTAGAAAAGTTAGCTACGAGCCGAGCTGCTTTTTAAGGGAAGCGGGGCTGGTAAAGTAAGCGAAATTTTGCTCGCTAAATTTGAAATTTCATTTTAGCGCGGGCGGATCATTTGAGTAAGAATTTTACTCCTCGCGTACGCCTGGTGCGCCGCCCTGCTTCTTTATCGATTGTTATGGTAAGAATTTCGCTGCATGATTTTTTGTAAATTTTTCGATTTGTAAATTTTTGCGACGCGGACGCTACGGCGATATTTTGTAGCTCGCTAAATTTCGCAGGCGGTAGCGAGGTCTGAAGCCGTGATGAAAGACGCGGCTGCTCGGAGTTTTTTTGCGAGCTGTACGCGAGCTATGTGGCAGTGCAATCAAAGGCGGTTTAAAATGGTAATATTTGCGAGGCGCGGGCAGCCGTAAATATCACACCGCAACTTGCGGGATTAAATTTTAAAATTTTGCTCCCGCTCTCCGCAGAATTTTAATGCAGTAAAAATCTCCGCAAAATCTTGCGCAGGTAGAATTCTACGGCAAAATTCGGCGATAATGAAATTTCACCGCCCTATTTTGCTTTTTTTCTTACTTTGAAATTTGCGTGTTTTATACATCGCGGAGCTCAAATTTCATTTAATCAATTTCAAAATACCGCAAATTCTACAACGAGTTAAAATTTACGAAAACGCCAAATTTACGGCGCCGCAAAATTTTAAATTTCACTACGTATTGAGCGCGCCGTAAAAAGTACGTGCCCTGCCAAATCCATTGCAGCGTGAAATTCCGAGCCGCGGCCCGCATATTTGATAAATAGATTTCGCAGCGCAAATTACATGCTGGCAAATTTAATTTATCGCCGCGCAAAACACTATCCCGCGCAAATTTAACGCAGCGCAAAGTCCTTCGCCGCGCAATTTCACATCGTATTAAACACCCTATCTCCCGCGTCTCCGAGGCCCGGCACGATATATTTTTGCTCGTTTAGTCTCTCGTCGATCGCCGCGGTAAAAACCTCGACCTGCGGGTAGATCTCGCTAAATTTATGAAGCCCCTCGGGCGCTGCGATGATGGAGATAAATTTGATCTTTTTGACGCCGTTTTTCAGCAGGAATTTCACCGCATCGATCGCTGTGCCGCCGGTCGCAAACATCGGATCGATGATGATTGCGGTGCGCTCTGCGGCATCTGCGGGCAGTTTGGCGTAAAAAAACTCCGCCTGTGCGGTCTTTTCATCGCGCTGAAAGCCTAAAAATCCCACGCTAGCGTCCGGTATGAGCTTAAAAACGCTATCTAGCATTCCCAGCGCGGCGCGCAAAATCGGACAGATCATAATCTTTGTGGCGAGCTTATACGCGCTAGTTTGCGCCACGGGCGTATGCACGCTCACCTCGCGCAGCGCCAGATCGCGCGTCGCCTCAAACATCATCAGGTAGCTGATCTCATCGACGAGCATGCGAAACTGAAACGGATCGGTCCCCCGATCGCGCAGGATCGTGAGCTTATGCTCGATCAGCGGGTGCTTGATCAGCCTCACGTTAGGCAGCTCGCACGCGGTTTGGTGCGTACATTTTTGGCTTTGGCTCATTTTCTCTCCTTAAATTTACTGAATTTTGCGCCCTTTAGGGCATTTTAATCGTATGTTTTAGCGCGAGCGCTCGCGTCATTTCGCTGAAATTTCGCCGATAACGGCAACGCGATTTTGAATTTAGCTCATTTTAGCTCGCAATGCACGCGTTACGTTTAAATTTAGCTCGGCGGCTCGCTTTAAATTTAGCACTTTTAAAACGCAACGCCTTTAAATTTAGCTCGCGCGTGCCGCTTTTGATTTAGCCGCCATTTAAACAGGGCGCGCTTTCTATCGGCACTGAGCGCTACTTTTCGGCGAGCGCTTGCGGCGTAAATTTCACTTCCGAAATTATCGTCTGAGGCGGCTTTAAATTTACTTAATGCTCGCGCTCGTGAGCCAAATTTTAAAATTCCCCGCTATCTTGCGCGCCGATAAAATTTTAATTTCATGCATGCGGGCGCTGTGCAAGCAGGCTAAAATAAACCGAACGTATCTTTTAAATTTAACTCGACCCAAGCGGGTAAATTTGCCGTACCGAAGCGATCAAATTTAACCGCAAAGCCCCTACTCTTTCACCACGCGCAGGAACGAATACACGTCCTGCACCCCTGGCGCGTGCGTCGCGTACCAGATCGCGTGCTTTTCGTGCTCGATGTCCGTTACTACGCCGCTAAATACCACGTCGCAGCCCACGATCGCCACGCGCACCGCAGTGCCCGAAACGTCGGTATCGGAAAAGAGATTTTTCTTTAAATTTGTAAAAATTTCAAACGAATTGCACGGATATTCGGGCTTTTTGACGCGCAGATAGGTATGCACGCGCCGCACGCCTTCGGTTTGTCTAGCTAAAGCAAGTAGCGGCTCACGCATCGCTTCGCTATCCAGTAGCCCGATGAGATAGACCTCGCCGTAGAAGCACTCGACCTCCAGATCCCAGCTGCTAAGGCCTTTGGTAAATAGAATTTTGCTTTGGATTTTAGTCTGGATGAGCTTGTCGCTAGCGACCTCGCTGACGCTGCGGCGGTCGCGCGCTACGGAGTAGATGTCATACACGCTAAGCGCGTTGCCCGCGGGCGCCAGCGGAGCCGCGCACGAGCTAAATAGCGCCGCGCAAGAGAGCAAAAACACCGACAAAAATGCCAGAAACAAAACTCTCAAACCCTCTCCAATCTCGTTTAATTTCTAATTATCTCAAGCTGGCTGCCGGCGCCGCTTTTAAATTTAGCCCCGTAGGCGCCGTTTTATCGCAGCTTCAAATTTTGCGCCGTGAAATTTCACGGCTTAAAATTCCGAGCCGACGCGCCGCAAAATTTTACAACGTAAATTTTAAAATTTACGTTGTAATTCGCACGGCTTGCAGAATTTTGCGCTTTCGCCATGGCGAATTTCACGCGCAGTATTCGTCGCCGTAAAATTCTACGCGGCTAAATTTCATTGCAAATTTGCCGCGCGAAATTCTACGGGGTAAATTTCTCGCGGCGGAATTCGCTTCTGTAAAATTTTATATTTCAAAACCCGCGCCCAAAATTTCGCCCGGTCGCGGCTAATTCGTCGTGAGCCCGCCATCTATCGCAAATATCGCGCCGCTGACCCATTTTGCCGCATCCGACGCTAAAAACACCGCCGCCTCGCCGATGTCCTGCGCGCTGCCGATTTTACCGAGCGGATAGATATTTTGCACCATCTGCTCGAACGCCTCGCGCCCCTGCGGGCTAAGCGCGCTTAAATTTCGCTCAAACTGCGGCGTCAGCACGCTTCCGGGCGCTATGGCATTGACGCGAATGCCGAGTTTGCCGACCTCGAAGGCAAGCGATTTGGTGAAAGAATTTAGCGCGCCTTTGGTGATCGAATACGCCGTCGTGGTGCGCCCTACGAGCATTCGGTTCGCAAAATACGACGAGATATTGATCACGCAGCCCTTGCTAGCCGCAAGCGCGCCCAAAAGCCCCTGAGTAAGCAGATAGGGCGCTTTGACGTTTAGGTTTAGATGAGCGTCCAGCAGCGCTTCGTCGGTCGCCTCAAACGGTACGAATTTTCCCAACCCGGCGTTATTTACGAGAATATCTATCTTAAGGGGTAGCGCTAAAATGCGCTCGCAAAGGCCTTTTATCGTTTTGCTTTGCGCCAAATCCGCCTCTATCGCGTAAGCTTTCACGCCGTAACCGCCCAATGCCTCCTGCGCGATTTTTAATTTCTCCTCGCTTCTGCCTAGCAGGATCAAATTTGCGCCCTCTTCGGCGAAACACTTTGCGATGCCGAGCCCTATACCGTCGCTTCCGCCAGTGATTACGGCGGTTTTACCCTCTAATCGTTTCATATTTTTCCTTTATTTAACGCGCAAATTTATGCTTTAAAAATTTAGGAGAGATTTGCCGGTCTCGCAAACTTTGAAATTTACGGGCCTTGGAATTTTACTAGATTTAAATTCCGTCCACAAAATTTTATCGCAAATCGCGCCGCTATCTAACTCAAAGTACTTGTTTTACGCTGCTAGCCGTGATTTCAAGCAGCCTCGTCGCAAAAGGAAATTTCGCCTTCGTTTCCTCAAACTCCGCGCCGCTATCGATAAATCGCGCCGGGCCTTTGACGACGAAGCCGCGCCCCGCGCCGAACCTGCCTGCTAGATCCTTCGTAGCGACGCTAAGCTCGACGTTTGGATTAGCCTCCACGTTGCTTTGCGTCTTTTTCATACCCGCAGCGGGGATGAGGATGCGATCACCCTTAATGACGAGATATCTGTTCCACGTATTGCTGATATGAGCCTCGCCGTGCGCGCAAGTAGCGATGCCCACGGCACATTCGTAATTTAAAATTTCCAAAAACTCTTTACTAAACATTTTCTCTCCTTAAGATTAAATTTTATTTTTAAAACTTGCGGTTTCGAAGCAGGCCAATTTTAGCTCGTTTCGCCTCCACCGCTTGCCCTCCGCGGTTAAATTTTATATTTTAAAAGCGCATCTTTTTCGGCTTTGCTTACGCGGAAGCTATCTCGGATCTTCGATATCGCCTTGTTTTGGATAAATTTAGCCGCCCGCTTGCTCGCCAAAAACGCAAGCGTGATCTCGCGCTGTTTGATAAACATCTCCGCTATCGCCCACGCCGCGCCCATCTGCACATAATACCGCTCGTCGCTTTCGGCGGCGCAAATTTCAAAAAATTCCTCGGGCGAGATCGCGCTCATATTTCGCATAAAATAAACGTAGAAAAATCGCCGCTCAAACTCGTCCGCGCCGCTTTTAGCCTGCTTTAGCAGCGCATCCGCAAAAGCGGCGTCTCTGAATTTCGGAGCGAACATATCGCAAACCGCCCAATTAGGCATCGTTTTGATAAAATCGCTCGCAAGCGCAAATTTCGTCTCATCCTGCTTCAAAAGCATTATAAAAAAGCCCTTTAGCACGAACTCCTCGTGAAAAAAGGGCTCGTAATTTTGCAGCTCGCGCCGCGCCTCCTCATCCGCCCCGCCCAAAGCGGCGAAGCTTTTGCGAGCAAGTGCGCGCAGTGCGGGAGTGCGCACGCCCAAAATCTGCGGCGCGGGTATTAGGCGCTGCGAAAATTGCGCGAACTTCTCCTCGCTTAGCGCCCGCAGCTGCCCTAGCATCTTTTCTCGTAAATCCATAGCTTTCCTTTAAATTTCATTACAAATTTTAACTCGTCAAAACACGAGCTGATCTCGGCGCGCCGAAATTTTGCCGCACAGGTTATCTATTTAAACAGATCGCGCCGTACGCTTCAACTAATCGTCTATCGGGTCGCGCCACTTTATAAATTGCTCGCCGCACTCGCTCAAAGTCTTTTGCCTAAAAACTCACCCTGTCAAATCGCGCAGTATGCCTCAGGGCAGAGCAAACCGTATCGCCAAAGCCGCTTAAATGAAGCTCGGTGCGTCGTTTGAAAACAAAATCAGATCGCCGCTGTGCGTATTTTCGCTCAAAACCCGCTGCAAATCGCGCTTGTCTTTTAAAACGATAGTCTTTGCTGGATCGATCCTGCTTTGCAACACCTCGGAATTTAGCTCGCCCGTAATGATCGCGAGATCAAAAATTTCATCGATCTTGGCGCCTAACGTCTCGTTGTCCTCGCGCGTGCTCTCGACGATGCCCGGCGTGATGATGACCTTGCGCCCGCCGTAGCTTCGCATCAGCTCGTAGCTTTGCAGCATGCCGCTTAGATTGCCGTTGAAGCTATCGTCGATGATGATCTTGCCGCCCGCATCGAGCCGCGCGAGGCGGTGCTCGACGGCGCCGACGTGCGCGACGCGGCTTTTGATCTTATCTGCGCTAAGCCCCAAAAATCGCGCGATCTTTATGCACGCGGCGAGATTTGCGGCGTTAAATTTACCCAAAATCGGCGCGAAAAACTCATGTCTCTCGCATAGTTCTCTCCGCCCGTTTAAAATTTTACGCTCATTTGGAGCCTCTTGCGAGCCCCGCTCTTTATCGCCGCAAATTTTATCGTCACGGGCGGTTTGTTCACAAAATTTTCGCTCGCCCCGCTCCGCGCAGGATATGGAATTTGCATCGTCAAAATCGGCGCCGTAATTTTTAGAATTTTTGTCTTTTTCTGCGTATGCCGCGCTATTTGCGTCTAGGCTCAAATCGCCCTGCCCTTCACCACCTGCGGCGGATGTTTCTGCGCGCAGCGCGGAATTCTCTCCGCTTGCGAGGGGCTCATTCTCGCTCAAGCTAAGGCTAAATTTTATTCCGTCCAGATCCGCGCCGCAAATTTCCAGCCCCTCGTCGTAGATCGTGACGCGCTCGTCCGCGCTTTTTTGCGTGGAGCTGTGCAAAAACGCATGCTTTAGCCGCGCGCTTGTGAGCGCTTCAAGCTTGGTTTTGCGGATGTTTTCGATGCTTTTGAAATACTCGATGTGTTGCGCGCCGATCTCGCCCACGACGACGATCTGCGGCGCCAAAAACTCGGTGATCTCGGCGATGTCGCCGCTTAGCCTGGCGCCTGCTTCGGCGATGTAAATCTGCGTATCTGCGGGTAGCGCCTCGTTTACGTCGCGCACTAGCCCTGCTAGCGTGTTTACCGAGCGCGGCGTCTTGTAGCAGCGAAAGTCGCTTTTTAAAATTTGATACAAGAAGTTTTTAATGCTCGTCTTGCCGTAGCTCGCGGTGATCTGAATGATCGTAAGGGAGGGCATCTGGGCTAGTTTTTTGCGCGCGGCGGCCTTAAATTTCGCAGCCTGCGCCCGCTCGTAAGCAAAGCTCGCCGCAAGAGCGGCGCCAAGCGGCAAAAAGATCGGCAAAATCGGAGCTTTTGCGGCATAAAAAGCGGCGCTAAAGCTAAGCGCGCAGAGTGCTAAAATCGCGAAAAATCGCTTCACGCGCGGCGTAAAGACAAGCTTTTTATCTAGCCCTCTTTGCCAAAAATAAAGCGCTAGCGCATAGGCCGCGACGATTAAAATTTTAGCGGCGTGCAAGGCATAGAGGGACGCGGCGCCAAATTTAGCCGCGCCCAAGCCCGCCGCGATCTCGCAGCCAAAATACGCCGCCAGCGGCAAAATGAAAAAATAGAGGTGCCACGCGGGCTTGGTGAAGTGAAAGATGATGCGCGCGGGCTTATACGAAAACCACTGCAGGCAGGTGATCAGATAAAAGCCAAACATCAGGACGAACGCCGCGTGCGCGATCAAAAATATTATATTCATCTTTTAAAATTCCTTTTTATAAATTTACGCGCCCGCCTTGCGAGCCTGCGCGGGCAAAACGCGGCGAGCTCGGGCTTAACAGGCATTCGACTTCATTTGCAAATTTTATGAATTCTCGCTTTGCAAAATTCTATTTTTACAAATTTTCGCTCTCGCAAATTTCCGCTCTTGCGTGAGCTGCACTAGCTGCGCGCTAGATAAATTGACGCTGCCGCGCGCCGCCCCCATTTTCGATATCGCGCCGTGATCTTATGCCTCTATGGCGTCAAAACAGACACTCGCCCAAATTAGATACGCCGCATATTTTGCGATATAGTGCCCTATATCGCGCGATGATTTGCATCATTTACGGCACATAGGCCTTCTGTCGCAGCAAATACATAGCGCGGTTATGCGACCAAATAATCGTCCGCTTTGCGGTGCACGCAGCGATTTCGCCGCGCCTTGTACGGCTGCCGCAAACACAGGGAGAAAACGACCCGCTACGGCGTAAAATTTTAAAATTTAACGCGACACGCCGCAATTTGAGCTTTGCGTTTTATACTACGCGCCCAAAGATCGGATTTTACGCCGCTAAATTTTAAATATATGTCGCATACGCGCCGCTTTTATGTTT
>ERZ772967.2256-NODE-2256-length-12529-cov-3.330367_pt1 | contig 12529 bp, 14 predicted proteins | sample MGYA00511677_ERZ772967 | MGnify/ENA primary metagenome ERZ772967 (study PRJEB29015, sample SAMEA2737931) | human oral metagenome | biome: human oral; feature: human-associated habitat; material: dental | place: China | collected 2146 ...
GGATTAATTTCCAACTGCGGTGAAGGGAAAGGCTCACGTTTTAATTGCACATCGCACATGAGTGCCAACTGGTCTTCATAAATATGTGCATTCACAATGTGATGGAATGCCTGCCCTGCTTTTTTACCGGTAATTTGTGCCATTAATGCTAAGAAAGTGAATACTTGGATTTGGTTAAAATTCAAACCAAGCGGCACATCGCAAGAGCGTTGGTAACTGGTGAGATATAACGTGTCGCCAAGCAAAGAAAACGTATGTGTGTGCATGCAAGGGCGCAAACAGCCTAAATCAAACTCACCCGGATTATAGAAGGTCAAAATTTCGCCGCGGTCATCAATGCCTTTGGTGAGGTTATTGACGATTTTGCGCAACTGATCGAGATGTTCCCCATTCGGCTTGCGCCAGCTTCTGCCCTGCACACCATACACGCGCCCCATGTCATCCGTGCCTTTACGGTGCGGGTTATTGAGCCAAGCCTGATTTTCATTAGCATTGGCATCCCACGTTTTGGTACCCAGCTTGCGGAAGTCAGCGGCATTGTCATAACCGCGAATATAGCCTAGAAATTCTGCAATCGCTGCTTTCCAATAACTTTTACGGGTGGTAATCAACGGAAATTGGTTGTTTGCCACATCGTAAGTCAAACCGGCGTTAATCACGGTCAAACAGCGTTTGCCGGTACGTTCGTTCTCTACCCAAACGCCTTCGTTAACAATGCGTTGGCACAAGTCTAAATATTGTTTCATTTTTTCACCGCACTTTTGTTGTATGCCCAAAGCATAATGAAAACACCGCCAAGCATCATTGGCAGACAAAGAAGTTGACCTCTTGTGATCACATCAAGAAACAGCTCTACATCAGGTTCGCGCACATATTCAATCATAAAACGGAAAACGCCATAACCGATGAGGAAGAGGCCGGCAACCGATCCCATTGGACGTGGTTTACGAATAAACCAATTCAAAATAAGGAACAACACCAAACCTTCTAACATAGCTTCATATAATTGAGATGGATGGCGTGGTAGTAATAGCGGATCTGTCGGAAAAATCATTGCCCAAGGCACATCGGTTTGTCGCCCCCAAAGCTCTAAATTGATAAAATTTCCGATTCGCCCCATGCCTAATCCGAACGGCACAAGCGGCGCCACAAAATCAGCAGTCGCCCAAAAGCGGCGTTTTTGTCTATGAGATGTCCATATCATGGCAATAATGACGCCGATTAGGCCGCCATGAAAGGACATTCCGCCCTCCCATACACGAAATAGGTATAGCGGCTCATGGATAAAACGATCGATGTTATAAAAGAAAACATCGCCGATCCGTCCGCCTAAAAAGACGCCCATAAAACCATTAAACAATAAGGTGTCAACCTGTTCCGTATTCCAATCGCCGTTTGAGCGCTTCGCACGGGCAACCGCAAGCCAGCGGGCAAAAAGAAAGCCCAATAGATACATTAATCCGTACCAACGAAGGCCAATATGACTATCGCCCAGAGTAAAAATCGTCGGATCAAAATGAGGGAGAATAATAAAATGAGTGTACATAGCCGTTCTTTGATTAACCTTTAAAAATCATATTAAGCGCCATGATAATTAAAAAAATCGCAAAAGCGCGTTTTAATACCGAAACCGGCAATTTCGTTACCATGTCGGCACCTATCTTTGAAGTAAAAATTGAGGCGGCTGTAATACCAATGATGGCCGGTAGGTAAACATAACCCAGCGAATAATCCGGCATCCCTTGCGCGTTCCATCCGCCGATAATATAACTAAGCATCCCCGAAACGCCTAATAGCGCACCGCAAACCGCAGATGAACCGATTGCTTGGCGCATTTCGACACCGCGCGAATTTAAAAATGGAACGATGAAACCGCCACCGCCGATACCGGCAAAACTTGAAGCGCTCCCTATAAGAATCCCGCCGACAATTGACGAAAGGGGCGTCAATGATTTTTGCGTCGGCTTAACTTTAATTGAAACGATCATTTTAAAGGCAAGATAAATGACTAAGCCGGCAAACAATTTGCTCGTGTATTGCTTTGGTAAATTACCGATAAAAAGACCGCAAAAAAAGGCTGAAAGCATAATGGCCGGCGCGAGAAATTTCACGGCAAAACCGAGTACATTACCTAATTTATGATGACGTTGAGCAGAAGAGGCGCTGGTAATGACGATAGTAGCAAACGAGGTTCCCAATGCCACCGACATTAATAGTTGGTCCGGCACGCCGGCAAGAGGAAGCAAATAAACTAATGCCGGCACAACAATCAACCCGCCGCCAATGCCGAACAAACCGGCTAAAAAGCCGGCAATGGCGCCAACGACTAAACAAAGCAGGAAAAAGATTAACATATCACTCCCTTGACTTATGAGAAGAATAATTGAAGTTTTGTGAAGAATATTTACGAGGTAAATTTGTTTTTTTTCGTTGAGTGGCTTCCGATTTACGCTCTATTGAGGATTTATTGGTAAATAGCACCGCGGCAAATTCTTTCATTACTTTACGGTAAACCTCCTTTTTAAAGGAAATGACCTGACGTACCGGATACCAAAAACTCACCCAGCGCCAACCGTCAAATTCAGGCGATTTAGTGGTACTCATATTGATGTTTTGTTCATCACCGACCAATTGCAACAAAAACCACCGTTGTTTTTGACCGATACATATCGGCTTACTGTCATAGCGCAACAATCGTTTTGGCAATTTATAACGCAGCCAATGTTTGGACACAGATAAAATATTGACATCTTTCGGCTGCAAACCGACTTCCTCATACAGCTCGCGATACATTGCCTGCTCGATACTTTCGTGATCATTAATGCCCCCTTGCGGGAATTGCCACGAATTTTGTCCGTATCGTTTCGCCCAAAGCACTTGCCCTCTGTGATTACAGATTACAATACCCACATTCGGACGGTAGCCATCGAAATCGATCACTATCGTTTCACCTTAAATTTAATCTACAAAAATGCCGAGATTGTTTCATAAATTCGCTTTTTTATCAACCAATGCCATACCGACGGTTTTTTGTGGATAACGTTGTGATTAATACATTAATAAATGCTTTCTCACTTTAATCAATCCACTTCAATAGCCTGACACGCTTAAATCGAATGAAAATAGAAAAAACATGACGATAAAATTTTCTGATAATCCCTGTGCCCTTTTATTGATAACTTTATCGACAAAGTGCGGTCGATTTTACGACGGTTTATTCGCTTCCCTGTGCACGATATGAAATATTGGCGTCAATATAAAGTTATTCAGTCTTTCTGTGGATAAAATTGTGGCTCGCTAAACCGATTCATTGGGATAACTTTTCCAAAACAAAAAGCGCCTTCCAACAAAGCCAATAAATAAATTTAAAATCAATGAGATATAAAAAATCCAGATAAATCCCCGAAGAATACCTTAAGTACAAAATTGTGCGTTTACTTTTTGTTCAGCGCCGTTTCTAACGACGATAAGTAATAACCCCAATTAAAATATTGCCCCGGATCGGTTTTTCTGCCCGGCGAAATATCACAATGCCCCACGATACGATCAAGTGTAATTTTAGGATACGCACACATTATCGCCAGCGTAGTATCAATTAAAGCCCGATACTGCGCTGTTGTAAACGGTTGTAAATTACTTCCTTCCAATTCGATACCAATAGCGAAATCGTTACACTTTTCCCGCCCCTGAAACGAAGACAGGCCCGCATGCCAGGCTCTATCGTTAAAATTGACGTATTGCGTCAGGCCGCCCTGGCGATTAATTAAACAATGTGCCGACACTTTCATTTGATAAATCTGTGTAAAATAAGGATCTACGGCGGGATCCAACCGGCCTTGAAAAAACGCATCAATATAACCGCCGCCGAATTGCTCCGGCGGTAAACTAATATAATGAATGACTAATAACGAAATATCATCGACTATTGGACGGGCATCAAAATGTGGAGAAATGACTTTATTTACCGGAAATAACCAGCCGTCGATAATTTTATTTGCTATTTTTGAAGACATTATTTTTATTTCTGTGATCTTGATCGAAAAAAAAGTGCGGTCAACTTTATAGCCGTTTCCATTTCCGACAAAATGCGGGCGCCATTTACGGCGATTGATTATTGAAAGGAAATACGAATATGAAACTGACTTTTTCTCGCCCGCAACAAGGGTTTACGCTAATCGAATTGATGATTGTGATTGCCATTATTGCAATCTTGGCCACCATCGCGATTCCATCCTATCAGAACTATACCAAAAAAGCCGCTATCACAGAATTATTACAAGCCTCCGCGCCTTATAAATCCGATGTCGAGCTGTGCGTATACAATACAGGAAAAACCGCCGATTGCACCGCCGGCTCCAACGGCATCGCCGCAGACATTACCACCGCGAAGGGGTATATTAAATCCGTTAAAACTTCTGCGGGCACAATTACCGTGACCGGAAACGGCACATTGGACGGCATTACTTATGCCATGAAAGCGGCGGGAGATGCAAAAAACGGCGTCACTTGGACAACCAGCTGCTCTACGGCGGATAAAGAATTATTTCCGGCGGGATTTTGTAAATAATGGAAATCTCATTGTCTCCACCTCGCCTCACATCACAACGAGGCGAAGTTTTCTCCATTTCGGAAACACTATGGGAGAGTAACAAAACGCAACAAGAACTGTTGTTGCGTTATTTTGCTCTCCCCGTGCAGGAAAATGACACCACCTTGTGGCTTGCGATTGATTCGCTTTCAAATTTATCCGCTTGTGAAATCTTTGCTTTTTTAACCGGAAAATTAATTGAGCCCGTTCCGATCGATACATCTCAGCTTAAACATTTATTACAACGACTAACGCCGCAACAGTTTAAACCGGAAGAGCAAATCACCTTTTATCAACACGACGAAACAGAAGCGGCTCAACACACCGATCAAAACAAAGACGAGCCGGTTATTCGACTGCTGGATAATATTTTTGAATCGGCACTTAAACAAAAAGCATCCGATATCCATCTGGAGCCACAAGAGCAGGAATTACAAATTCGTTTCCGCATCGACGGCGTTTTACAACCTCAGCCGCCCGTACCTCAGACGATGGCGAATCGTCTCATTTCGCGCTTAAAACTCCTCGCCAAGCTAGATATTAGCGAAACACGTTTGCCACAAGACGGGCGTTTTCAGTTTAAAACGACCTTTTCCGATATATTGGATTTTCGTCTCTCCACCTTGCCGACCCATTTCGGCGAAAAAGCCGTTCTACGCGCGCAACAAAATAAGCCGGTACAACTCAGCTTTGCCGAACTCGGCATGACACTCGAACAACAAACACAATTTCAACAGGCGCTAAGCCAACCGCAAGGATTAATTCTTGTTACCGGCCCGACGGGCAGCGGAAAAAGTATTTCATTATATACCGCACTTCAATGGCTCAATCGTCCAGAAAAGAACATCATGACGGCGGAAGATCCGATTGAAATTGAGCTAAAAGGAATTATCCAGAGTCAGATCAATCCGCAAATCGGCCTAGACTTCAGCCGTTTATTACGCACATTCTTACGGCAGGATCCGGACATCATCATGCTTGGCGAAATTCGTGATGAGGAAAGCGCCGCCATGGCCTTACGCGCCGCGCAAACAGGCCACTTAGTCCTTTCGACGTTACACACCAATGACGCAGCCTCCGCCGTATCACGCCTACAACAATTAGGCATTCGGCTTCATGAAATCGAAAGCAGCCTACTTCTCGTCATCGCACAACGATTAGTGCGAAAACGTTGCCTAAAGTGCGGTCAAAATTCAACGAGTTTATGCGATTGCCATCAAGGTTACGCGGGCCGAACAGGCATTTATCAATTTTTATTTCGAGAAAAAGGACAGTATCAAACAGACTTTGATAATTTGTATCAAAGTGCCTTAGAAAAAGTACAACAGGGAATCACGGATATGACCGAAATAGAACGCGTGTTAGGTCATGCGAAGGAGACGACATGAACAACGCAAAATTGTTTTATTGGCGTGGAGTAAATCAACGCGGACAAAATCAAAAAGGCAGTATTATTGCCACTTCCGTTTCGGATGCGCAGCACAAATTAATGACTCGTGGATTTCATAAGGTAAAATTACAGCGCAACTGGCAATTATCAACTAAACCCAAAAGTAAAGAAATCTGCGGTTTATTGAGCCAACTGACCATGCTATTACAATCCGCCGTTCCCCTCAAAAACAGCCTACACATCTTACAAAAAAATTGTGCACAAATTGCCCTTAATCAATGGCTCGGTAAGTTAATTGAAAATATTGAGGCCGGCTTATCTTTTTCTCAGGCCATTGAAACTCAAGGGAAATATCTAAATACACAAGAAATCCAATTAATTCGAGTCGGCGAAATGACCGGTAAACTCCCTACCGTTTGTGGACAAATCGCCGCCTCCCGCCAAAATTGGCTAGAATTACAGCGTAAATTACAAAAAATTATGCTTTATCCCGCCTTAGTTCTCGGCATTTCATTAACGCTGACATTCCTCTTATTGCTTTTTATTGTACCGCAATTCGCCCAAATGTATCAAACTAACGCTGCCGATTTGCCGACACTCACGTTCATATTATTAACCTTATCGGAATTTATTCAGCGTTTCTTTTGGCTTGTCATATTCGCCACAATAGCCGCTTTTTGGCTATTACGTCACCAGCTTCGTCATTCGTTATGGCTGAATCGACAAAAACAACGACTGATTATGCTCATGCCCGTTTGGGGAGGAATTGCTCAAATATCCCGTTTAGTCACATTTACTCAAAGTCTGGCGATTATGTTGCAATCCGGCATCCCCCTCAACCAGGCGCTCACTTCTTTTTTACCGCGCCGACAAAGCTGGCAATCAACGCAAATCCAAGGCGATGTGCTATTGGAACAGGAGGTACAGACTATTTTGCAATGGGTTTCGCAAGGTTATCCTTTGGCGGAAAGCGTAAGCAGCGACCTATTTCCAATGGAAGCGCAACAAATGTTACAAATCGGCGAAAAAAGCGGCAAACTCGCCTTAATGTTACAGAACATTGCGACGAATTATCAGGCGCAACTGGATCACCAAATCGACCTCCTCTCGCAACTTTTAGAGCCGTTACTCATGGTTATTATCGGCGGCTTAATCGGCATTATTATGTTAGGCATGTATTTACCTATTTTTAACATGGGCACCGTCGTACAATGATTTATTTGGCTCTTTTTCTACTCGGCGGCATAAGCGGCGTTTTTGTTTGGTTATATTTCCGGCAATTTTTTTTCAATTTGCAAAAAAGCGTACAGGAAAGTTATCGAATGCTCTTTCCTTCCGCGTTAATCGACGGTTACCTTGCTATCGCCGATACGCCAAAGTGCGGTCATATTTTGCTTTATTTTTTCGGTTTCGGTTGCGGATTTTGCTTGCTTTACGCTTATTTTCCACAACCGCTACACGCGTTTTGGATCGGCGGGATACTTAGTTTATTCATCACGATTTCGCTTGTTGATGCCCATTATCGACTCATTTCACCTACACTTTGTCTTTGGTTGTGTGCTTTAGGATTACTGGGCGCATGGCAAGGTCTCACTCCATTGCCGCTAGCGTTAAGTTTACAAAGTGCGGTCATTTTTTTCCTCATTTTTTATGGGCTTTATTGGTTGGCAAAATGGTATTACCGACGAGAAGCATTGGGTCGCGGCGACTATTGGCTCATGCTCGGTATCGGCTCGCTACTCCCGATCGAATCCTTTCCTGTCGTGCTTTGCATGGCATGCGGTTTGGGCATTTTGTTCTTCGCTGTCTCAAAGCGCCTCCGTCCAACCGAGGAATATTTACCCTTCGCACCTTTTCTCTGCGTAGCAACTCTTGTAGTATGGAGCCAAATAATTTGACGGAGAAAACAGATGATCTATACCGTAGGATTAACCGGCGGCATCGGTAGCGGAAAAAGCACGATTGCCGATTTGTTCCGCGCGCTTGGCGTGCCGGTCATTGATGCGGACATGATCGCACGCCAGGCGGTTAGCCTGAATTCGCCTTTACTTGCTGAAATTGCAACACATTTCGGCGCCGAAGTATTAACCGATAAAGGGGAGCTCGATCGCGCAGTATTACGTGAAATCGTGTTTAATCATCCGGATCAAAAAATCTGGTTAGAGCAGCATCTGCACCCGACGATTCGACAAGAAATGCTAATGCAACTCGCCCGTCAGACCTCACCTTATGTCATTTTGATGGTACCTTTATTAATTGAAAGCGATCTTACCAAACTTTGCCAACGAATATTAGTCATTGATGTTCGACCGGAAACTCAACTTGAACGTGCCGCCAGGCGTGATCATAACGATATCGCGCAAATTCGACAAATTATGGCGGCACAAATAGATCGAACCGCCCGATTACAATGGGCAGACGATATTATCAACAATGACCGGAATCTCACTGAAAATCTACCGCACTTACAACGAAAGGTGTTAGAATTACATCAATTCTATCTCAAAGAAGCGGGTAAACATCATGTCTGATGAAATTTTAGAAGTGCCTTGTCCAATCTGCCGTAAGCCGGTGCAGTGGATTCCTGAAAATCGTTTTCGCCCGTTTTGCAGCAAACGCTGCCAACAAATCGACTTAGGCGAATGGGCCGCTGAAGAAAAAGTCATTTCAAGTGAAAAGGTGGATTTTACCATGGCGCCGAATATTAACGACGAATAGCCGGCTCAATAACGGCATAAACATCACGAACTTATCCGAATAAAATGATGCAAAAAAATTATCTCACTCCACAACGTTTTACCAATTTACCGTTACACCCTATGGTGTTATCGGCCTTACAGACAAAAGGATTCGATTACTGCACCCCGATTCAGGCGCTCTCTTTGCCAATCACGCTCAGCGGAAGAGATGTGGCAGGTCAGGCACAAACGGGAACAGGAAAAACATTGGCATTCCTAGCCGCCACCTTTCACCACCTTTTAACCCATGCGGCCGGCGGTTTTGACGAACAACCCAGAGCGCTTATTCTTGTACCGACTCGTGAACTGGCGGTACAAATCGCCCATGATGCGGAACCATTAGTTAAAACAACCGGCTTAAAGACCGCACTTGCCTACGGCGGCGACGGCTACGAGAAGCAATTAAGCGCCATTGCCTCCGGCGTTGATATTTTAATCGGAACAACGGGGAGAATAATTGATTATGCTAAACAAGGCATAATTCGTCTTGAACAAATTCAGGTGGTAGTTCTTGATGAAGCGGATCGCATGTTTGATCTCGGTTTTATTCGAGATATTCGTTATTTACTTCGAAAATGCCCCCCTCCGCAAGAACGTTTAACCATGTTATTTTCGGCAACACTTTCCTATAAAGTGCGCGAACTTGCCTTTGAAGATATGAATGAGCCCGAATACATTGAAGTTGAGCCGTTGCAAAAAACGGGACATCGCATCAAAGAAGAATTATTCTATCCCTCAAACCAAGAAAAAATGGCGCTTTTATTGACTTTAATTGAAGAAGAATGGCCGGAGCGTTGTATCGTCTTTGCGAATACAAAGCATCGTTGCGAAGAAATTTGGGGCTATCTGGCTGCAGACGGTCATCGCGTCGGACTATTAACCGGTGATGTGGTCCAGAAAAAGCGCTTGTCTTTATTGCAACAATTCACGACCGGCGAGCTGGATATTTTAGTGGCAACGGACGTCGCTGCGCGAGGACTGCATATTCCTGATGTAAGCCATGTTTTTAATTATGATTTACCTGATGATTGCGAAGATTACGTACATCGCATAGGACGCACAGGACGTGCCGGTGAAAAAGGAATTTCAATTAGCTTTGCCTGCGAGGAATATGCGATGAACCTCCCGGCCATTGAAACCTATATCGGACACACAATTCCCGTCAGCCAGTATGATCCCGCTTCTTTGATTACGGATCTTCCAAAGCCTTATCGAATAAAACGACTTAATACCAATAAACGTCATGTGAAATGACCGCACTTTAGCCAATACTAAACATACCGTTTATCAACTGCATCAAATAGACACTGAATTAGATTAAAGAGGCAGATGATGCAATCTGCCTTTTCACTCGGCTGGTTTATAGTTACTCACGCGGACAAATTTCATTTTCAACGAAAAAATAAGCGATCTCCCGATTTGCGCTTTCAATACTATCCGAACCGTGCACCGAATTTTCTCTTGCATTTAGCGCAAATATTTTACGGAGAGTGCCCGCCTCCGCCTGTTCGGGGTTTGTCGCGCCGATTAAAGTGCGGTAAGTTTTCACTGCGTTTTCACGGGCCAAAACAGAAACGACAATAGGCGCCGAAATCATATATTCAATTAACGGGTCAAAAAACGGCTTACCTTGGTGTTCGGCATAAAAGCCTTCGGCCTGTTCACGCGTTAGACGAAGCATTTTTGTCGCCACAATCACAAAATTCTCTCGTTCGAAACGCGCTAAAATCGCACCGATTAAATTACGACGTACGGCATCCGGTTTAATGATCGATAATGTGTATTCCATATCCTCTCCTTACCAATTTTGTGCGTTTATGAGTAAACCGGCCAATGTTGACATACCGATACCGGTCGCCCCGACCGCCCATAACTCGCTACCGGATTTTCGATACGTCGCCGAACAATCAATGTGTAACCAACCTTGCCGATAATTTTTGACAAAATAAGACAAAAACGCAGTTGCCGTGCTGGCACCGGCGCTCACCGGAACCGTGCTGATATTCGCAATGTCGGCAAAAGACGAGCTCATCTGCATTCGATGAAACTCATCGAAAGGCAGGCGCCAGAATAATTCATGCTCTTTCGACGCAGAACGGCTGAGCGCATTGACTAAATTATCATCCATCGAAAGCACTGCATGGTAGTCATTCCCTACGGCGACTTTTGCCGCACCGGTCAATGTCGCACAGTCAATGATGAACGCCGGCGCTTGCGCCTCCGCCTCAATCAGCCCGTCAGCCAGCACTAACCGGCCTTCGGCATCCGTGTTTAGCACCTCTACACTCACATCATTCTTATAATGAATAATATCACCCAACTTAAATGCCTGATGACCGACTAAATTTTCCGCACAACATAAATAAAGTTTAACTCGGCAGTTCAGCCCTTGGGCGATCGCGAGGCCTAGCGCCCCAGTCAGCAACGCCGCGCCGCCCATGTCGGTTCTCATGGTACTCATCCCGTCGCTCGGCTTAATGCTGTAGCCGCCGCTATCAAAAGTAATCCCTTTACCGACTAAACAAGCCAGCACCGACGCCGTCGGATCATTTGTCGGATTAAAATCAAGCTGTAACATCGCCGGCAGATTAGCCGAGCCTTTACCCACCGCCCAAATGCCGTGATAATCCTGCTGCGCTAATTCTCTGCCGGAAATTATCCGAAAATCGACCGCACTTTTTTCCGCATAACGCGCGGCTTGAGCCGTAATAAATTCGGCTGCGCGCTCGGCTAATGTTATCGGCGTTAAACTTTCCGCCGGTTCATTAATCACGCCGCGAATAAAATCGCTACACTCGATTCGCGCCAGCAAAGCGTCTTGCGCGTCATCATCTAAATGCGGAAATTCAATCGAATAATCTTGCTTTGCGGTATAAAACCCTTGATAGAATGCCCAACAGTATTCAACCCGCCATTTATCGCCTGACAATTCGACTTCGGAAATCCCTTGGGTACGCAATTTACGCGCCGCTTTTTGCACTAAAGTGCGGTCAATTTTCTCATCGTTTTTAAGATGAATAACCGCCTGTTCATGATGAAAACTCACGATGGCATTTTTCCCCCAAATTTCGGAGGCTGAAGAAAAGGAAAGTATTACTTGCATTCGGCTACCCTAAAAATAAAAAACCAGTATAAATAAATATACCCGTTTTTAAACTTATATGACAAAATTTTATTTGAATTTCACTGCTTGAGAAAATGCCTTCCCCTCTAAATCCTTTGCGGATAAATTCGGCTCACCGTCTAACGGCCATTGAATACCAACCGTTTCATCATTCCAAATCAAAGAATGTTCCGCCTTTGGGTTATAATAATCCGTACATTTATAGACAAATTCGGCTTGATCTGTCATGACATAGAAACCATGAGCAAATCCCTCCGGAACCCATAGCTGACGTTTATTTTCTGCAGATAAAATCTCACCAACCCATTGTCCGAATGTTGACGAGCTTTCACGCATATCTACTACGACGTCAAATACCGCACCGCATATTACACGTACTAATTTACCTTGAGTATTTTCAGTTTGATAATGCAGTCCCCGTAAAACACCTATTGTTGATTTTGAATGATTCTCCTGCACAAACACATGTTCAGCAACATGTTGTCTAAACCACTCGTCACGAAAGGTTTCCATGAAAAAACCTCGCTCATCGCCAAATACTTGGGGTTCTAGCAACTTAACATCAGAAATATGAGTATCAATAACCTTCACTGTGAATCCTTATCTTTACAAATGACATCTTCCTTTTCTATTGCGCATAAGCGCTAATATTTTTGAGCGCTTTTTGCCAATCACTCGGTTGAATACCG
>ERZ772967.2257-NODE-2257-length-12529-cov-2.294933_pt1 | contig 12529 bp, 7 predicted proteins | sample MGYA00511677_ERZ772967 | MGnify/ENA primary metagenome ERZ772967 (study PRJEB29015, sample SAMEA2737931) | human oral metagenome | biome: human oral; feature: human-associated habitat; material: dental | place: China | collected 2146 ...
TGTTGTCGAAGAAAAAGAAGCAAAGGGGACGCTGCCGGCGCCGTTGAAAGAGGAGGCGGTGTCATACAAAATCGTTATCAATATTCCCGCACGATCGTTGGGACTTTATAAAAACAACGAAAGATTTCGACTCTATCCCGTTGGCTTGGGGAAAATTTCCACACCAACACCTGTCGGATATTTTTCTGTCCTGACCAAAGAGGAAAATCCAACATGGGTTGATCCTGGGGATTCGAGGAATACGATTCCTTCTGGTGCGAGCAATCCCTTGGGCTATCGTTGGATGCAGGTCTGGGGAAATTATGGAATCCATGGTACCAATCGTCCAGAGTCCATTGGCAACTTTGTTTCCAATGGTTGTATCCGTATGAGGGAGACGGATGTGGAAGAGGTTTATGATTATGTGAGCGTTGGAACGCCAGTTGAGATCATGTACCAACGCGTTGTCATTGACAAGATCAAGGATAATATGATTGTTTATTATATTTATCCGGATGGTTACGGTTACCAGCCCCTCGATGTAGAAATCGTAACAAAGTGGCTTGCAGGTTATGGTGTGGAAAAATTTGAGGCGGATGAGGACATCGAGAAAAAAATTCGGCTTGCAGATGGACAGCCGACATATGTGGCGAGAGCGTACAGCCTCTCCATCAATGGAAAAAATTTAAATGACAAGGCGATTATCAAGGACGATATCGTTTATCTTCCTGTGGAAAAGATTGCGGAACAAACAAAGGTAGCTTTGACTTGGGATTCTGATTCCGCCACACTGACGAGCCCCTATGGCAAAGCGATTGGCTATGATAAGAAAAATACGTTGTTCTTTAATGCCGAGGATGCGAGTGTTTTGTTCCATCTGGAGGGTGGTTTCAGCAAAAAGGGCATCTATGAACTTTCTACGATAAAGAGCAAGACGGAAGAACCGTCGGAAAAAATATCTGGAAAAACAGAGGCTGTTGACATGCAGGACCGTCATACCGTAAATAATGGAAGTACCATAGTGAACCGTGAGGGAAGAACAGCGAAAACAAACAGCTCGCAGCAAGATAGATCGTAACTTGTTGGGGTATTTGCAATGGGGTGGATGTCGTTGAACAAGCGTTTTATCCTTGTGGATGGGAGCAGCCTTTTATATCGTGCTTTTTATGCCTTGCCGCTGTTGACTGCGGCAAATGGCGAATATACGAACGCAGTGTATGGTTTTGCTACGATGCTGCAAAAACTTATGGAAGAACATAAGACAGAATACCTTGTCGTTGCGTTCGATAAAGGAAAACATACATTTCGCAATGAAATATTTCCTGAATATAAGGGAACGCGCAAAGCGACACCGCCAGAACTTTCCGGACAGATTCCCATTCTTCATGAGTTTCTTGCTGCCATGGGAATATCTTTGGTTGAAGAACAAGGGTATGAAGCGGATGATATTTTGGGCGCCCTCGCTGTAAAAGCAGCAGACAAAGGCTTTGATGTTTTAGTCGTGACGGGAGACCGGGACGCCTTGCAGCTTGTACGTCCTAATATTCGCGTTATGTTCACACGAAAAGGTATATCGGATCTTCTTATTTATGATGAAACAACATTTCTTAAGGATTATGGTTTCCCGCCAAAATCCCTTATCGATATGAAGGGGTTGATGGGTGACGCATCGGATAATATTCCGGGGGTTCCGGGTATTGGAGCGAAAACGGCAACAAAGCTGCTTCTTGAGTATGGATCCTTGGAAGGAGTTTACGAACATATTGAGGAAATTTCCAGACCGAAACTGCAGATGAGCTTAAGGGAAAACAAAGAGAAGGCGTTTCTGTCCAAGGATCTGGCGACGATTCGTTGTGACATGCCCGTGGTTTTTGATGAAGCCTCTTACATCATGCGTCCGGATGCGAAAAAGCTGCAGGAGTTCTTTAAACAGTACGGAATGAAATCCTTGCGCACTGCCTTTGCACCTCTGGTAGGAGAAGAGAAACAGGCGTGCCAAATGGAAGAAGAGATAAATTTTCCACTTGTGGTATCGCCGAATGCTGCGGAAAGAAAATTTTTTCTGGAGAAAGCGGAGGAGAAAGGCTTTTTCTCCATGGCTGCTTGTTTTCAGGGGAAAGTGCCTGAGTTGAAAATGCAAGGTCTTGTTCTTTGTACAGGGGAAAATTTCCTGTTTTTCGAACCAAAGGATTTTTCGACATTGGAGGAGTTTTTCAAAAAGAAAAGTATATGGAAAATCCTGCACGGATTGAAATCTTTTTGCCATTGCGGTATAGAGTTTCAGTTAACTTATTTTGATACGTCTCTTGCGGCCTATTTGCTCGAGCCTGGGGCAACGGAATATGATATTCAGAAGCTGGCAAGCATGTATTTGCCAGATGAGCCTATCCCTGAAAGATTTCCTGATGCTGTAGCTGAGGCGGCGTGGTGTGCTTCGGTTCTGGGAAAACTTTATTTTGTGCTTAAAACACGCTTGGATGAGTTGGCGTTGTTTTCGCTTTATAAGGATGAGGAACTGCCGCTGGTGGAGACTCTTGCGGCGATGGAGCAGGCGGGAATTTATGTAAACAGGCAGTCCTTGCAGGAAAAGTCCGTTGAAATTTCCCGGCATATTGATGTTTTGCGCAGTGAAATCTATGATTTGGCGGAGTGCGAGTTCAATATAAATTCCCCAAAGCAGCTTGGCATGATACTTTTTGACAAACTTTCGCTGACGCCGCCACAGGGAACAAAGAAGACGAAAACCGGATATTCTACGAATGCTGAAGTTCTTGAATCCATGCGCTTTGCTCATCCGATTTTGGAAAAAATTCTCTCCTACCGCTTCTGGATGAAATTGCAGTCTACGTATCTTGATAGCTTGGAAGGGCTTATTTCGCCGCGGACACAGCGGATTCATACGAGCTTCAATCAGACCGTAACAGCCACGGGGCGTTTGAGCAGTTCTGAACCAAATTTACAAAATATTCCTGTGCGGACGGATGAAGGGCGGCAGATTCGTGCTTTGTTTGAGCCGGGCGAAGGATACGACGCTTTATTATCAGCAGACTATTCCCAGATTGAATTGCGTATTCTAGCGCATTTATCGCAGGATCGAAATTTTCTTGAGGCTTTTTTGCATGGACAAGATATCCATGCACGGACAGCTGCTGAAGTTTTCGGGATTCCAATCGAGACTGTAACGTCAGAACTGCGGCGTAAAGCCAAAGCTGTAAATTTTGGCATCGTTTATGGCATCAGTGATTATGGCCTTTCAAAGGATCTCCATATTACTCGAAAGGAAGCCGCTGGTTATATTGCGAGTTACTTTGAAAAATGCAAGGGGATAAAATCTTTTATCGATCAGACTGTAGCGCAGGCGCATAAAGATGGTTTTGTCACGACGATTTTTGGACGCAGGCGAGAGTTGCCCGCACTGAAAAGTTCCAATTACAATCAACGTACATTGGCAGAACGCATGGCGATGAATACGCCGATACAAGGTTCTGCAGCCGATATCATCAAATTGGCCATGAACAGAACTTTTTGCGAGTTGAGGAGGCAAAACCTCAAGAGTCGTATTTTGCTCCAGGTACACGATGAATTGGTACTTGAGGTTACGAATGAAGAGACAGAGAAGGTTTCTGCCATTGTACGCAATGCTATGGAAAATGTGGTGCAGCTTTCTGTGCCTCTTCTCGTTGATGTGCATGTTGGAAAAAATTGGGCGGCTGCGAAATAAGGGGATGAATTGAATGCCGGAACTTCCTGAAGTCGAGACGATACGGCGTTCGTTGGTCAAATATCTGGTGGGGCGCAGGGTTGAGCGTGTGGAGGTTTTTCTGCCGAAGACGATCAAATTTCCTTCGGTAGAAGAATTCATTGACCGAATCCGCAGACAGAAAATTTTTCGCTTGGAACGACGGGGGAAATACATGGTTGTCCTGTTGGAAAACGGGGATGCTCTTGTGTTTCATTTACGTATGACCGGGCGCCTTTATTTTCGGGAAGAAGCTGTATGGAACAAGCATATGCGGGTGCGTTTTCTCCTTGAAGGGGGCGGTGCGCTTTGCTTTGAGGATGTTCGAACTTTTGGGGAGATTCACCTTCTGCGTCCGCAGGAGAAGCAAAAGTTTGCGCCTTTCCAGGCTCTTGGCCCAGAACCATTGACGAAAGAGTTTAATGTCTATTATTTGGGGCAGACGCTGGCAAAGAGCAAACAAAGGATTAAGAGTTTTTTGCTCGATCAGGAAAAAGTTTCCGGCCTAGGCAATATCTATGTCGATGAAGCACTTTTTTTCGCTGGGATTCATCCTTTGCGCCAGGCTTGCACTTTGAATCGCGATGAAATTGCTCGTCTTCATAAAGCGGTAAATGAGGTTATCGAAGAAGGAATCCGTGATGGTGGAACGACTTTTCGCGACTATGTGAACGGAGATGGACAGGAAGGCCTTCATCAGCAGAAATTACGCGTTTATCATAGGGAAGGTGAGCCGTGTTCTGTTTGCGGCGTCCCGGTTGAGAAAACCCGTGTGGGTGGACGCGGTACTCGCTTTTGCCCTAAGTGCCAACTTTTACGGGATAACAGCATGAAACTTATCGGTCTCACGGGCAGCATTGCCAGCGGTAAAAGCACGGTAAGCCGTTATTTGGCAAAATTGGGGGCACATGTCATCGATATTGACAAGATTGCACATGAACTGGCCAAGCCGCAAAAAGTGCTCTGGAAGATCTATCTGGAACATTTTGGTGAAAGCATATTGGATAATGCCGGACTTTTGCGTCGAGAGAAGATTGCAACACAAGTTTTTTCGCATCCGGAGGAAAAAAACTGGATTGACAGCGTCGCGCATCCACTGATTGCAGAAAGCGTAGAAAAAAAAGTGGCAGCACTTGCGAAAAAAGGCGTGCGAGTTGTTTTTCTGGATGTGCCATTGCTTTTTGAGGCTGGATGGAATCGTATGGTGGATTTGATTTGGGTTGTTTATGTATCCAAGGAAAACCAACTCAACCGATTGATGAAACGAAATGGTTATACGGAAGAAGCTGCTATGGCGCGGATTTGTTCCCAGATGGATGTAGATGAAAAAAAAGAACGAGCGGATTGTGTCATTGATAATAATGGGCACAAGAAGGAAACATTGTGTCAGGTGAAACAGGCATGGGATGAGTTGTGCGGAAAGACGAAAACGGCAAAGTCTATGTCAGGAGCTGGGAAGGTTTGAATCAAGGGGAAATGCAGCGCACTGGGAGGCAGAAAGAAATGGAAACCAGTGATTTTCATAAGCGCATAAGGAAAAGACGGCAGGAAACGAACCGTCGTTTTGCTGCGCTTTTCCTGGGGGTTGCCGTTCTTGTCTTGGCGTTTTCCTTTTTTTTCGCGATGCAGTTTGAGGCTATACAGCGTCAATATCTGTATCCGTATCCGTATCGTTCAGATGTGGAACATTATGCCGCAAAGTATGAGATTGATAGTTCCTTGGTGGCTGGTGTTATCTTGTCCGAAAGCAAATTTAAGAACGATGCGAAATCCCATCGCGGGGCAGTGGGATTAATGCAGCTGATGCCGGAGACTGCCGTATGGATTTCCGAGCAGATGGATGATACGTCGTACTCTTTGGGAAAATTGCATGAGCCAAAGAAGAATATTGAATATGGCACGTGGTATTTGGCCTCCTTGGAAAGAGAGTTTGACGGCAATGATATCCTGGCTTTGGCGGCGTATAATGCCGGACGGGGCAACGTACACGACTGGATGGAAGAAATGCATTGGGGCATGGACTTTCACGAGGTTTCTGCCATACCTTATGAGGAAACGAGAACCTATGTTGTCAGTGTCCTGAAGAATCGCCGAAAATATCTGGAGCTCTATGGCAATGGGTCAGATTGAGGGTTGCATCATGCAGAAAAAGTTATGTATTGTTCCCCAGCGGAGCAACATTTTGCGAGAGCTTACGCGTGGCATTATCCTTACGGAAGAAGAGCAGGAACTTTTTTATGCTGCGGTTGTCAAGCATGTGGAAATCTCGCTCAAGGGCAATCGTTGGGAAATCTTGCTTCAGACGCAGGAGGTTATAGGTACGGCTCTTTTGAATCGCGTGGGAGCGTATATCAAGAGTCGGGAGCATATTGACAATCTTATTTTTTATCAGGATATATTGAATATCGAGACTTCGATTAATCGTGTATGGAAAACGCTTTCTGACGTTACGGCGAATGGCAATCCTTCCGTACATCATTTATTGAAAAATGCGAAACGTATTTTTGACGGCAGCCATCTTTTGCTTGAAGTGCCGGGAGAACTGGCAGGCGAGATTCTCCAGGCACATGATGTGTTGCGAGTATTGCAGAAGGCGATTGAGAAGATGTTGTCCATTCGCTGTCTCATTTCTTATAAGGCAGTGGATGAGGAATATGCGATTCCGGAAGAAGAGCGCGAGCTTGTCCAGGATCGTGAATATCAAAATCGTATGACTCAGCGGGTGAAGGCTGTCGCCGACGTGACGGAGCCTTCGCCTAAAACCTTTGCCCAGACGGAGAAGGAATCTCTTTCAAAGGTCACTAAAGATCCGGGGGGGAGGAGTGGCCTGCTTCTTGGTAAAAACTTCACGGGAACGGCTATTTCCCTTGACCAGACAGAGGGAGAAATGAAGAATGTCATCCTGATGGGTACAATTGCAAGAGTGAGTTCACGGGAGTTTAAAACGAATACAAAATTGCTGCTTTTTGATTTGGCAGACAGTACAAATGGTATCAGCTGCAAAAAGTTTTTTAAGGAGAAAGAGAAAGAGGCGTATGAGCGTGCGGTGGCATCTGTCAGGGATGGGATGCTTGTCCGTGTCAAGGGATCGATTCGTTTTGATACATTTCAAAATGATTTCATGCTTTTTGTCGATTCAATGCAAAAAGTTGAAAAGGAGGTGCGGGAAGACAAAGCGCCTGTGAAACGTATTGAGCTTCATGCACATACGCGCATGAGCAGTATGGATGCGGTGGTTTCACCGGAAACCTTGATAAAAACAGCGGCGAATTGGGGCTGGCCCGCCATAGCCATTACGGATCACGGTGTGGTGCAGGCTTTTCCGGATGCGGCAAAGGCAGCAAACAAACTCGACATCAAGATTATTTATGGAATGGAGGGGTATCTGGTCCAGGAGGATTTTGAGCAGAAGCATGCGAACCATATTATTTTTCTTGCGAAAAATTCCAATGGTTTGAGGAATCTTTATCAAATGGTATCATTGTCACATCTCAAATATCTCCATCGACAACCGAGACTGCCCAAGCGCATTATCGAAGAATATCGTGAAGATATCATCGTGGGTTCTGCCTGTGAGGCGGGTGAATTGATACGGGCGATTGTGGCACAAAAAACGGATGAGGAATTGTTGGAAATTGCAAGTTTTTATGATTACCTTGAGATACAGCCGATTGGCAATAACGAGTTTTTGGTACGCAGTGATAAATTCCCGCATATCAAGAATGACGATGATTTGCGGCGAATCAATATCAAAGTTGCAGAATTGGCAAAGAAGCTTGGAAAAATGCTGATTGCCACTTGTGATGTGCATTTTTTGAATCCGGAGGATTCCATTTATCGGGCCATACTTATGAAAGGCAAGGGATTTGAGGATGCGGAGCTTCAGCCGCCTCTTTTTTTGCGCACGACGGAAGAAATGCTGGCTGAGTTCGACTATTTGGGCGAGGAGGCCGCTTACGAAGCTGTTGTGACAAACCCGCGCAAAATCAATGAGATGATTGAAAAATTTAAACCGATACCGGATGATCTCTATTCACCGATGATTCGCGGGGCGGATGAAGAAATTCGTGAGATGTCTTACCGTAAGGCGCGAGCCCTGTACGGCGAGAATTTGCCGGAAATCGTCGAAGCCCGTTTGAAGCAGGAGCTCACACCGATTATAGGGCATGGTTTCTCCGTGCTCTATCTTATCGCACAACGTCTTGTAAAAAAATCAAATGATGATGGCTATCTTGTTGGTTCTCGTGGTTCTGTTGGCTCCTCTTTTGTAGCGACGATGACCGATATCACGGAAGTCAATCCGCTGCCTCCGCATTGGCGCTGCCCGTACTGCCAGTTCAGTGAGTTTGTTACGGATGGTTCTGTTGGCTGCGGCTATGACTTGCCGAGCCGCAAATGTCCTGTTTGTGGAACAAATCTCCTAAAGGATGGGCATGATATTCCATTTGCGGTATTTCTTGGCTTCGACGGCGATAAGGTACCGGATATAGATTTGAATTTTTCGGGTGAATATCAACCTATAGCACATAAGTATACAGAAGAACTTTTTGGCAAGGATAATGTTTATCGCGCGGGAACGATAGCGACGGTTGCAGATAAAACGGCTTTTGGCTATGTGAAGAAGTTTTTTGAGGAAAAAGGCGTCAAGAAACATAATGCCTATATTGCGAATCTTGCTGCAGGATGCATGGGTGTAAAGCGTACGACGGGACAACACCCTGCCGGCATCATGGTCGTACCGCGCAATATGGATGTGCATTTTTTCACGCCGATTCAGAGGCCTGCCGATGATAAGAACACAACGACCATAACGACACATTTCGATTATCACTCTATCAGCAGCCGCCTTGTCAAACTTGATATTCTTGGTCATGACGATCCGACAGTCATTAAAATGTTGGAAGATCTGACGCATCGCGACCCAAAGACGATACCGTTTGACGATCCGGCAACGCTGAGTATTTTTTCCTCGACGAAGGCACTAGGGCTCGATCCAAAAGAATTGGGGGCAACATCAGGAACCTTTGGTATCCCGGAGTTCCGTACGGGATTCACGCGTCAGATGATTGATGATACGCACCCTTCTTGTTTCAGTGATCTTGTGCGGATTTCTGGTTTCTCACATGGCACGGATGTCTGGCTTGGCAACGCACAAGATCTTATAAGAAGCGGACAATGTACGCTGCGTGATGCCATATCGGCGCGCGATGACATCATGATGTATTTGATCCATAAGGGAATTGATCCGTTGCTTTCCTTCCAGACGATGGAATCCGTGCGAAAGGGCAAAGGTATTAAGCCGGAAATTGTGGAGGTGCTGCGAAAAGGCGGAATCCCCGAGTGGTATATCGGCGCTTGCCAAAAGATCAAGTATATGTTTCCGCGTGCCCATGCGACGGCCTATGTCATGATGGCCTGGCGCATTGCTTATTGCAAGGTACATTATCCGTTGGCTTTTTATGCGGCTTATTTTTCTATGCCGCTGAATTTGATGCTGATGTTGTGGCAAGGGGAAAGGATTACGTCAAACGGCAATTGGATGATTTTGAAGCGCGTGATTCACAAGACATAAAAGACAAGGCAACAATCATTGTCTTGCAGTTGGCTTGGGAGATGTATCTGCGAGGTTTTACGATGGAACGCGTGGATATTTATCGTTCCAATGCGGAAAAATTCATCTTGCATGAAAAGTCTTTATTGCCGCCGCTGGCTTCGTTGGGAGGGGTGGGCGCTTCTGCAGCGCGAAGCATTGTCGAAGCGCGCAAGGATGGAGTGTTCACTTCGATTGAGGATATCAAAAAACGCACAGGCATATCAAAAACTTGTATAGACGCTTTGCAGGCGCATGGCTGCCTTAGCGGCTTTGATGAAAGCGATCAGATGGAGCTTTTCATGTAGACTTTATTTTGAACAGAGAAGGCGGGAGGGAATGGCGCTAGACTTCCCGCTTATTGTTTTTTCGCGTCTATGAATGTATAATGTACTAAGAAGTTTTGTCAGCAGGCTTCAGAAAGGATGAATCTTGATGATAGGCGATCTTTTGCGTAAAGAACGTGAGAGGCAGAATTTATCGATTAAAGATATCGAAAAGGGCACGAGCATACGCGCTCTGTATATAGATGCGATTGAAAAAGGTGCATATAAAACCTTGCCTGGTGAGGCGTATGCAAAAGGGTTTGTCCGCAATTATGCAAATTATCTTGGCCTTGATGCCGATATGATTATAAATGGATTCAACGAGGAGTTGCATCCGCAGGAAACGCTCCCGGATTCTATGGAAGCTTCTGCGCCAGAAGAGGAGCGGCCGTTGCGAAAGGCAGTGGTTATAGACGAGAGAGATTCTGCGGAATATAGAGGCCCGAAAATCACTTCCTTGGAAAGCTATCCGATGAAGACGCCCTCTCATGGAATACGTAATGTGGTTATCCTTATTGCTGCGGTTTTTTTTCTTGCTTTTGGCGCCTTGCTCATCTTTGGAGAGGAAGAAAATGATCCGTCTGCTACTTCACGTCCTGTAGCACAGCCTGCACAGGACAAATCGAAACACACGGAAGCGGCGCCGAAAGCTTTGGCTGATAGTGTGGAAATGAAACTGAGTTTCACGGATCGTTGCTGGACAAAAATCGTTGTTGATGGTAAGACGGAGTTTGAGGGGACGGCAGAGCGCGGGAAAGTTTTGACGGCGAAAGGCAAGGAAAAAGTTCATATAGTTGCTGGGAACGCAGGTGCGCTCGATGTATCGCTCAATGGCAAAAATATGGGGAAGATTGGTGAACGAGGGGAAGTCGTTGAAAAAACATTTACAAAAGAAGATGCAGCTTCCAATCCGTGAGCAAGAAGGCAATGTGTGATTTTTTACCCTTGAACAAAGAAGATATGGCTCAAAGGGGTTGGGATGAGCTGGATTTCATCTTTGTTTCCGGGGATGCCTATGTCGATCATCCGGGTTTTGGTGCAGCCATTATTTGTCGTATCTTGGAAAAAAGGGGTTATCGTGTCGGTATTATTGCCCAACCCGATTGGCGTACAACAAAGGATTTTTGTCGTTTAGGCAAGCCTCGGCTTGCCTTTCTTGTCTCAAGCGGAAACCTTGATTCTGCACTCAATAAATTTACAGCAGCAAAAAAACTGCGCCATCGGGATGTTTATTCTCCGGGTGGACGTATGAATTGCAGGCCGGAAAGAGCCGTTGTAGTCTATACAAAGAAATTGCGTGAGATTTGGCCCGGGGTTCCCGTTGTGATTGGCGGCATTGAGGCGAGCCTGGGACGCTTAGCGCACTATGACTACTGGCTTGATGGGGTGCGTCCTTCCGTTTTGCAGGAAAGTGGTGCAGATCTTCTCATCTACGGTATGGGAGAGCGGCAAATATTGGAAATTGCTGCTGAACTTCATAGGGGCGTGTCGATAGGAAATATCCAGGATATACGCGGTACTTGCTATAGCGTACCCAATAAGGATTATGTCTGGGATTATATAGAACTTCCCTCTTATGAGAAAATCACCAGGAATAAGCCGCTTTTTGCAAAAGCGTTTCGTATGGAATACTTGGAACAAGATTCTTTTCGAGGGCGCAGACTTATCCAACAAAATGGTGCTGTTTGTATTGTGCAGAATCCACCGGCAGCTCCTTTGTCTGTCGAGGAGATGGATGAGGTCTATGAGCTGCCCTATTGTTATGCGCCGCATCCTTCTTATGAGAAGCAAGGCGGAGTGCCTGCCATTGAGGAGGTGAAGTTTAGCCTCGTCAGTCAGCGAGGATGCTTTGGCGGCTGTCATTTTTGTGCCATTGTTTCGCATCAGGGAAGAGTTATTCAGCATAGAAGCAAAAACTCTCTCGTGTGCGAAGCAAAACGTTTGAGCGCCTTGCCGGATTTCAAAGGCTACATCCATGATGTTGGTGGTCCGACGGCTAATTTCTACGAGCCGTCCTGCAAATTGCAACTGGAGCATGGAACATGCCGAAACAAAGCATGTCTTTCGCCTTCGCCATGTAAAAATTTAGAAGCAGATCATACGACATATCTCGCTATTCTCAAGAGTTTGCGTGCGTTGCCCAAGGTGAAGAAAGTTTTTATACGCTCAGGCGTGCGCTTTGATTATTTACAGCAGACAGATGATGGATTTCTTGAAGAATTGTGTCGTTATCATATCAGCGGACAATTGAGAATTGCGCCGGAACATATATCGGATCGCGTTACGCGCCTGATGGGAAAGTCAAACAAGGAAGTATATCTGCGTTTTGTCGAAGCATTTGAGAAAATGAACAAGAAGATTGGAAAAAAGCAATACCTCGTACCGTATTTCATGTCAAGCCATCCGGGAGCACATTTAGAAGATGCTGTCGAGCTTGCGGAATTTATCCGTGATATGGGATATCATCCAGAGCAAGTGCAAGATTTTATCCCGACACCGGGCACGCTTTCTACTTGTATGTACTATACAGGATTAAACCCATTGACAGGTGAAAAAGTCTATACGGCGAAAAGTACTGAGGAAAAAGCTATGCAACGTGCGCTTTTGCAATATTGGCTGCCGAAGAATGAGCCTCTTGTTCGAAAAGCTTTGCGTTTGGCAGGCAGAGAAGATCTTATTGGTTATGGCGCAAAATGTTTGCTGCGTCCTCGGAACAAAGCAAAGATTCGAGATAGAAAAAACAAAAGAAACGTGAAAAATAGGAGGTTCTGATGCTAAATGCGCTGCCCATTTTGCAAAGAGATTGACAGCCGTGTCATTGATTCGCGCGCGGCAGATGACGGAAATACGATTCGCCGTCGGAGGGAATGCACATCCTGTGGGAAAAGATTTGCG
>ERZ772967.2258-NODE-2258-length-12526-cov-5.982760_pt1 | contig 12526 bp, 9 predicted proteins | sample MGYA00511677_ERZ772967 | MGnify/ENA primary metagenome ERZ772967 (study PRJEB29015, sample SAMEA2737931) | human oral metagenome | biome: human oral; feature: human-associated habitat; material: dental | place: China | collected 2146 ...
AAGAGAAATATACCAAGAGCTAAAAATACTCAAAAAATTTAACGTGGCGAAATCTCTACAAATTTGCTCTACAAATTTAGCTTACTAAGGCTTAGGTCTTTTGAAATTTTAACGATATAAATTTTAATCAGGTGTATATATTATGTATAATACGTAAGGGGGCGCTCAGAGTTGCGAGGCGCGCCCGCCCCCACGACTTTTTAAAATTTGCCCCCACCCGCGCGACGCTAGAAGTGCGAGCTACGCTCGCGCTAAATTTTAATAAGATTTGAATTGCAATTCTCGAAATTTTATGCTTGTTCATTTCATTAGAATTAAACTCAGGCGTAGCCCGTGCCACTTAAAGCGTCGCAGGAGGATTAGTTCACCACGAAGTTTCTCTTAAGGGGGAAGGGGCGCTACTTACTCTGCTTCGCTGCGCTCGCAAGAAACGCCGCAGACTAAGCCTTGCGTCGCTACGCTCGTTTTGCGAGGCGCTCCCCTTCCCCCTTAAAATCCCCTAACCCCTGGCACGCTCAATGGGCGAGCCTTACGGCTCGAGCATTTTTATTTAACGGCTTGCGCCGCATATTTTGAAATTTTAAATTCTATGTAAAATTTAAAATCAAGAGCGTAGAGTGTTTCGGCGCAGCGGGTATAAGACGGATGTAAATTTAAAATTTACCCGCTACAAGCTGCGATCAGGATGCAAGCGAGTAAATTTTGCAATTTTAGACAAATTCACGAGCGAAAATAAATTTTATAAACTCCCGCGAAATTTTATAAAATCTCCCTAAAATCATATCCTGCGTTTTTGAGCGCCCAGGCGATATCCTCTTGATGAGCTTTGCCCTTGGTCTCAAGCGTGATCGTAATCTGCGCGTCGCCGTACTCGATATTGGTCGAGAAGCGGTCGTAGTCGATCTTGACGATGTTTGCGTTGGCGCGGCGCAAAATTTCGGTAAGCCCGGTAAGCGCGCCCGGCTTATCGACGAGCGTGACGTTGATCGTCATCTTGCGGTGCGATTTTATGAGGCCTTTTTCGATGATGATGTTTAGCATCTGTACGTCGATGTTGCCGCCGCTTAGGATGATGCCGATCTTTGCGCCCGCGGGGAATTGGAATTTCGCGTTCATCAGCGCCGCTACGCCCGCCGCGCCCGCGCCCTCGACGATGATTTTTTGCTGCTCGAGCAGATAGAGTATCGCGCTTGCGATCTCCTCGTCATCGACCTGCACGAACTCATCGACGCACTCGATGATCGTAGAAAGCGTGATCTCGCTCGTATCCCGCACCGCGATGCCGTCGGCGATGGTGCGGACCGATTTGGAATTTAGCGGCTTTTTCGCGACGAAGCTATCGTGCATCGCGGGCGCGCCCTTGGCGGCTACGGCGATGATTTTGATGTCGGGGTTGATCTGCTTGGCGCAGCTGCAAACCCCCGTCGCAAGCCCGCCGCCGCCAACCGGAACGACGATGTATTCAAGATCTGCGACCTCTTCGATCATCTCAAGCGCGATCGTGCCTTGGCCCGCTTGGACGAACTCGTCGTTGAAGGGATGCACGAACGTCAAATTATGCTCTTTGGCATATTCCAGCGCAAACGCGTACGCCTCGTCGAAATTATCACCCTTCAGGATGATCTCCGCGCCCAGAGCCTTCGTGCCGCTTACCTTAAGTAGCGGCGTGGCTTCAGGCATTACGATCACGGCATGCACGCCGAATTTTTGCGCGCTCATCGCTACGCCCTGGGCGTGGTTGCCCGCGCTTGCAGCTATTACTCCATGCGCCCGCTCCTCATCCGTTAGGTGCGCGATTTTATTGTAAGCGCCGCGAATCTTATACGCGCCGGTGCGCTGCAAATTCTCGCTTTTGAGATACACTTCCGCGCCGTAAAGCTTGCTGAGCTTCGGCGCCAGAGCAAAGGGCGTTTTATAGACGAAATCGTTTATCGTGCGCTTTGCTTGGATGATTTTATTTAGATCAACCATCTACTTCCTTTCGTAATTTTAAATTTTGTTATTATACATATTTTAGGCGAAATTTTATCCCGCGCGCAGCCTAAATCCGCGACTTCGGTTTTAAGCTCACCTAGCTCCTGCGCTTTAGCAGCACGCCGCATTCGATATGCGCCGTATGCGCGAACTGATCGAAGATCGCAAACCTCTGCACCTCGTGCGTTGCGCAAAGCGAACGTAAATTTTCAAAAAGCGTCTGCGGATTACAGGAGATGTAGATCAAATTTTGAAAATTTTTTATGAAATCAATCACGCTAGGCTCCAACCCCGCTCGCGGCGGATCGATCAAGACGTGCGAAAAATCGTAGCTGAAAATATCGATCCCCTTTAGCCGCTCAAACTCGCGCCTGCGCGCAAACGCGCTCATCAGCTCATCCGCGCTAAGGCGAACGAATTGCGCGTTACAAACGCCGTTGAGCTCGCAGTTTATGCGGGCATTCGCGATCGAGCTTTTTGAAATTTCGCTCGCCAGCACGCGGTTAAATTTAGCCGCAAGCGGGATGGTGAAGTTGCCGTGCCCGCAGTACAGCTCCAGCAGATCGCGCGCGCCGAAGCTTTCTGGGCGCACGACATGTTTTTCGCAGCTCAAATTTTGCAGGGCGGACTGCTCGCAGCTAGAATTTTGCGCGGTCAAATTCTGTTCGATGAAATTTTGAGGGGCGGAATTTCGCGCGTCCAAATCCTTGCGAGTGGAATTTTTATCCGTAGAGCTCTCGTCTTTGGACGCACAGTTAAATTTCATGGAATTTTCGCCGTCAAATTCTGCTAGGGCAGAATTTGCTTTAACGGAATTTCGGCAGGCGTCTCGTTCGGCGGAATTTTCAGAAGCGAAATTTCGATCCGTAGAATTTCGCGGGGCGGACTGCTCGCAGCCGTAATTTTGCGCGACAGAATTCTCCGCTATGGAATTCTGTGCGGCGGAATTCTGTGCGGCGCACACCCCGCCCATGCCCTCATTGCCGAAGTCCACGCAGCTTCTCGCCCAGGCGATCATCTTTTCGTTCACGCCGCGGTTGGGCTGGATGAAGGCGTTTTCGCCGAAGCGAAATTTATAAACTCGCCCGTCCACGCAAAGCTCGTCTGTGAGGCTTAGCTCGCCGCTTAGTAGCTTCTGTCCGCGCGCGCGAGCCATGATCCTGATGTCTAGCTTGTCCGCCAGCTCGCAAATCGCCTCCTGCTCGCGCTCGCCCAGGCGCTTGTGATAAAGCAGCGTCGCCAAAATCCCGCTAGCGCACGAGATAAACTCGACGCCAAAGAGCCTTTCTTTTAAAGCTTCGCTCCGCCTAAGCGCCTCTAGCAGCTGCGGCATTAAATTTGCGATAGGAAGCGCTACCTTGGGGCATTCGTTAATTAAAATTTTCTTGCTACGTGCGCCGCCCATCGTGTAGGCAAGATCAAATGCGCTATGCCAAATATCGTGCCAGATGCCAAATTCCGCCCTGATGCGGTAATTTTGCGGCTGTGAGGCAAAAAATTCAAACTCGCCGTCAAAAAATTCTCTGAACTTATCACTTATCAGACGCTTTTTGTATGAAATTTGATCCTCATAGGGCTCGCCGAGCGTACAGCTGCCGCAACTACCGAAGCTTTCGCAATTCATACATCCACTCTTTTACCCACCACGCGCAGTAAAAGAATGATAGCCGCGATACCCAAGATCAGACATCCCCACACGCTAAGCCCAAAGCCCGCAGGCAGGTAGCCGCAAACAATACTGATGCCGCAAACGACCAGCGCATAGGTCATCTGCGTACTTACGTGCTCGATGTGATCGCAGCCCGCGCCCATCGAAGAAAGGATCGTCGTATCAGAAATCGGCGAGCAGTGATCGCCAAAGATCGCTCCCGTAAGCACCGCGCTGATATTTACGCACATAAAAACGTGAAATTCCTCGCCGCTAAGTCCGTATTTTTGCCCCACGGCGTGAGCAAGAGGCACGGCTAAAGGTGTGACGATGCCCATAGTACCGAAGCTTGTGCCCGTTGAAAATGAGATAAACGAGCTAAGCACGAAGATCACGATCGCAAGAGCAAAGCGCGGCGTAGCGTCGCTTAGAAGCTCGACTAGGTAGCGCGAAGTGCCTAGCTCTTTGATAACCGAGCTAAGCGACCACGCAAAAAGCAGGATTATGACGGTATTTAGCATACTTTTCCAGCCGCCAACCCAGACCTCGATCGCCTCTTTGACGCCGTAAATTTTTTGCGCGATGCCCAAAACGACGGCGATGATCGACGAAAATAGCGCGGATTGAAACAGCACGACCGAGGCGTCCGCTGCGCTAAATGCGGTGCGGATCGAGGTAAAGCTAAGAGGGGCTGCCTTGACCGCCTCCAAAGCCTCGCCCTCCAGCGAGCTGTAGCCATTAAAATAAAACCCGATGACGGAAAGGACGATCATCGCTCCTAGCGGGATTATCGCGTTTAGCTTGCGAAGCGCGACGCCCTCTTTGGGTACAAAAATTTGATCCTCTAAATTTTTGATCTTAAAATCCGCAGCTCCGCTCTTGCCGCCGCGAGATGCGATCTCTGCGCGATACATCGAGCCAAACTCCCTACTCATCACGGCGGTGGCGACTACGAAAAAGATCATGAAAATATTATAAAATCTATACGGGATCGTCTCTACAAAGACGGTGAAGGCGTTTATGTTTTCTATGCCGATCTGTGAGTAGGCCTCTTTGATCGCCGAAATTTCGACTCCGACCCAGGTGGAGATCACCGCGATGCCGGTAATCGGCGCTGCGGTCGCGTCGATGATGAAGGCGAATTTCGCGCGCGAAATTTTAAATTTATCCATAAGCGGCCGCATGATAGGACCCACGATCAGAGCGTTTGCGTAATCGTCGAAAAATATCACGATACCCATCAGCCAGGTGTAAATTTGACCCAAAACGGGAGTGTCTGCGTGCTTGCTAAGCCAGAGCGCAAGCGCCTTCGTACCGCCGCTTTTGGTAACCAAAGCGATGAGCCCGCCGATACACATGACCTGAAGCAAAATGCCCGCATTCCACGTATCCGCCATCGATTTTACCATGCGCGAGCACAGATCGGTAAAAGCGAAAAGCGCCGAAGCCGCGATGCCGTGATCTACCATACCGACGAGAAAAGTCCCGCTTAGCACGCCCAAAAACAGCGACAAAATCACGTCTTTGGTGATAAAAGCAAGCACGATCGCCGCAACCGGCGGGATAAGCGTCAGCACGCCGTAAAGCTCGCTGTTTCGCACGGCGGGCTCCACGTCCGCAAGCGCCAGCGCGGGCAAAAAAATCGCCGTAAAGATAAGCAAATTTTTCAACATTTTAATCCTTGATGATTGATAAAATTTTAAAATTTAACCTCCGATCGGGGGCTAAATTTTAAAATTCTGCGCGCATTGCAGCAATTATTCATAATTCGCGTGCTTTCTTTTACGGCGATTATTGAGCGCCTTAATCGCGCAGCAAGCTCTGCTATTTTGCTGCGTTTGCAATTTTGCGAACGCATTTTTAAGCAATTTATCGCGCAGAAAAATCTCTCCGGTGCAAAATACCGCGCGCGGCGTAATCAAAAAGCGTTTTATAAGTGCATTTAAATTCTACTTAACATAGCAAAAGCTTCAAATCAAGGTAAAATTCCACAATGATGCAACGCTTACTTTGTCGCAAGAGCGATAAATTTCTCTCGCAAAATTTGACGAAATCCCGCTCTTGATCGCAAACCAAAATCCCTCGGCAAAAATTTTATCGCGCATAAATTGCACAAATCGCCATTTCTCAAGCCTGCCTGCGCGTTTATAAAATTTCAGTGCATGCAACCTGCGCAAGCAAAGCGATAAAATTTTAAAGCGTTAAATTCTACCAACTCGCACTCGAAAAATCCGCTAAATTTATAGAATTTACAAAGCGGCAAAACTCTAAATTTAAAGCTCATAAGGCTTTTGCAAACCCAAAACGCTGCAAACCTAAAACGACGAAGCGGTAAGCGACCCTTTAAATCAAGCCCGTTAATTCTCGCGCTCAGGTGCATCTTGCGGATCGCTCGTAAAATCATCGCTTACTTGCGTAGGACTTAATCCAAGCGAGCGCAAATAGCTCTGCGTAGCCGCTTCACCACCCGCAAGCGCGTAGTCTAGCGCATTTAGCCCCGCCTCGTCGACTGCTTTTTCGTTTGCGCCCGATTTTACGAGCAATTCAACGATCTGCTTGGTACTTTTTTGCGCCGCAAACATCAGCAGCGTCTTGCCCGCTCCTGAACGCTCACAGCCGTCGCTACGCTCGCCTAACGATGCTAGAGCCTGGGCCTCGGCGCTGCCGATCTGGCGGACATTTACGCTAGCGTGCGAGTAGATTAGCAACTTTACGAGCTCATAATTTTTTGCCGCGGCGGCGAAAAATATCGGAGTTTGCCCAAGCGAGTTTTTATAGCCAACCAAGGCGCCTTTAGAGATCATAAATTTAGCGCTTTGAACGTTATTCATCGCGTAAAATAGAGAGTTTTCCTCGCCAGCATTCACCTGCGCGCCTCGCTCGATCAAAGCGCCGCTAAAGCGCTCGTCATATCCTAGCAAAAGTGCCAGATCCAGGGCATTATCAAGCTCGTAAATCGCAAAATCCTTGCTAAAAAGTAGCGTACGAAACTCATCTGCACCTACTCCGCCTTTTAGCGCCAGCTCAAGCTCACCGTAATCTCCCGCCTTGCGATCCTTTGCGGCGTATGCGATAAATTCCGCTATCACGGCGCTTGCCAGCTCATCGGCGTCGTTTTTGTTGAATTTAGCGGCGAAATAATCTCTTAATGCCTCCCTGGCTGCCGGGACCTCGCCCATAAAATTGCCATAAGCGATGAAATTTCCAATCTTGCGCTCGGAGTAAAATTCTAAGGCTTCAAGCGATTTTTCGCTAATTTGCGCGTAGTTTTTCTCTTTAGCATAGCTCAAAAAGCCCTCGCCATCCATCCCCGCAAATGCCAAGGTTCGCTCAAGCCTTTTTTCGTTCAGCAAGGCTTCGTTACCGACACAATCGATATTTTCGTCCCTGATCTCAGAAGCCGCGCTTTTTAAATTTTGCAAAAATTCTGCGCCAGCTAGCGAGCCTTTACAGCCAAAATCGCTTTGCAGCAGCTCTTCGTCCGCAGGCTCTTTGCTAAAAAAGCCGCGCGGATCGCTTAGCATCTGCTCGCAAGAAGCGCCAAAAAGCGTGCCGCAAAAAACAAACGAACCCATTAGAATTTTTCGCATCGCTACCTCGAATTGCATTTGAAGCGTTATTTTACCTTTAAATTTATTTATTAAAACTTAGTGCGGGCGGTGGAATTTTATGGAATTCCTTTCAACCTTATAAAATTTTGCGGAATTTTTAAAATTTTACGGCGCGGCGGCGAACGACGTTAAGCAACGGATAGTTAGCGGCATAGCAACGGGCGGCTCTATATAACGGCACGGCGACCGGCGATGTTAAAATTTTAAAATTTACGCGCGCCCTAGCGGTAAAATAGAATTTTGCAAGCGGCGCAAATCTGGCGGAATTCCGTGCTAGGTTTATCGTGAAATAAAATTTTACAAGTGAAGTCCGCTCTGCAGAATTCTACGCACAATTAGTAGAGAGATAGAATTTGCGAGGTAAAATTCCTCGCAGAATAAAAGAATTTTGCAGCGAGTAGAGTTAAATTTCGCCGCGCAAAATTCCGCGCCTAGCGCAAATTCCGCCGCGTTAAAATTTAGCAAATTTCAATCTGATGGAATTTAGCACGACCGTTACGGAGCTAAAGCACATCGCAGCGGCGCCGTACATCGGCTTTAGAAGCACGCCGAGCGCTGGATATAGCGCGCCTGCCGCGATCGGGATACATACGGCGTTGTAAAACAGCGCCCAGAAGAGGTTTTGCTTGATCGTCCGCATGGCGGCACCCGATAAGCGGAATAGATATAGCACGCTTGCAAGGTCGTTTTTTATAAAAATCACGTCGCCCGCGCCCTTGGCTACGTCGCTGCCGCCGTTCATCGCGATGCCGATACTAGCGGCTTTTAAGCTCGGCGCGTCATTGACGCCGTCGCCCACGAAAAGCACCCGCTTGCCCTCGTCCGTCAGGGATTTGATGAACTCATATTTGCCGCTTGGAAGCACTCCGCTTCTTACCTCGTCGATGCCGAGGTTGCGAGCGACGAAATTTGCCGTTTTGGCGTTATCGCCCGTTAGCATGACGGTTTTTACGCCGCTTTTTTGCAGCGTCTGCACGACGCCGCGCGCTTCGGCTCTGATCTCGTCGCTAAATGCGATGAAGCCCGCGTACGAGCCGCCTATCGCGCAGTAAACGACGCCGAAGCCCTTGTCTAAAAGCTCCTCCGCTTCTACTTCGACGCCCGCATCTACGCCGCGCTCGCGCAAAAAGCCCGCGCTGCCGCAAAGAATTTCGCCGGTGGGATTTTTAGCGACGATACCTTTTCCCGCGATGCTTTCGAACTCGCCGTTAAATTTAGAAATTTCGCCGAATTTCAGCTCGGCAAATTTTACGATCGCCTTTGAGATCGGATGCTCGCTAAGCTTTTGCGCACTTGCTAGAGCGTAGAGATCTTGAGCGCTCAGATCGCTGAAGCTTACCGAAATTTCGCCCTTGCTAAGCGTGCCGGTTTTATCGAAAACCGCGACGTCGGCGCCTTTTAAAATTTCTAAAATTTCGGGATTTTTGATTAAAATTCCAGCCTTTGCGGCGTTTGAGATCGCGCAAACGATCGCAATCGGCGTCGCAAGCCCTAGCGCGCACGGGCAGGAGATGATAAGCACGCAGATAGCGGCGGATGCGGCATATGAGAGCCGCCCGTCAAGCGCCATCCACGCTATAAAGCTAGCAAGCGCGATCAATATCACCGCGGGCACGAAGATATTTGAAATTTTATCGGCAAAGCGCGCGATCGGCATCTTTTTGTTGCCCGCCTCGTTTAGCAGATTTTTAATCTCGGCAAGCAGCGTCTGATGCGAAAATTTCGTCACTTTCACGTAGATGACGCCGTCCGTGCTGACGCAGCCCGCATTTACCTCATCGCCCACGCCTTTATAAACCGCTAAGCTCTCGCCGCTGATGAGCGAGGCGTCGATCTGCGCGCCGCCCTCGACGATAAGCCCGTCGCAAGGGATGCGCGAGCCGTTTTTTACTAGCACCTTATCGCCCGGCTTTAGCGCTTCTGCGCGCACTTCGGCTATCGTGCCGTCGTCTTTGATCAAAAGCGCGGTTTTGGGGCTTAAATCGATTAGCCCTTTGATGTAGTCGTTCGCCTTCATCTTGCTGCGCTCTTCTAGGTATTTACCGAGCGAAATAAAGGCGATTATCATCGAAGCGGACGAGAAATAAAGATTGGTAAATTCATTCTGCGCGCCGTGCGTATAGACCCACGCCGCGGCCGTTAGCGAATAGGCAAACGCAAAAAAGCTTCCCATCGCCACGAGCACGTTCATATCGAAGCTTCTGTTTTTCAGCGAGCCGTAAGCGTGATAAAAGAAGTTCTTGCCGCAGTAAAATAGGCTCACGCACGCCATCGCCGCGCAAAGTAGTGCTTTTGGAACGAAGCTTAAAAACCCGCTCATCTCCACTGCCATTACCGCCGCGGCTAAAATGAGAGCGAGGATTAGCCTAAATAGCGCCGCTTTGAGGTTGCGCCGCTTTTTGCGCTCCAAATCCTCGTAATCCACGGCGATGTCGTAGCCCAGCTTTTTGATCTTGGCTTTTAGCGTCTCCTCAAGCGCCGGATCAGCAAGTACGAACTCGCCGCTGCCGTTTGCGAAATTTACGTGCGCGTCCTGCACCCCCTCGATCTTGCGACTTACCCGCTCGATCGCATTGGAGCAGTTTACGCAGCTCATCCCGACGATATTTAGAGTGATTTTGCTTGGCATCCGTTAGTTTTCGCAGGCTAGCTTTTCTGCGACGCTAAAGCCCAAATCGTCCATCTCCTCTTTAAATTTAGCCTCGTCGCGCGGATCTAAGCTTAAACTCACCACTCCGCTTGCTACGTCCACCTCGATCTCGCCGAAATCGTCCTTAAGCGCGTTTTTGATCGTCCTCGCGCAGTTTTCGCAGTGTATATTTTGCGCCTTAAATTTTACGCTTTGTTTCAAAGCCATGAGCCTCTCCTTTGGATTAAAATTTCAAAACTTATACTACTTTTTAATAAATTTTATTTCAACGCCCGCTCCTGAAATTTAAGGGTTTTTCGTTATAATCACCCGTTTTTAAATTTAAGCTTTAAGGAATTTTATGGGACGAGCTTTTGAATACAGACGCGCTTCAAAAGAAGCTAGATGGGGGAAGATGAGCAAACTTTTCCCAAAACTGGGCAAGGCCATAACGATGGCTGCGAAAGAGGGCGGCGAAGATCCGCTGATGAACTCCAAGCTGCGCGCCGCGATCGCCACGGCAAAGGCGCAAAATATGCCCAAAGACAACATCGACGCGGCTATCAAGCGCGCTAGCGGCAAGGATAGCGCCGATATCAAAACGATCTTTTACGACGGCAAGGCGCCGCACGGCGCGCTTTTAATAATCGAATGCGCCACCGACAACCCGACCCGCACCGTCGCGAACGTAAAGTCGATTTTAAACAAAGCCAAGGGCGAGTTTTTGCCGAGCGGCAGTTTGAAATTTATGTTTTCGCACAAGGCCGTTTTTGAGACCAAGCTGCCGAGCCGCGACATCGAGGAGCTGGAGCTTGAGCTCATCGACTTCGGTCTTAGCGAGCTTGAGATCAACGAGTTTGAAAACGACAAGGGCGAGCTCGAAAAGACGCTTCTAATCTACGGCGAATACGAAAGCTTCGGCACTCTAAACGAAGGTATCGAAAAGATAGGGCTTGAGATCATCAGCGCAAGTTTAAAATTTGTAGCTAACGAAAAGCACGAGTTTAGCGAGGAGCAGCTGGGCGACATAGACGCGCTGCTCGAGCGGCTAGAGGATGATGACGACGTGCAGGCAGTTTACACCAACATCGCATAGGAGAAAAAATGGAAAACTTAAAAATTTACGACATCGACGCAGCGGCTTTGGCGCGCGATAAATACGCCGTTATCAAAACCGAAAAGGGCGATATGAAGCTGGAGCTTTTCGGTGACGAAGCTCCGCAGGCGGTTACGAATTTCGCTAATCTCGCGCGCAGCGGGTTTTACAAGGGATTAAATTTTCACCGCGTAATTCCAAATTTCGTAATCCAAGGCGGCTGCCCGCGTGGCACCGGCACGGGAGGTCCCGGCTGGCGCATAAAGTGCGAATGCGACCGTCAAAAGCACAAGCACGTGCGCGGCGCGCTATCGATGGCGCACGCGGGACGCGATACGGGCGGAAGCCAGTTTTTCGTCTGCCACAGCGCGCAGCCGCACCTAGACGGCGTGCATACGGTGTTCGGTCGTATCGTGGATCAGCCTAGCCTAGCGGTTTTGGACGCGATCAGACAGGGCGATAAGATCATCGACATCGAGATTAAAGAGAGCCTGCAATCGTGATTAAATTTAAACCGCGGGGCGCCAGACCGTGATAAAGATCGGCACGGACATAACCGCGGTGCGCAGGATCGCGGCGCTGCGCGCAAAATACGGCGCGAAATTTCTAAAGCGCATTTTGAAAAAATCCGAACGCTCCTCCGCGCTGCGCGACGAAAGTATCGCGGGCATCTATGCCGCCAAAGAGGCGCTTAGCAAGGCGCTAGGCACCGGCATCGGCGCGGAATTCGGCTTTAAAGACGCTAAAATTTACAAAGACGCCCTGGGCGCGCCGCATTTAAAAATCCGTAAAAAAATCCGTAAAAAATTTCATATCAAATCCGCAAGCCTTAGCATCACGCACGACGCAAACGTCGCAATCGCGGTAGTCGCACTAAAACTCAATAAACCGCGCTCGAAGTAACGAAGCGAAGCGGCGCGACAACAAGAACCCCGCGTAAATTCTGCATAAATTTTGCACGACGGAATTTATGGGGCTATGCGCAGATTTTGTAGAGTAGTATTTCGCGGCGCGGTACGCGATGCGGCAGCAGACTTTGCCTTCTAAATTTTATATTTGCCGACTTAAAATTTTACATTCATGGATGAAATTTTATAGCACAAAATTTACCGCAACGAAATTTTGAAATTTCATTGCGTCGCAGAATTTTGCTTTAAATTTAAGACTTGGAATTGTATAGCGGCGAGGCGACATAAACTCAAAAGGTAAAATTTCAGCCTGGAATTTAGCGGCAAAAGTATAGACTTTCTATTAAAATTTCACAGCGAAATAGCGCTTTGAAATTTAAAGCAGACGCAAAGAAGCAGCTTTCGTCCGACACATGTATCATCAAGGATTAAACGAAAGTTTGTGAACGACGAAATGCGCGCTGTAACGGCGTGCGTTCGTCGTGCTTATCTTAAACGAGAGCTTTTGCGCCGTACTTATGTCGAATACCGCAGATAGTGCGGCGTTCTCTTTTGCTATGTGCGAAAAACGGAGGCGAGCTTGCGTAGCTACATTTACCGCTTAGTCTGCTGCTAGCTTGAGCGTGCACAGATAGGCGGCACACACAGCAGCGAGCGATC
>ERZ772967.2259-NODE-2259-length-12510-cov-3.270815_pt1 | contig 12510 bp, 10 predicted proteins | sample MGYA00511677_ERZ772967 | MGnify/ENA primary metagenome ERZ772967 (study PRJEB29015, sample SAMEA2737931) | human oral metagenome | biome: human oral; feature: human-associated habitat; material: dental | place: China | collected 2146 ...
AGGTTCTTCCGAGCGCCTACCCGCTAGCCCGCGTATTTAGGGCATCTCCGAGGGGGATGCTCTGAAGCCCTTGTAAACAGGGCGTCTCCGGGCGCCATGCCTGCAAACGCCCTATCCGCGCGGGCTGCGGGGCGCTTCTTTGCAGGCGTTTTCCGCCCGTCCAGACCCCGTCCGGACGGCCGGGGCGGATGTCTGGAGTACAATGGCGCTCCCTCGATTCATCCTTTCCGGCATTCTAGTGACGCAGCGTAAGAATTGGCAAAACTCCCCGCCCGCGAGAGGCCTTTGATGCCGCGCGGGTTCGTCCATTCCCTTCAGCAGCGGCTGGCCGGCGCTTTTCCCTGGATGGCGCGTCTGCGGGCATCGACGGCGGTCAGGCGGTTTGGGCGCGCGCTGTGGTGGACGTTCTGGATTGTTTATTTCAGCTTTGTCGCACTCGTGCTGGCGCTGCGCTACAGCATTCTGCCCAATATCGAGGTGTATCGCCCATCCATCGAGCGGCTCGCCGGCCGGGCGCTCGGCCAGACGGTCAGCATCGGGCGCATCGAGGCAAGCTGGGACGGCATTAATCCCGATTTCGACCTGTTCGACGTGCGTGTGCTCGACGCCGAAGGCCGGCCGGCGCTGGCTTTCTCGCGCGTCGAGGCGGTCGTGTCCTGGCTGTCCGTGCCCAGCGGCACGCTCAAGCTGCGCCTGCTGCGTATCGATCAGCCGACGCTGAATCTGCGCCGCGACGCCGACGGCCGCTTTTTTATTGCCGGGATCGCGCTGGCCGATGATGAGGCGAGCGGTTCGGCATTTTCTGACTGGGTGTTCGCCCAGCGCCGCATCCGTATCCATAACGCCACGCTGATCTGGGAAGATGCTATGCGGCAGGCGCCGGCGCTGCGCCTGGAAGCGCTGAATTTCGGCCTCGACAATTTCGGCAGGCGGCGACGTTTCGGCCTGACGGCGCAGCCGCCTGCGGCGCTGGCTTCGCACATCGATATTCGCGGCGATTTTTCCGGCAGCGATATCGATCGCCTTGATGACTGGAAAGGTCATATTTTTACCGAAATCGATTATGTCGATCTGGCGGCCTGGCGGCAGTGGATCGACTATCCGCTGACGCTTTCGCGCGGTCAGGGCGCCTTGCGTCTCTGGGCGGGAATCAAACGCGGCGCGCTGCGTGAGATGACCGCCGATCTGCTGCTGCGCGATGTCGCCATGCAGCTGCATACGGAGTTGCCGATGCTCGCGCTGACCGAGGCCTCCGGCCGGGTGAGCGTGCAGCGGACGGATCGCGGCATCGTTGCGAGCGGCAGCAAGCTGGCGTTGATGACTGCATCCCAGCAAACGCCGGCCGCCGAAGCGGCGGCGTCTGAAGCCGCCGACCCCGGCACGGATGCTGCCGCCGGCGTCCGCATCGCCCCGATGGATTTCCGGCTTGCCTGGAATACGGATGCGCAGGGGAACAATGCCTCGGGCAGCCTGACGGCCAACCAGATCGACCTGGGCGCTTTGAGTCAACTGACGGCGTATCTGCCGCTGTCTGCGGATGTCCGCCGATTCCTTGCCACATACCATCCGCGCGGGCAGCTCTCCGGCCTCGATGCCCGCTGGCAGGGCGACGCCGTTGCCGGCAATCTGAAAACGTATGCGCTGGAGAGCCGCTTCCAGCGCTTGGCGCTCAACGCCCAAGGCGATTTGCCGGGGTTTGCCGGTCTGTCGGGGGAGGCCTCGGTCAATGAAAAGGGCGGCCACCTCACGCTGGACAGCACACGCGCCAGCATTGATCTGCCGGGGGTCTTCCCGGTTGCGCGGACGGAGCTGGAGCGCCTGGATGCGCAGGCCCGCTGGACCCTCGGCGAGGCGGGGCTGGATGTTGATTTGACGCGGCTTGCCTTCGCCAATGCGGAAGCCGCCGGCTCGGCTGCCGGCGTGTACCGCAAACAGGGAGAGGGCCCGGGATACATTGACCTCAAGGCCACACTGACGCACGCCGATGCGCGCGCCGTCTGGCGCTACATCCCGCATACCGTTGGCGATGCGACGCGGAACTGGCTGCGTGATTCGCTGATTTCCGGCAAAGCCGGCGAGGCCAAGCTGACGCTCAAGGGCAATCTGGCGGATTTTCCCTTTCTCGATCCGGCCAAAGGGCAGTTTCTCGTGACGGTCAAGGCCGAGGATGTCGTGCTCGATTACGCCAACGGCTGGCCGCGCATCGAACATATTTACGGCAATCTGCGTTTTGCCGGCGCCGGCATGGTCGTCGATGCGCAGCGTGGGACGATTCTCGGCGCCAAGCTCGGCGCCACGCGCGCGGAAATTCCCGATCTCGATCTGGATACGCCGGTCATCGAGATCACGGGGCAGGTCGAGGGGCCGACCGCCGAGTTCCTTAAATTCATCGATCAGAGTCCGGTGGCTGAACGGATCGACCGCTTTACCGAAGGCATGCGCGCGAGCGGCAACGGGCATCTGGACATTGCGCTGAAGATTCCGCTCGATGAGCAGCAGCTCAATGAAGCAAAGATCAAGGGCGAATATCGCTTCCAGAACAATACCGTGTCCGTCGATACGGCGCTGCCGCCTTTGCGGCAGGTCAACGGCAGCATCCGGTTTTCAGGCAGCGAACTGAATCTGCCGGAAATCCGCGCCAGCCTGTTCGGCGGGCCATTGAGCATCAAGGGCGGCCTGCAAAAGGATGGGCGCGTGCTGATCACGCTCAACGGCACGGCCAACGTCGATCAGCTGCGCCAGCCAAACGGCGCCGGCGCGCCGGCCAAGCGGCCGGGCAGGCAAAGTAAAGCGCAGGGCGAAGCCGCCGAGGCCCAGGACGGACAGGGCGCGGAGAGCTTTCCGCTGCTAGCGCATCTGTCCGGTTCGGCCGCCTATCGTGGCGAGGTACGCATCAATAAACGCGACGCCGATCTGGTCATCAACTCGTCTCTGACCGGTTTGCGTTCGACCCTGCCCGAGCCGTTTGGCAAAGCGGCGAACGAATCGCTGCCGCTGCGTTTTGAAAAGCGCATCCTGACCGCCGATGCGACGGGCGCGATGCGCGATCAGTTGTTGGCTTCGCTCGGGCAGAAACTGTCTTTCCAGGCCATTCGCCGCCGGCAGGGCGGCAGCTTCGTCGTCGAACGGGCGGCGCTCGGTATCGGTCGTGCGCAGGCCTTGCCGGATAAGGGATTCATGGTTGGCGTATCGGCGCCGCGCATCGACCTCGACCTCTGGCGCGCGCTGTTTCAGACAGACTCCGGGGCCGGTGCCCAAAGCGGGCAGGCGGCCACCGGTTTGATGCCCGATGCCGTCAGCCTCGCCACCCCTGAGCTGCGTGCTTTTGGCCGTCTTCTGAACGACGTGTCGCTGAATGCCGAGGCGGCGGCCGGACAGTGGCGGCTGCATCTCGATTCGCGCCAGGCCGGCGGCGAGATTCGTTGGGACGGCGCCGGTCGCGGCAAGCTGACGGCACGCCTGAAGCAATTGATCGTCGATCCGGAAGAAAGTGAAAACGCAGTGACGGACGAGGAAAAGGAGGCGATGAAGGAATTGCCGGCGCTCGACGTCGTGGCCGAGGATTTCCGTTTTGGCAAGCGCCGCTTTGGCCGGCTCGAACTGCAGGCGGTCAATGCCGGAGAAGCTTGGGACCTCAATAAGGTGCAGATGAATGCGCCGCATGGCATTCTGACGGGTAAAGGGCAATGGCGGATGACGCCGGGGCTGGGGCGGACGCATCTGAATTTCACGCTCAATAGCGATGATGTCGGCAAACTGCTCGACCAGCTCGGCTATGTCGGCATGATCAGCGGCGGCACGGCGAAGCTGGCGGGTCGGCTGGACTGGCCCGGCGCGCCGACGGGGTTCGAACTGGCCGCTCTCGACGGCGCCTTGTCGCTGGAGGCTGGACGCGGCCAGTTTCTCAAGGTCAAGCCGGGCGCCGGGCGTCTGCTCGGGCTGATCAGCCTGCAAAGCCTGCCGCGCCGCATCTCGCTCGATTTCCGCGACGTGTTCAGCGCCGGTTTTGCCTTTGACAGCATCGCTGGCGATCTCGCCCTGAAGGGCGGTGTCATGCGCACCGAGCGTTTGCAGATCGACGGGCCGGCGGCGCGTGTGCTCATGCGCGGCGAGACTGACCTCAAGCGCGAGACGCAGCGCCTGTTCGTGACTGTGCAGCCGGAACTGGGGACGACGGCGGCGCTGGGCGTGGCGCTGGTCAATCCGGTGGCGGGCGTGGCGACGCTGTTGGCGAACAAACTGTTGCAGGATCCGCTGAACCAGATGTTCGGCTTCGATTATCTGGTGACCGGCAGCTGGGACGACCCCATGGTCGAAAAGCTGGGGCGGCAGGCGGCCAAAACGGCGGCTGATGCCGCGGGCAAGGATGCCGTCGGAGAAAAAAACGGGCATGAGAACGCAACGGCCGCCAATGGCGGGGTGGCCGGTCAAGCGGTTCATGAGGCCGTTGATGGCGCGGCTGCACCGGCGCCCCTCAATGATTCGGCACCACCTGTATCCAATCCTGCCGCCCACGACACGGAGACGAAAGACGATGCCGCACATGAATGAGGGGGCGGATGCCGCCGCAACAGAGGCTGCCGTGAAGTTCCGCCTGGCGGCCATCCAGATGGTGTCTACGCCGCGGGTTGACGAAAATCTGGCGGTGGCTGACCGCCTGCTCGCCGAGGCTGCGGCGCAAGGTGCGCGGCTGGCGGTTCTGCCGGAATACTTTGCCGTCATGGGCATGCGCGAGCGCGACAAGCTCGCGCTGCGCGAGCCGGACGGCCAGGGGGCGATCCAGGACTTTCTGCGCAATGCCGCACGCCGCCACGGTCTCTGGCTGGTCGGCGGCTCGCTGCCGCTGGCCGCTTCGCATCCGGATAAGGTGCTCAATACTTGTCTGGTGTTTAATCCGCAAGGCGAGCGGGTGGCGCGCTACGACAAGATTCATCTGTTCGGTTTTGAGCAAAACGGCGAACGTTACGATGAAAGCGCCTCGATCGAAGCCGGCCGGCAGCCGGTGGCTTTCGAGGCGCCGTGCGGTCGTGTCGGATTGAGCATCTGTTACGACCTTCGCTTCCCCGAGCTGTATCGGCATTTGGGCGTCGTCAGCCTGATCGTGGTGCCGTCAGCCTTTACCGAAACGACCGGCCGGGCGCACTGGGAAGTGCTGCTGCGCGCCCGCGCCATCGAAAACCAGTGTTATGTACTGGCCGCTGCGCAGGGCGGACAACATGAAAATGGGCGCGAAACGCACGGCAACAGCCTGCTGATCGATCCGTGGGGCGTGACGCTGGCGCGACGCGACAAGGGAGAAGGCGTCGTGATCGGCGATCTCAACCCGGCGCGTCTGGCCGATGTGCGCGCCAGCCTGCCGGCGCTCCAGCATCGGGTGATGTGACTGGCGGCGATGCCTGTCGGCGGATTGAGGAATAGACGGAAAGAAGACAGAAAGACTGGATAACGAGGAAGGTAATGAGTGCAAAAAATGCAAGGCGCGCGCCGAACGGGCAAACGCAAATTCTGGCCGAGGAAACATCGCTGCTGACGCAGGCCGGGCAAACCCTGCTGACGCCGTATGGGCTCGACGATAGCGCGCTGGCGCAGGTGTTCGGCAAGATCATGACGCATGCCGTCGATTACGCCGACCTCTATTTTCAGTACAGCCGTTCCGAGGCCTGGAGCTTGGAGGAAGGCATCGTCAAGTCCGGCGGTTTCAATATCGATGAAGGCGTCGGCGTGCGGGCGGTGGCGGGCGAAAATGCGGTCAAGGCTGCTGCGACAGGCAATATCGGCGCGTTCAAACGAATAGTGCAGGCTGCTTTGGACATCGGCCAGATTGTCCAAATTGCCTGCGTAGGTGAGCTTGTCCACGTTGATGACGCGGTGGTCGGTGTGGCGGATAAGGTGGCGTATCAGCGCGGAACCGATAAAGCCTGCGCCGCCGGTGATGAGGATGTTCATGTGTCGTCCGCCCGAAAAAGCAGCCTGCACGGTGCGCCGTCAGTGCTGTGCGGCAAAATCGGCAAATTCGTGCAGGAAATTGCGCAGCATATCGTGCCCGTGTTCGGTGAGCAGCCCTTCGGGATGGAACTGCACGCCTTCAATCGGGTGCTGTCGGTGGCGCACGCCCATGATTTCGCCGTCGTCACACCAAGCGGTGATTTCCAGGCATTCAGGCAGCGAAGTTCGATCAAGCGCGAGCGAGTGATAGCGCGTACAGGCCAGCGGATTCGGCAAGCCTTCAAAAACGCCCGTGCCGTGATGGTGAACCGGCGAGACCTTGCCGTGCATCTGGCGTTTGGCATGGACAACCCGTCCGCCAAATGCTTCGCCGATCGCCTGATGGCCGAGGCAGACGCCGAGCAGCGGCGTTTTGCCCGCGAATTCGCGGATGACATCCAGCGACACGCCTGCCTGCGCGGGCGTTCCCGGCCCGGGAGAAATCACGATGCGGTCGGGCTTGAGACGGGCGATCCCATCCAGGGAAATGGCATCGTTGCGATAGACGCGCACCGTTTCGCCCAGCTCGCCAAAATACTGGACAAGGTTGTAGGTAAACGAATCGTAGTTATCGATCATCAGCAGCATATTGATTTCCTCGAAATTCATTGGGAATCCGTGATTTCGCCGGTCGCAGACGTTGGTAGGGGCACGATCCGGCAGAAAATGGCGGCCGGAAATAAAAGCCTGCGAAGAAAACCCGCGCAGCGGCGCGATGTTTCTCGCGCCTGCCACACATTTCGCACAACCGGCTCACGCAAACCGTGTATCGAGACCGCGCTCGGCCAGTTCCGCCGCACGCAGCACGGCATGCGCCTTGTTGCAGGTTTCCTGCCACTCGGAGGCCGGGTCGGAATCGGCAACGATGCCCGCACCGGCCTGAACATAAAGCCGCGCATCCTTGATCAGTGCGGTGCGGATGGCAATGGCAAGATCCATGTCGCCCTGAAAACCGATATAGCCAACCGCACCCGCGTAAATGCCGCGCTTTTCGCTTTCCAGCGCGTCGATGATTTCCATCGCGCGGACTTTGGGCGCACCGGATACCGTCCCCGCCGGAAAGGCGGCGCGCAGCACGTCGATAGCGTCCAGCCCGGCTTGCAGGCGGCCTTCCACATTGGAAACGAGGTGCATCACATGCGAGTAGCGCTCGATGGTCATCGTCTCGGTCACTTTGACGCTGCCGATGCGCGATACGCGGCCGGCGTCATTGCGCCCAAGGTCGAGCAGCTGTACGTGCTCGGCGCGCTCCTTTTCATCGGCCAGCAGCTCGGCAGCCAGCGCCTGGTCTTCACTAGGTGTTGCGCCGCGTTTGCGCGTGCCGGCAATCGGCCGCACAGTCACGGTTTCTCCCTCCAGCCGCACAAGAATTTCCGGCGATGCGCCGACGATGTGGAAATCCTCGAAATCAAAATAGAACATGTAGGGCGAGGGATTGAGTGAGCGCAGCGAACGGTAAAGCGCCAGCGGACTGGCCGCGTAAGGTTTGCTTAGGCGCTGCGAGAGGACAACCTGCATGATGTCCCCTTCAAAAATATGCCGCTTGGCCTGGACGACAGCCGCCTGGAAAGCCGCCTCCCCCACGCTGGAAACGGCAGGCTGCGCGGTAGCCGGCGTTTCGGCGGGAATATCGACCAGCCGGCGCAGCTGTTCCAGCAGTGATTTGAGTCGCGTACGCGCCTTATGGTAAGCGCCTGGCACGCCCGGTTCGGCATAGACGACCAGCGTCAGTTTGCCGGACAGGTTATCGACCACCGCAATCTCCTCCGACAGGAGCAGGATGATATCGGGCACGCCCAAGGCATCCGTTTTGCGCGCATGGGCAAGGCGGGGTTCGACATAGCGCACGGTGTCGTAGCCGAAGCAGCCGACCAGCCCGCCGCAAAAGCGCGGCAGGCCGGGCAGCGGCGCGACGCGGAAACGCTTCAGATACGCGCCGATGAAATCCAGCGGATCAGTGTCGTCCGCACGCTCGGCAATACGGTTGCCATTGAGCAGCAGAACCTGCCGGGCATTGACGACCAGACGGGTCGGGCAGGAGAGGCCGATGAACGAATAGCGGCCAAAACGCTCGCCGCCCTGGACGGATTCGAGCAGGTAGGTATACGGGCCGTTGGCCAGCTTGAGGTAGATCGACAGCGGCGTGTCGAGATCAGCAAATGTTTCGAGGGTAACGGGGATGCGGTTATAGCCTTCGGCGGCCAGACGCTCAAACGCCGACGCGGACGATTCGGTCATATCAAACTCCATTCACAAAACTGCGAGACAACGAAAACGCGCGGTAAATCCGGCAAATCCTGGAACTCATGCCCGCGCGCAAAGCGGGACAAAAACTAGCGACAGCGTCGCCAGGGCCACGCCTCCGCCCAAGATGCGGGCGCCCAATGCAGATTGTGAAGAAGTTGCGTCATTGCGTATTCAAAAACTCGATGACCGGATTCTGGAGCCATACCGCGCCGTCATGGTCGGCCGACCGTGCGCAGATGCGGCTCAATGTCGGAAACGGCGGCGATTATAGCATCGCAGTCCAAGTGCTGTACGTCCTGATCCTCGTTGTAGCCATAAGGCAGCAGGAATACAGGGCAGCCCGCTGCACGCGCCGCCAGGGCATCATTGAGCGAATCGCCGACGAACAGGGTTTCTTTCGGCAATGCGCCAAGACGCCCGCACGCCCAGACGACGGGCATCGGGTCGGGTTTGATACGCGGCAGCGTATCGCCGCCGACGAGCACATCGAAAAACCCAGACAGTCCCGTTTTTTCCAGTAGCGGCGCAATGAAAACGTCAGGTTTGTTGGTTACCACGCCCAGCGCGAGGCCACGCGCCTTAAGCGCGCGCAAACCGTCGACGACACCCGGGTATGGGTGCGAATGGCATCCGTTCTCGCGCGCATAATGCGTGCGGAACGCCGCCAGTGCCTGCACATGCTGCGGCGTATCCTCGCCGTCAGTCGCCGCCAGCGAACCGGCCAGCAAGCGCCGGATCAGCACTCGCAGGCCTTTGCCGATGTAGGCGCGCGTCGTTTCCTGCGTAACAATCGGCCGCCCGATTTCGGTCAGCGTGGCGCACACCGCCGCATGCAGATCGGGCAAGGTATCGACCAGCGTACCGTCCAGATCAAAGAGGACGGCGCGCGTCTCCAGGTGCGGCAGGGCGGTTCCGGTCGTCACGCCGCCTCCAGCGCGCGACGGAAGGCGGCGATAACACTGTCGTAGCCATGCGCATCGTCTGGGCGGCGGGCGCCGTAAATGGCTGAACCGGCCACAAAGGTGTCGGCGCCCGCCCGCGCAAGCTCGGCAACGTTATCAACCTTGACGCCGCCGTCGACTTCCAGCCGAATCCGGCGGCCGCTGGTGCGCGCATAGTCGTTGATTCGGACGCGCGCTTCGCGCAGCTTGCCGAGCATCGCCGGAATGAAGGTCTGGCCGCCAAAACCGGGATTGACGCCCATGACCAGGACAAGATCGACCCTGTCCATAAGGTAATCGAGATAATTCAACGGGGTTGCCGGATTGAAGACCAGGCCGGCCTGGCAGCCATGCTCACGAATCAGCGCAAGGCTGCGATCAACATGCTCCGAAGCCTCCGGATGAAAGGAAATAAGGTTGGCGCCGGCTTTGGCAAAATCGGCAATGAGGCGATCGACCGGACGAGCCATCAGATGCACGTCGATGACCGCCCCGGTCAGCGGGCGGATAGCCGCGCAGACCAGCGGGCCGACGGTCATGTTCGGCACATAGTGATTATCCATGACATCGAAGTGAATCCAGTCGGCGCCGGCCGCGATCACGTCGGTGACTTCCGCCCCCAGACGGGTAAAGTCGGCGGAAAGAATGCTGGCGGCAAGAATCGGCATCGTGCTATTCATAAAAATGACTCATCTCTCGGCGCGGGGTGTTCACGAGCATTCATGAAACGCCCTGGGTAGGTTCATAACTCGAAAATCTGTCCATCCTGCAACATCTGCGGTGAAAACCGGGTCCCATGCCCGGCGATTTCGCGCATGATCCGTTCAGCCTGACCCGGTTTGATGTGCGAGATATGAACGGCTAAATCGGCCGGCCCGGCAAAGCGCGCCAGTTCCCTGGCCAGCAGGCTCGGATACAGATGCTTTGAGCGCAGCGCCAGCGCCTGCTCGCTGTCGGGAAAGGCCGTTTCAATGATCAAATGGCGGAGGTTGTCGACACGCTCCAGCATGGGCCAGAGCGCGTCATTGGCCGTCGTATCGCCGGTAAAAGCCAGGCTGCCTGCGCCGGAATCAAGGCAGTACCCCACCGCCGGCACGGCATGCACGGCCGGCAGCGGGGTAATCGTCCGCCCCCCCAGATGAAGCGGCACGCCGACAGCCACAGGCTGAAACCGGATCGCCATGGACTTGCACACCGTAATTTCGCTGAAGTCCGGCCAGATCGCCCAATTAAAAACATGTTCGCGGAGAATTTCCAATGTGGCCGCTTCGGCATAAATCGTCATCGGCGCCTGGCGCATTTCGGCAACCGAGTCGATCATCAACGGCAGCGCCGCAATGTGGTCCACGTGCGAATGGGTAATGAACACATGGTCGATCGCCGCCATTTCAGCCAGCGTCAGGCCGGCAACACCGGTGCCCGCATCAATCAGGATGTCGTGATCGACACGCAGCGAAGTCGTTTGCAGCACCTGGCCACCTATCCGTCCGATACCGCCGCTACACCCGAGAACCTCGACTCTCATCCTGACTCCATTGTTGACATCGCCGGTGCTCCCGGTGCCTGCCCGAAGACTTGCATTGATCCGCGGCTGCCCGCCTTCGCCTGCAACAGACGCGCTCCCCTATTCTTTGAGGAAGAACTCCATCTTGGTGCCGGCCAGCTCAATGATGTCGTGATCGCGGAGCGCCCGCGCCTGCGCATCGAGCGCCTGACCATTGACCATCGGAAACTGCGCCCCCTCGACGTGCGCAATGAAATAACCGTGCGGACGCCGCGTAATGGCGGCCACCTGCACGCCCGGCCGGCCGAGCGTCGTCAGCGTTTTGGTCAGCGCCAGCTCGCGCCCGGCATTGGCGCCGTTGAGTATCTGAAGCGCAGCCGCCGGCAAGGTCATGGGCTGCGTAGCCATGACCGACGTCGCAGAAACCACCGGCTCAGCCGCAGGCGGCGCGGTTGTGGCTGCGGCCACTTCCCCCTCCGGCTGAAACACCGTTTTTCCATATTCCTCTGTTTCAATCGCGGAAGGCCGTTCAACCACATACTTGAGCTTGTACTTGCCCATTTCGATGAGGTCGCCGTCCTTGAGGAAATGCTTCCGGATCGGCTGCCCATTCACCAGCGTACCATTGGTGCTGTTGAGATCTTCAAGAAAAGAGTCTTCGAGGATCGTCACCACCGCCGCGTGTTCGCCGCTGATCGCCAGATTGTCGATCTGCACGTCATTACTGGCGCGTCGCCCGATGGTCATCCGCTCCTTGTTAAGAACGATCTCCTTAAGAACCAGACCGTCCATGCTCAATATCAGCTTCGCCATTTTGCCCATTCCTCATTCAAAAAGCGTGCGGCTGTGCTCGCCGGTTCGACGCTGCCGGAACAGCGCTGTGTGCTGTACGGGAAACTCACGCAACACCTTGATTAAAATCACAGAAACATTATCACGTCCACCCATGTCGTTGGCCATCTGAATCAACTGCGCCGCGGCCAGTTCGAGATTGTCCGACTGCGCGCGCAGCGCCTTGCCGATCTCTCTGTCCGTCAGCATATCGTTGAGGCCATCCGAGCACAACAGATAAATATCGCCCTGACGCGCGGGATGGCGTCGCAGATCGGGCGCGGCGATCGCATCGACGCCCAGCGCCCGCGTCAGCAGACCGCGATTGCGCGAAAGGCGCGCATCCGCCGCCGTCATCAGACCACGGTCAACCTGATCCTGCACAAACGAATGATCATGGGTCAATTGGCGGAACTCGTTGCCACGCAAGCAATACAGGCGCGAGTCACCCAGATGCGCGGCAATCACGGCGTTATCGTGAAACACCGCCATCACCAGCGTCGTGCCCATTCCCGCGCATTCCGGCTGGGTCATCGACGTCTGATAAATCGCCGTATTGGTTGCGGCGATGCGCCGGGAGAGGCAGCGCTGGACATGCAGATCGCCGGGTGCGCCGCCGATCGCATACGGCGAGTGCAGAAAAAAATCCTGTTCGAGCGCTGCGGAAATCCCCGTAATCGCCATGCTACTGGCGACTTCACCGGCGTTATAGCCGCCCATCCCGTCGGCCAGGATGACCAGGCCCAGCGCAGGATTGGCGAATACGGCATCCTCGTTGTACCGGCGCATCATGCCCGGATCCGAACGGACGACGATTTCGAGCGCTCCGCTCAACGGATTGGACGCCACCTGCATTTCTCCGATAATGTTCTTGCCATCCCCGCTTATCCTTTACTGCTTCCGCTTGCCCCGATTGCTTCGCTGTGCCATCTGTTTACCGCCTCTCTCTTTTCTGCGTTGGAAATACTGAGTGAGTGTACACCTCTGGATTCCTCGCATACA
>ERZ772967.2264-NODE-2264-length-12493-cov-4.397974_pt1 | contig 12493 bp, 11 predicted proteins | sample MGYA00511677_ERZ772967 | MGnify/ENA primary metagenome ERZ772967 (study PRJEB29015, sample SAMEA2737931) | human oral metagenome | biome: human oral; feature: human-associated habitat; material: dental | place: China | collected 2146 ...
GTCCTAGCGGTGCTAGCGCTTGTTTGCAGCGGGGCTTTCGGCTTTGCGGCGTTTGAGAGCGTAAGCTTTATCTCGCTTTTCGCGCGCGCCGTCATATCGCTGAGTGCGAGCGCCTTTGCGATCGCACTACTGATCGTGGTTTTTGAAATTTTTGCAGGCGATCGCACGATCTGCTCGCGGCTATGCCCGCTCGGCGGATTTTGGGCGGCGCTTAGCTATTTTAGCATCATTCGCGTTCGCCACGAGGTTGATAAATGCACGATGTGCGGCAAATGCAAAATGGTCTGCCCCGAAGTTCAGGTGCTTAAGATGGTTGGGCGCAAAAACGGGCGCGTTAGCAGCGAGTGTATCAGCTGCGGGCGCTGCATCGACGTATGCGACGACGATGCGTTAAATTTTAGTATATTAGGAGTGAAAAAATGAAAAAAATGGTTTTAGGCTTGGCTCTTGCATGCTGTGCGGCGCTCTTTGCCGCGGACAAGACGGCTTCTATAGACGCCGACAGCTTGGGCTTTATAAAAAGCGTGGACGAATCGGCGCAAAATAAAAATTCCCTGCCCGATTTCAAATATAGCGAGGATGCTCCGGGCGCCGCTTCGAAAATCGAGCGCAGCTTCGAAAACGCTCCGCCGCTCATACCGCACAGCCTAGAGGGGCTCGTGCCGATCACAAAGGATAACAATATGTGCGTAACCTGCCATATGCCCGATGTCGCTAAGGATGTAGGCTCTACGCCGATTCCAAAAAGCCACTTGGTGGACTTTCGCACAGGCGCGGATCTAAACGGCACGCTAGCCGAGCAGCGCTTCAACTGCACGCAATGCCACGTACCGCAAGCCCAAACCAATCCGCTAGTGAAAAATAATTTCAAAGCCGATTTTAGCAGGTTTAGCGACGCAAATTCCACTTCTAATCTCATAGATACGCTAAATCAAGGCGCCGAGGTTGAGTAGGAGCGCGCGATGAAATTTTTACCACCGCTGCTACTTTGCGCCTGCTTCATCTATGCCGGCAACGGCGTTGCAATACCTAGTGGTGCTGTGGGCATAGATGCGCCTGCAAAGATCAAACACGCTAGCTTCATACTAGAGCTTGACGCAAATGTCGCGGTGCTAAAAAATCTAGACGGCGAAATTTACGCAGGGCTTGACAACGGCAAGCTCTATAAAATCACCATTAACTCTGCGGAGAATTCCGCGCCAAATTCTGCCGCCGGACAAAATTTCGCAGATCAAAATTCCGTCGCAAGCACAAATTCCAATGCGCCGCAGAATTCCAATGCGAAAGCAAGCGTAAATTCCACGGGAGATTCCACCGCAAATTCCGCTGCTATAAATTCTTTAGGAAATTCTACAAAGCAAAATTTTGCCGAAAATTCTACGGCATTAAATTCCACCTCGAATTCCGCATCGAGCGCAATATCCAAAACGCTAATTTTCGCCCTGCCCTTGTCCAAAAATTACCTAGACGAGCCGATGGGCGCTACCATATTCGACGTCGATAAACTAGGCGAGCGATACGCATTTTTGTATAACGGCGATGCGTTTGAAAAGATGCTGGGTATATTTGCGGGTGGCAAGATCACGCACTACAAGTTGCCGATGACGGGGATTAAAAACGTCTATTTCTACGACGAAAATACCGTGATTTTGCTAGGTCTTGGTAGCGAAATTTTATACTTCGACCTACCTAGCGGCAAGGTAAGCTTCGAGCAAAAGCTCACCATCGCGTCTTTGGGCGGCAGCGCCTACGACCGCGCTAGCGGGACGCTGCTAATCTCGTGCGAAGGCGGCATCGTGTTTTATTTCGACGCGAAAGCAAAAAAGCTTATGAGCCAAAAGTCCCTGCACAAGGACGGGATCTACTCCGTGGCGCTGCTTGGCGATCGTATGATGAGCGGCTCGAACGACAAGGAAAGATCGTGCTACTACGAAAACGGCGATTTCGCTAAATTTTATAACGCCCATTTTGCAGTTTTTGCCGTGGCGCTAAGCCCCGAGCTGGGCGCTTTTACCGTTGGTAACGGCGTACGCGTAATTGATAAAGCAGGCGAGATCGTCCGCAGCATCGAGCTGGACAACGACATCATCAACTATCTGCTTTTCGAAGGAGCTTATCTCGTGGGCTCGGGATACAATAGATATATCTACTTTTGGGGGCTAAAATGAATATTTCAAGCGTCGTGATCTATCTAGGCGCAAATACCGACGTAGCGGCGTTTCGCAAGCAGCTGCAAAGCATCGGCGGCTGCGAGTTCGTAGCATGCGAGGACGGCAAGGCGGTAGCCACGATTAGTGCGGAGAGCTTCGAGGACGAGATCGCCGCATTTCGCGCGATAGAAACCATAGAGGGCGTAAGCGAGGCGATGATGATCTACTCATACTCCGATCTGGACGCAGATATCGCCGCGGCAAACTCCGACAACGGCGAGCAGATAATGCGCGAGCTGGACGAAAAAGACCCGAGCCAGATCAAATACGGCGGCAAGGTGCGGGTCTAAACCGCCGCCGCAAATTTTAAAATTTTACCGCCAAATGTAAATTTTAAAATTTCAAATTTAACTACCAAATTTAACTATATAATTTTAACTGCGCAAACAAGCTTGGAATTTTTACAGCAAGTCGTTTGCTGCAAGCACTGCGGATTATGGGCTCGTTAAGCTTGCATTGGATAATATAGCGCAATCTGCCCGAAGGAGTAAGCTTGCGCCTGAAATACCTTTGTATTATAGTTTTTCTGATCTGGCTTTGCATATTTATCACCTTACTGCCCACATATAGAATTTCAGCTATCTTAGAAGCGCTTGATTTTAGCGATAAAAATCTAACGCAAAGAGAGCTTGTAGAGCTAAATTTAAAAGATTACCTAAAAAAGCTTCACTACTTAGATAATTATCCGCAAATAGATTTCGGCAAGATGGCGGATATTCACTTAGACAAAAACGGCTATGAGAGAGTAAGATTTTCATGGTGTAACGGCGATAAATATCCCGATGATAGATGCGAATTTTGGAAGCTGGATAAAAGGCTAAATTTTGATTATCTAATGGATCTGGGTTCTAAAATTTGCAAAAACGGCGAACCTATACAAAACGCCGAAGAGATTGTAGAAAACGACGAGGTTTTAAAGCTACGCCTCTTTTATCCTTGGGAGCAGGAGCATTTGATTGACGAAGATGGAAATTTTATAGAGAATTTTATATATATGAGGTTTGGAGATGGCGCCAACCACTCATTCGACCTATTTACTGATTTTGTATTTATAAGTAAAAATGACATACAATTACCAATTATGTACGAAACAAAAACTAAAAAATTTGACATAATTACTCCAGAAAACAGATGTTATAGGTGGCTTTTAAACTCTATATTTAGGGATGTAGTTTATCAACAAAAAAAGAGCATATACCCGTTTTGCTATAACTATAAAAAGATAATTGATGAAAATATGGATTGCTATAGAGAATATATATTTTCTTTCATTTCAATATACGACAAGGGGAACAATCTCGATTATAAAACGATATTTTATAATAAAAATTTATACGATTATAAACATGAGACGGACATACTTTTCAAACAATACCAAAATTTAAAGAATCAAAAGAATAAGATAAATTTTAACTCACAAGGAGAAGGCGACGAAAGTGGGTATTGAGTTGCTGGGCATTGCCTGCTAGAGCTGAAGTTAAAATTCTTTCTTTTATTATCGACTACTTTAAATTTAAACTCTAATCCATAAAATTTCGCCACGCCGCGCGGTGTAGCTTAAAAATACTGCGCCGCCGCATGACGCGACCCAAAATAACCTCGCCGATACTCGCGATCTTTGCTCTAAAATTCGTCAAAGAGCGCGAGCAGCAGCTGAAATTAAAATTTGCCTTTAAATTTAAAGCCTTTAAGCCCGCGCAAGAGCGCGAACGGACAAAAAGCCGCAAGGGCGTAAGAGCCGCAAGGGCATGCTGGGCATTGCGCTTTACGGGCGACATTTTTATAAATTTAAAAACGCCAAGCGGCGCAAGCCCTACTCGAATTCTATCTTTTTTAGATAATCGTATAAATTTAGCACCGCGATAAATAGCGTTAAAATCGCGGGCCCCAAGATCACGCCCCAGAACCCAAACGTGCTGATGCCCGAAAGCATCGAGAAGAAAATCAGCATCTCGTTGATGTTTGCTGGGTTTTCGACTAGGCGCGAGTTGATAAATTTTATTACGAGCGGCTTTACGAAGCTGTCCGCGAGCGTCGAGATCAGTATCACGCAATACGCCATTATCACGATCGCACCCGAGGTACTACCCCCCGCTAGCACGTATAGCGCGGTGGGTACATAGATGAGCGCGCCGCCGACTGCGGGGATGAGCGAGCAGAAGGCGAAAAGCACCCCCATCAGCAGCGCGTCAAAGCCGAAGATCCCCGCGATGATCGAAAACAAAAAGCCCTGCAATACGGCGTTGAAGATGGTCGAGTAAAACACGACGCTCATCGTATTTGCCGTCTCGGAAAAGATATAATCGATCTGCGCGGGCTCGACGGGTAGAATTTTTTTGAAAAAGCGCTTGAAGCTCTCGCCGTAGAGGTATGCAAAAAAGCAAAACACGATGATAAGCACCATATCGACGATAAATTTCGCGCTGGATTTCCCGACGACCGAGAGGTAGGAGATGATCTGCTTCGCCACGCCCGCGACGTCTAGGTTTGCCAAAAACGAGCGAAACTGCGTATCAAATTTTTCAAAAGGCCCGGGCAACCTGATGTCTAGGCCCTGAACGTAGCTAAGCGCGTCGTTTAGGCGTGCCATATCGAAGCTCGCTGCGTTTTTAGCAATCTCGATAACGGCGTAGATGAAGGGCACAAAAAAAAGCGCGCAGAGCAAAAACACGCTAAGCACCGAGGCCAGCGTGCGCCTGCCGCGGCACAGCTTCGTTACTTTAGCGTGCAGACCCGAGGTCGCCACCGCCATCAGTACGCCGATTGCGATCACCATCAAAAATGGCGAGAACAGATAGATCACGCAGCAAAACATCAGCAAGGTTGCGCCGATAAAAAATATCTTGTTCGTTTTCGCGCGCCCGCTAGCCTTGGCTAGACCTGCTTTCATACCCACAGCAGCTCCCGAAGCGGCAGCAGCGCCTAGCGCGGAAGCATTAGCCGAGAAGGTTTCGTTAGCTTCGGCGGCGTCGTTAAGCGCGGCCGCATCGGCAGATGAGACTTTGTCGGTTTCGGTCCGGTTTTTGCTTTGATTTTCGGCAGCGGTTTTAGTCCTGCCTTCCGCGGCGTCTAACGCAGCTGCGTCTGATTTATCGGCGCTGGTATTTGCTTTAGCGGCTTTGCTCGTTTCGGCTATGCTTTCGCTTTGATTTTCGGCAGCGGCTTCGGCTTTGTTTTTGACGACCGCTTCGCTTTCGGCGGCAGCTTTGATTTTAATCTCGGCGTTATTTACAGTCTGATTTTCAGTGAAATTTTGAGCCTCGCTTTTGGCGTTATTCTCGGCGTTGTTTTGAGCCACGTTTTCAGCCAGATTTTCGTTGCGGCTTGCGGCGTTATCTTTTGGCGTCGGCAAATTTTATCCTTTTGAAATTTGATGAGCTATTTTATAAATTTTTTTATCAGATTTCGATTAAATTTTAAAATTTCATAGAATTTACGAGCGGCGTTCTCGTGCGTTTTCAATATACAGCGCGCTATACGACGTATACACGGATCGTGCCCGATTTATGAAAATAGCGCATGGCTCGAACATACGTCAAAACCAGATGTGTGCTCCTATGCCGCACTCGAGCCCTGCGCGCACCGCGGCAAGACACCGTCTTGCGCCGAGCTTTTGGCAGAGCTAGGCCTATCGCGCGTGGTAATCGGCGCGCGCGATACGAACGCGCAGGCTGCGGGCGGCTAAATTTGATGAAATTAGCGCTTTGGTGGGCAGTGCTGATATGTTGGCGCCAGATGCGCGCGTTGCGCCGCAACTCTTACAATAAGCCCAATGGCAACTTCACGCGGAAAAGAAAAATGTATAGCGAATGCGTCTGCTAGAAGCGAAGTAAAATCGGTACGATAAACGAAAGTGAAGTAAAAGTTAAGCGGGTGACAGGCTATTTTTTAGAAAATCAATGTACCTTAATAATCGCAAACAACAATCTGCGTAGAGCAAAAGAATAGTGAATTTATAAAATAATGAGTACAACGGATGCACGAATAGACTAAATTTTAACTTTCAATGGAGAGTGAGAATAATAGCCGCCCCTATAGGCATATGAAAGCAGAACTTCGCTCCAGCTTGCGCTGCAGCCGCATTAGCGAGACCATGCGAAAGCGCATCCCTAATAAATACCCAACCCGTTACTCATCTTTTACTCCTTCTTCTAGATTGTTTTTAATCAAATTTCTATCTGAAAAATTTATAAAAAATATCAATAAAAGTAGAAAAACCACCCCTTTTAAAAAGAATTTAAACTGTGCGGTCATCAAATATGGTCTTAACAATCTATGATCAAAATTATATTTCTTATATATTTTTCCATCTTTATCTTCAAGCTGTAAAATTTCATTATTGCCTAATATATCTGGGCTTGGCTCGCCGTAAATTTTGATTTTTTGCCCTTTTAGCTTTTCGTAAATATCGCTATCGCTTTTGCTTATTTCATAAACCTTTTTCTTGCCGTTTTCTAGTTCTATATGTATTCGTCCGCCGCTTCCGCGAAAATTATAATAAACGTTTCTTAAAATTCCGGTATCTATCTCAAGCTCATTCAATTGTTTGGGCGCCGTATCCGTTCTATAAATAGTAAGAAGCATCCCGCACAAGACAAAAAGCAAACCATAACAGCCTATGCTAGCCACCTGTGCCGGCGGATGCGAAACTCCCCTGATAAAAACGCGTCTGTAAAATACATCGTAAAAATAATAGAAGAGCCTTTTTATATATTTTGTTATGAATTTCATAAAATTTCCCTTCATATCCTTTTGGATATTTTATTGAGCCGATAATGAATTTGCTCTAAATTTACAAAATCTCCCGCTTTAAATTTTAAATCTGAAGAAGCTTTAAAACCAAGCAAAATTCAAAGATCAAATATACAAAATCGCCACGGCAGAGCTTCCGCCTGCGTAACTATTGGCTCAGCACCGTGAAATATAAAATTTCATCCGCCCTACTCCTCAAACAGATTTCTCTCCGCGGCCTTTAGCACGCGACCGAGCGCCTCGCGCGCCTTATCGGTTGCGATGCGGCCTTTGGCGGTCTTTTCGATGTAGCCGTTGGCGAGCAGATAGGGCTCGATGACGTCCTCGATCGTGCCCTCATCCTCGCTAAGCGCCGCCGCGATCGTGCTAAGCCCCAAGGCACGGCGCTTGGCGTCAAATAAAATTTCCAAATATTTTATATCCATCTCATCAAAGCCCTGCTCATCCACGCCCAGCGCCTCGAGCCCTTCGCGCGCGCGATCGTGCGAGATAGCGCCCTCGTCGCGCACCTCGGCAAAATCGCGTATGCGGCGCAGCAGCCGTAACGCAATACGCGGAGTACCGCGAGAGCGGCGCGCGATCTCGGCGCTGGCGTCGGCCGCGCTCTCCTTCCCGAGTTTAACAGAGGCGATCTGCACTATCCGCGCAAGCTCGGCGTGCGTGTAAAACTGCAAGCGAAACTGCATGCCGAAGCGATCCCGCAACGGCGCGGAGATCATGCCCGCTCGCGTCGTGGCGCCGATGAGCGTAAAGTGCGGAATGTCGATCTTGATGGTCTGCGCGGCGGGACCCGAGCCGATGATGATGTCGAGGCGGAAGTCCTCCATCGCCGAATACAGCACCTCCTCGATCGCGGGGCTTAGGCGGTGGATCTCGTCGATGAAAAGCACGTCGCCGCTTTGCAGGTTCGTTAAAATCGCCGCCAGATCGCCCGCCTTTTCGATCATCGGCGCGGCGGTGACCTTGATAGCGGCGCCCATCTGAGCGGCGATGATGTGCGCTAGCGTGGTTTTGCCGAGCCCGGGCGGCCCGTAGAAAAGCACGTGATCGAGCACGTCGGCGCGCTTTTTCGCCGCGGCGATCGCGATAGCGAGGTTTGATTTGATCTTCTCCTGCCCCACGTAATCCTCGAAGCTCGACGGGCGCAGCGAACTCTCCACGCTCTCATCGAGCTGCATCTTTTCGATCTCTACAATTCTGTCCATAATCTCTCTTTAATCGTTTTTAAAATTTTAGCAAGTGTAGCGAAAAATGGCTAAATTTTGACAATTTTAAAGAAGCTCCGTCTTTGAGAGCGCAATAAAATTTGCCGCGCGGAATTTTACGGTACGCGCTTAGGACTGGGGCTAAAAAGCAGAGCACCCGTCGCGAAAGACTGCGAAATTTTAGCGCGACGTTTTAAGGCTACGCTCATGCCGCTACGCCCGCTATGCTTTAAGTGCGAAATTTCACCGCAGCTGCCGCCAAACAGCGCGTGGGTCGCTAACTGCGCCAAATTTTACGGCGCTAAATTTAGTGCGTAGAATTTTGATCGCGTAGAATTTAAGACTTTGGCGTTCGCGAGCAGCGATTGCAAGGCGGTAGCGCGGAATTTAGCGCGTAGAATTTAGAAGTAAATTTGGCCGTTTGAAAAATACGCGCGGGGTTTTGCGACGTGAAATTTGGCGCTGGAATTTTGCGATATTAAATTCGGCGCCTGGAATTTTGCAGCGAAATTTTGCAACGAAATTTTACCTCGTAGAGCTTTGCTGCGGATTTTGTTTTTGCGGCAGCGAGGCTTTAAATTCCGCGCTTCAAGCTTCGCGGTACGCAGCTAGCCAGAATTCCATCTCGTATAGTCAGTTAAAATTTCGCAAGAAATTCTGCGTAGAATTTTATGCAGAATTCTGCTTTACGCGCTTGCGTGGCTAGGTAAAATTTCGCGCGGAGTTTGTATCTCGCAGTCGCGCAGAACTCGGAGCAGAAAGCCTCGGACTTAAAATTTGACGTCGAGCTTAGCGATAGCTTACGCGACGATTAGCGGCGGACGTGCAGTTAAGTTCGCTCCCGCGGCAAGATTTAACGACAAACCGTGCGGTTAATTTTGTTTACGCGATGGAATTTAGCGTCAAACGTACGGTTAAATTTAGCCGCGCAATCTCACGACGCCTTATCGATCGCGCCATAAATTAAGGCGCCAAATTTTTCTTGCGCGAGCCTAGTTCTACAAATCGCGCTCTTCGATCAAAACGCTCTTATTATCGTCGTCACCATCGCAGAACGCTCTATATGAGCCGGACGTTGTGCTTTCGAATAAAAATACTACGCCGTCGCTTTCAAATTTTTTCGAGCAGCCCTTGGCGTGCAGCTTGGCAAGCTTCGGGCTATCAGGGGCATAAAACTGATAGCTATCGGTGAAGTGCTCCACGTATCGGTAGGTGATCTCCGCCCAAGGCACCCCGCTATCGCCGCTTCTATTTAGCACGATGGTTCTGGCGTTTATCGCCGCGAGCTTTGATTTTAGCTCTGCAAACGTCTTTTTGTCCCAGCCGATGAGCTTTAGCCCATCGCCGATACTCGGCGCATTATCTCTAAAAATGGAATTTGAATAAAATTTCGTCTCATTGCCGTCCAAATCGATCCAAATATACTCATCACCATAGGTGCTCTGGATCGTAACGCGCAAATTTTTGGGGAAGTTGCGACCTGCAAAAGCTAACAGGTCTAGAAATTTCTCGCGATTTTGCTCGTAATTTTGCATTAACGGGGCTTTATCCAGCTCCATATCATCTTTATCAAAGAAAGAATTAAACGCAAAAAATACCGCCAAAATCGGCAGCACCTTTACGCAAAAGAGCAAACCCAGAGCCGCGGCTATGATGATTTTTAAAGCTTTAGCCAAATTTTCTCCTTAAATTTTATGAGCCGTTTGGGCCTGCGGCTAATTTGCGGCGAGAGCAAAATTTAAACGCCCGCCGCGCAGCGTAAATTTTAAAATTTCAAATTTACGTCCAATTTTCTATTTTGAGCCCGCTTATATTTTTGAAATCTTTTTCGTTATTCGTAACGAGCGTGCAGCCGCGCGATAGGACATTCGCAGCGATCAACATATCCATGTCGCCTATTTTGCGATTAACCTCCGTTAGTTCGCGGCGCGCCAGCGCAAAGCGTCCGCGCAGAGTATCCGCCCAAAGTGCCTGCGATCTCTCGCACTAGCTAAAGCGCTCGCAATTGCTCACGCCGGATAAATTTCAAGAGACGCGAGCTGTTTGTATAGCCTGCGGCGCGCGAAAACGAAGCATTAATTTAAGACAAGCGGGACTTTATGGCTAGAATTTCGGCGCGTAAATTTTTAAAATTTAGCCCAAATCTCGCTACTGCTTATATTCAAACTCCTCGCTTGGGAAGCTCTCCTCCTTGACTTCGCGCGCGTATTCGCGCACCGCGCCTTTTACCAGCGCAGCGCCGTCTAAATAACGCTTAACGAATTTCGGCCGAAACTCCGTGAAAAATCCGCACATATCGCTCCACACGAGCACCTGTCCGTCTATGCCCGCGCCCGCGCCGATGCCGATGACGGGCACGTCGGTGCCGAGCGCCACTTGATTTGCGACCGAGCAGATCGTGCCCTCCACCAGCAGCAGCACCGCGCCCGCCTCGACAAGCGCTCTAGCGTCGTTTAAGACCTCGCGCGCGCCCTCTTCGCCGCGCCCGCTTACCTTGTAGCCGCCCGTAAAGCGCGAAAACTGCGGCTTTAGCCCGATGTGGCTCATCACGGCGATACCGTTTCGATTAAGCAGCGCCACGGTATCTGCCATATGCGCGCCGCCTTCGATTTTGACGGCGTCGCAGCCGGTGCTCTCATAGACTTTGGCGCAGTTTTGTAGCGCGAGCTCTGGCGTCGCGCACGAGCAAAACGGCATATCCACGACCATATACGCTCGCTTGAGCCCCCGTCTTACGGCGCGCGCGTGATAGATCATCTGCTCTACGCTTGCGCCCAGGGTCTCGGAGTGCCCGCCGAAGCTCATATTTAGGCTGTCGCCTACGAGTACCATATCGACTTCGTCGTCGAAAATTTTAGCAAAAAGCGCGTCATAGGCGGTGATCATCACTATCTTTTCGCCGGATTTTTTCATCTCGTATAATTTAGAAAGCGTGATTTTTGACATTTTGGCTCCTTTGCTCGGTTGAAATTTCGATGCAATTTTAACATAAGCCGAATTTGACATTTATAAAATTTTAAAGTAAAATGCGCGCGCATTCTTTCGGGGGTGACTTGGCTTCGACGGGAACGGATGGGTCAAGGCGGCATGTCGCTTTGGATACAGCGTATAAAATCCAAACTAAATTTAAACGCAAACAACGTTAAATTTGCTCCTGCTTACGCTAAAGCTGCGTAAGTCCAGTCGAGCCCTGCTCTGCGCCGATACTATCTAAGCGCGGCGGCGGGTAATCTGCGATAGCGTAGCTCTGCGGCGTGACGAGCCGTAGGGTGAAATCCTAGTCTTTGCGCCGGCGGGTCGTTTTGGAAAGTGAGCGAGCCTGCGCGAGAACTTCACTTTTGCTAAACATGTAGAGGCTTTGGTCGTTTGTTTTCGGACTGCGGTTCAATCCCGCACACCTCCACCAATTATCTATTTTTAAATTTTAATCACTTTTTATTAGAGTTACATTTGGCTCCTGCACACGGGCGCTCATCCTAAATTTTAATTTATTCCAGCCTCTTTCATTTTTATTTTAGATATAATTTTTCTCGAAATATTAGGGGTGTTATTAGGGGCTTTTTCGCATTAGGGATTTTCCATATGAACAAGGCGTATATTTTGCTAAAATTCGACGGCGGGGGCGTCAAAAGCATCAAGAAGTATAAGACGCAATACGCAATATTATAGAAGAGAGGAAAAAGAAATGAATAAATTTGTTATGTTGTCATTGGCATATGTTGCTTTAATGGCGGGGTGTAGCTTAAATAATCGCTTTTTTATTCCGGGTACAAATTCAGATAAAAGTACTTGCGGTTTTATTTTTCATGACTATATACCTGATGATAAATTTTATATACCGAGGGGCTCCGAGGATTTTTTAGATATATATTCAAGAGCTAAAAGCCAAAAAAGCGGTGAATATGAATATAAGCTAGTAGAGACTTTATCTCACTATTATAATGGCACATCGACTATGGTTCCGATAGAATCTTGTGACGATAAGTGGTGTAAAATTTACTATCCTTGCGGCGATACGGAGTATTATGTCAAGAAGGATGAAATACAACGGCTTTATGACCTAATGTATCCAAACAAAAAATAGAGTGCATTTTAAGTAGGAAAAAGAGATGAATAAATTTGTTGTGCTGTCATTAGCATATGTTGCTTTACTAGCGGGGTGTACCCTTAATAATCGCTTTTTTGCTTGGGGTACAAAATCTGAAAGTTCTTGCGGTTTTATTTTTCATGACTATATACCTCATGATAAACTTTACGTACCGAGGAGCCTTGAGGATTTTTTAGATATATATTCAAGAGCTAAAAGCCAAAAAAGCGGTGAATATG
>ERZ772967.2270-NODE-2270-length-12467-cov-10.563004_pt1 | contig 12467 bp, 9 predicted proteins | sample MGYA00511677_ERZ772967 | MGnify/ENA primary metagenome ERZ772967 (study PRJEB29015, sample SAMEA2737931) | human oral metagenome | biome: human oral; feature: human-associated habitat; material: dental | place: China | collected 2146 ...
CTTTTCCCGAAAAATGGAGAACGATATCCTGAACTTCGGTTTCCAGGATTTACTGATGCTTGGGAACAGCGTAAGTTGGGGGAAGTTGTAAAATCTTATTCTGGTGGGACGCCAACAGCTTCAAATAAAGAATATTATGGTGGTGATATCCCATTTATTAGATCTGCTGAAATCAATAGTGATACTACAGAATTATATATAACTCAAAAAGGGTTAGATAATTCTTCTGCCAAAATAGTTGAAAAAGGGACTATTTTATATGCTATGTATGGAGCTACTAGTGGTGAGGTTGGAATCAGTAAAATCAATGGTGCAATTAATCAAGCTATTTTGGCTATGATACCGTTAGACTATAATGGTAAAATCATTGCACAATATTTACGGAAAAACAAAGAAAGTATTATAGGTAAATATTTGCAAGGTGGACAAGGGAATTTATCTGCGAATATTATTTTAGAACTACCTATTCAATTGCCTGGATTAGAAGAAAGTAATCAAATAGCAAATTTTTTAGAATCCTTTGATAAGATTATTACCCTTCATCAGCGTAAGTTAGATCACTTACAATTACAGAAAAAAGCATTACTTCAACAGATGTTTGTATAAATAAAGGAGATTTTGTATGGCAGAATCAAAAGCACAGAATATTTCAAGCCAATTATGGGCTATTGCCAACGATTTGCGTGGCACAATGGATGCAAGCTCTTTCAAAGATTACATTCTTCCATTTTTATTCTATAAATATCTTTCCATTCATCAAGAAGAGTACTTAGTTAATAATGACTTGGTTGATATTTCAGATGGCAAATCTGTTAATGAGGCATATAAGGAACTTGTCGAAGATGCAGGTTTAGAGGCTTGTTTAATTGATATTGCAGGTACATTAGGATATGCTATTAATCCTGAGGATACATGGGCTTCTTTAACTGAAAGTATTCATAATGGTTCCGTTATTCCGAGTGATTATCAACGATTATTTGAAAACTTTAATAAGAATGCTGAAATTAATAAAGAAGCTGCAGCAGATTTCAGAGGTATTTTTAACTATATTAACCTTGGTGATTCTGGGCTTGGATCAACAACAGCAGTTAGAACTAAGACTTTAAATGCAGTTGTTACCAAAATTGATGAAATTGAGTATAAAGATGAAAATGGTAAGGATATACTTGGTGAGATTTATGAGTATTTAATTGGTAAGTTTGCAGCTAATGCTGGTAAAAAAGGTGGGGAGTTTTATACACCTCATGAAGTTAGTCAAATCTTGGCTAAAATTGTTACTGGTAATATACAATCTCAAGCTGATACTTTCACAGTCTATGACCCTACAATGGGTTCTGGATCATTACTATTGACGGTTCGTAATGAATTACCTGATGGATCCCGTCAAGGTGCGGTTAGCTTTTACGGGCAAGAGCTAAATACGGTAACATATAACTTGGCTCGAATGAATTTGATGATGCATGGTGTCACTTATAATAATATGACACTAAATAATGCTGATACTCTTGAAAGTGATTGGCCAGATGGTCCTGACCGTGATGGTATCGATAGACCACGTTCCTTTGATGCGGTTGTTGCGAATCCTCCATACTCAGCCAAATGGGATAATAATGAAAGTAAACTTAAAGATCCACGCTTTAGTGAATATGGTAAATTAGCACCAGCCTCTAAAGCAGATTATGCTTTCATATTGCATAGCTTATATCATCTAAACAATGAAGGTACAATGGCAATCGTTTTACCTCATGGAGTTCTATTCCGTGGTGCGGCAGAAGGTAAGATTCGCCAAACTATTATAGAAAAGAATTACCTTGATGCGGTAATTGGTTTGCCTGCGAATTTGTTCTATGGCACAAGCATCCCTACAACAATTCTTGTATTTAAGAAAAACCGTACAAATCGAGATGTACTATTTATTGATGCTAGTAATGAATTTGAAAAAGGTAAAAATCAAAATAATTTAAGCGATGAAAATATTAGTAAAATTATTGAAACATATCGAAACAGACAAGACGTTGATAAATATGCACATGTGGCATCTCTCGAAGAAATCAAAGAAAACGACTATAATCTAAATATTCCTCGATATGTAGACACATTTGAGGAAGAAGAAGAACTTGATCTTGATGAAATCAATCGTATGATTGAACAAGATAATCAAGAAATTGCACAACTTGAAAAAGAAATAGCCGAACAATTAGCCCTATTAGGCGTCAAAATGTAAGGAAAAGAGGTAGAAAAGACCAAATAGGACTTTTCTACCTCTTTTCGTATTCTTGGGAACAGCGTAAGTTGGGTGAATGTATGGACTCCTTTGAATATGGATTGAATACAGCTGCTAAAGAATATGATGGAATACATAAATACATACGTATTACAGATATAGATGACGAAACTCATAATTTTATTCAGAGTAATTTAACCTCTCCAGACATAGATTTTAACTCGGATGTTTCTGATTATAAATTAAATATCAATGATATTGTATTTGCTAGAACTGGTGCAAGTGTTGGTAAAACATATTTATATAACCCAAATGACGGTGATCTATATTATGCTGGTTTTTTAATTAGAGGAAAAGTAAATGAAGTCTGTGATGCTGGTTTTATTTATCAGAATACTTTAACAAAAGATTATGATTCATTTATCAGAATAACATCACAGCGGTCAGGGCAACCAGGCGTAAATTCTAAAGAATATGCAACATTTAGGCTAAATATTCCTTGCAAGGATGAGCAGGAGAAAATTTCCAAATTCTTAAATAGTTTAGATAAACTTTTTACCCTTCATCAGCAAGAGCCATTTCTATGTGGGAACAGCGTAAATGGTGGGGTAGAATTATGTTAACTATAGAGGAAAAATCCGAATTATTTTATATTTATTACGAAAAGTGGATACGAATTTATAAAGAGGGGGCTATTCGTAATGTAACAATGCGAAAATATGAGATAACTCTATTATGGTTAAAAAAGTTAGTTCCTGAACTTAGGCTTTCAGAATTAAACAGAATTTCGTATCAACAATTATTAAATAATTATGCTGAGTTTCATGAACGACAAACAACGATGGACTTTCATCATCAAATAAAAGCAGCTATACTGGACGCAGTAGATGAAGGTTTTATTGATAGGGATCCAACAAGAAAAGCTATTATAAAAGGGCGTGTGCCAAGAATAAAGAAAATCAAATATTTAAATCAGTTTGAATTACATACATTATTAGTTAATTTAAAGTTAACATCAGAAATTAACTGGGACTGGTTAATATTAATAATAGCAAAAACTGGAATGAGATTTTCAGAAGCTTTAGCTTTAACTCCAAAGGATTTTGATTTCCCACATCAATCATTGATAGTTGATAAGACGTGGGACTATAAAGGTGACGGCGGATTCTTACCAACGAAGAATAAATCATCAGTGAGAAAAATACAGCTTGATTGGCAAACTATTATAAAGTTTTCTGAAATAATTAAAGGCTTACCTGAAGATAAGCCGATATTTGTGAAGGGACGTGTATTTAATTCAACAATTAACGGTGTATTAGAACGATATTGTAAAAAGTTAGGCATACCAGTTATCTCAATCCATGGATTACGACATACACATGCTTCGTTATTACTTTTTGCAGGTGTATCTATTGCTAGTGTTGCAAGAAGACTTGGCCATGCAAGTATGACGACGACACAAAAAACATATATCCATATAATTCAAGAAATGGAAAATAAAGATATTGATTTAGTGATGCGGTCTATGGCTGGATTAGCATGAAATTTATTTTATAGAAATGGCTTTTACTGATGAAGGGTAATAGATTTATCTATTCCTCTAAAAACTTTACCAATCTGATTAGCTTCTACTTCATTTGAAGGAATTTGAACTGTAATTTTTCCTAGTTCACTTCCATTAATAGCAGGATAGCTTGTACCCGTACAATTATCTAAAACTACTTTAACAAAATTATCATTCTGAACTAATGTAAGTAAAAAATAGCTGTCTAATTTAGATCGTAACTGAGCATATCCGGTAGAGAACACCATGTCTTTATCAACATTTTCGAATAGATAATTATTACGTTGATAAGGTCTTACTGTTTGATAAAAAACATCACCATAGGAGGCTAAGCGTTGAGCACGAGAAGGTGCATTTTCCTTTTTAATAACTTGAAATCCTAACAAATTTGTTCCCACAACAGATTCTAAATCAACATACTTAAATTCGTCAGGTAATTCAGTTTTTGGGTTTATCGTAACAACTTCACCTAACTTACGCTGTTCCCAAGTATCATTAATAATTAGTATTAATTGAAGGTGTTATACAGTTTTAAAATGACGATATTATAAGGCGTTTGTATGGACTAAAAAATATTAGATAATAATATCATTAGAATAATTATATCGTTTTTTACATTATGGTTTTCAATCTATAAATTTTCCAAACAGATGATATTAATAAAGAGTATAAACATGTAAAGTATATTAATGAACAATCTTTAAATGTTTATTTATCGTATGTTGAAAATGAACATCAAAGATTTATAGAAGTAAATGATAACTTAGTAAATGTATTAAGTTATGTTAATAATATTATATGTAATTTATTTAAATTCAACAATAAATTCGCAAATAGCGAATTTATTGTTGAATTTAAATAAAAAAAAAGATATAATAATATCATCCACAAATTAAGATATTAATTTATCAAATGGTAATGCCCCTAAAATTTGGAGTAACATAGTGTATCACTATAGATTACTCGTGGAAGATTAATTCTAACAAAACCGGACCTCTATTAGTTATGCTATTGATAATCCAATAGACTCATTTAGATTAGCCTGTTGTGTATCACTAGTCAACTTGCGACTGACAGGGGGGAATCATACGATTCGAAATTATTAGATAGGCTCTTTCAATGTACCACACCATTCTCAGGGGGGCGAGGCATGATAACTATAAGCTTCGAGAAAGGTGGATAAAATATGAATTTTAAATTCAAATTTAAATTGAGTGGATCTTTGAAAGTAAAACTTCAGAAGTATTTAACTAAAAAGAATTTTGTGATTATTTTTAAAGTTCTTTTTAGGGGCCTAGAATTCATTCGTTTACTAATAAATTTAGTGAAGGATTTAGGAGTATTTTAGGTGAAGTGAATAATAAGCCTATCTAATGAATTATTAACAACATGGTGACATGTATTATAGATTAAGGAGCAGTATATGGAAATTGGCGAAATTCTTAAAAGACTAAGGGTCATATACGGTATTAAGGCTTCTCAAATGGCAGAGAATCTTGAATTATCAACTAGTTATTTATCAGAAATCGAAAATAATAAAAAGCAACCTAATTTACGACTCTTAGAAAAGTATGCAGAAATATTTCAGATAAAACTGTCTTCTATTATATTATTGGCTGAATCTCATGAGGAAATGAAAACACGTGGTCAAGGAGATGAATTTATTAGAAAGCTTATGATTATGTTAATCAATAGTACTTTCGAAGTAAAGAAAAGAGTATTTATTAATGATTAAATGTTATTCGATATCACAGTCTGCCCTTTATGCTTGTACCAGCCGTAAAAAACTTGCTAAATTACTTTACTATGAACCAATAAAGAACTTTGCAATAGATGATGTTATCTTCTATTGCTCTTTTTATATTCCCAAAAAAAATAAAAAGAACGGCCAATTAGAACAAAGAAAAATAACTAAACCTAAAGATGAATTAAAACAAATTCAAAATAGAATTTATGATCTGATAAAATATATAGAAACACCTGATTATCTACATTCGGGAGTTAAATTGAGATCATATGTTACCAATGCTAATGTTCATAGATTTTCTAACTATATGGTAACTATTGATATTTCAAATTTTTATGATAATTGTAAGCGTAATAATGTATATAATTTTTGGAATAATATATGTAAATGCGCTGCAGATATATCTTGTATTTTAACTGATTTAGTAACATATGAAGGTAAAATTCCAACTGGGTGTTCGACTAGTCAAAGAATAGCTTTTTTTAGCTATAAGCAAATGTTTGATGAATTAAATGATTTAGCTCAAAGATATAATTGTTTATTCTCTGTTTTTGTTGATGATTTAACTTTTTCATCTCAAAGTTCTATAAATATGAGTAGTCTGGTTGCTGAAGTTAAAAGAATTTTAAAAAAATATGGTCATAGTGCAAAAGATAGAAAAATTAAATTTTATGGTGAGCATAAAACTAAATTTGTAACAGGTGTTGCCATAACCACTAACCATGAGTTAAGGGCTTCAAATAAATTACAAATGCAATTAAAAGAAAATTTAAAAAAAGATATTGATTCCCAATCTGAACATGAACTAAGGAGAATTATTGGCCAAATAAATGCAATTAGGCGTGTTTGGAGTAATGGGTCTAAATTTCTTACAGCTAAAGCAAGAGCGAGAAAGCGTCTAAAGGCTTTAAAGGCTTAGTTTGTAATTTATTATAGTTTATTTTATGAATTATAATTAATGCGAATTGATTAAATCAATAACTTTTTGAATCATTTACAAAGGAACTGATGTTATGTATTTTGATACTATAGATTCAGAAGCACAAATATCATATTTGATTAAACCAATTTTACTGGTATTACAGGAAGCTGGTGGTCGATTAGATCGATCTGAGATACGTGAGCGTATTTGTGATATGAATGAACATATTGCTGAGTTTGAACAGAAAATTTATACTTCTAAGAAAACAGGGAACCAATATAAGAAGTTCGATTTTAAGTTTAATTTTGCTATTAAAGAATTAGAATATGTAAAATTAATCAATTATACGAAGTATAACCCACAAATTACATTAACACAGGCAGGATTATCTCTTAATGTGTCTCAATTAGATGTAGAGTTGGATGTTAGAGATAAAGCAAAGGCTTATTGGGAAGAAAGTAGTGCAAAAAGAAAGATTAAAAATAGTATTATTTCTGATTCGGAATCAGATGATGAAGAAGCCGATGCAGATGTTATAGGTAATGATCCAGTTGATGATTTTAAAACAAAATTACAAGAGGCTATAAGTAATATGTCTCCCGCTAAGTTTGAACAATTCTCAAGGGCTTTACTTACTGAAATGGGCGTTAAGTTTACTGAGAAAAGCATTAAAATTTCAAATGATGGTGGTATAGATGGTTATGGATATCATCGTGATGAAGATGATTTTAGGACTACACGAGTAGTTATTCAATGTAAGCGTTATAATTCTGGAAAAGTGGGAGAACCCGAAATAAATCAATTTCTTGGTGCCATGAGTAAGTTTCAAGCCGATTATGGTGTATTTATAACTAATAATCTTTTTACTGAACAAGCACGTCATGCTGCAGCTGAAGGGAAACCTATAACACTTATTGATGGCAGTGAATTGATTAAGCTTGTAATGAAATATGAGCTATATATTACACCTGTAAAAACATACTTATTGGATGACTTTTATCTAGATATATAAAATCTTTTTATATAATTAGCATGTACCAAAAAGACCTGATGTTTATCAGGTCTTTTTTCTCATAAACGCTTATATTACAATATGTATAAGAATATAGGTTTGTTTTTTACTTCACTTTTTTGTTTGTTGAGTGAGTTGTAAAATTATATTGGGAGGATTTTAATCTATGAAAAGTAATATCAATCCATTGTATCAATCTAACGGCTGGATATTAGAACAGAAAAATAATTATAAAAAATGCTATAAGGCAGTTGAGCTTTCTTTAGGTGATGCAAAAATGGAAAAGCGTGTAGTTGAATTAAGAAGAAATTATTTTAAAGCTGGTGGCTTATTTACAATATTGATGGTATTCCTTACCACGGTGACCTCTAATGTTAATCCTAGTATTACGAATGGAGTTATAGGTATAAATTTTCAAAATTATATAACGGTAACAACAATTGTATTAGTTGGAGCTATGATTATTTTATATTCGATAACAATGTGGTTCGATTATAAGTTGAAAAAACATAAAATTTATTATCTTGTACCTTATTTTTTCTTGTCGGTAGTAGTACTACTTTTAGCTATTGGAATAGAAACGAGTAATGCGCTAGTTGCTATTCTAATTTTTATCTTTAGTTTATTATCTTTTCTTTTACCGATTGCATACTTTATTTACCATAAAATAATAGACTATGATGCTCGTTTAATAGTTTTAGATGAGCTCATTGAAGCTCTAGAAAATAAATAGTCAATAATAAATAGAGATGATTACGGATGGATTAACCATAGTAATTATCTCTATTTTATTTTATATAAATTTTGACTTCATTTTATTTTCATTTATTATAGTAAAGACGTATAATATAAATATCATTATATATAGTTTTCCTGAAAGGGGATTTATTATGAGTGTTAGTTATGTAGGGGAATTATTTGGTAGAGAGAGTATATTAGATTCTTTATCAAACCGTCTTGAGATTGCATTAAAAGGGAAAGGTTGCATTGATTTATTACATGGTGATGCTGGAATTGGTAAAAGTGCAATAATAAATAAGTTTGCTACCCTACATCCAGAAGTACAAACCTTGTATGTACAATGTTCTGCTTTGACTGATGCAGATGATTTGTATAAGCCTTGTTCGGATCTTTTGGATAGTATAGAGTCGATTAAATGGCAAGAACAATCTAAAGTGAAAAAGTTCTTTGGCTCTTTTAATATGGAAAAAGTTTTTGATGTAGGTGGTAAGATTCTGGGATTTATTCCTGGATTGGAATTACCGAGTGCAATTATTGACCTAGCTATCTCTGCCTATGCAGGGGATACAAATCCGGAGGTGTTAGCCGAGACCTATAAAAATGATAAAGTTAAGCTCTATTCAGATATTATATTGGGCCTTAGTATGGAGAAACCGTTAGTTGTAGTTTTTGATGATCTTCATTGGGCAGATCGAGGGACTATCAATGTGTTTAAACATATATTTCAAATTATGTTGGAGGCTCGACAAGGATTAAATAATAAAAAATTTAATTTGTTATTAATTGGTTCATTACGAGGTTCAGAAGCTAAGGCTGATTCACTTCATAATGGTATTAATGAAATGTTTAGCTTTATGGATCGTTACAATTTTGGCCGAACTCAAAAATTGATGATTCAACATGAGGTCCAAGAACTAGATGCTGCATCAGTTCAAGCTCTTATTACCTATAATTTTGATAATGATGAAAAACTTTCTGACGGATTGAAACGTTGGTTATGTGAGTCTAGTAATGGTAATCCGTTGTTATTGTCCAATCTTATAGATGTATTACGCGAAAATAGTGCAGTTGAAAGTACGTCCACTGGATGGATCGATTTTAATGAAGTTAGTTATATATCTGATAGACCTGTATTAAAAGGTAGAATGCTACGTCTTGAAAAGCAAGGGGCCTTTAGAAGTAAGTCTGTAGTTGCTCTTGAGGCATTACGTAATCTAACGGATACAGAATTAAAGATTCTATATGTAGCCTCTATTTTTAAGGAATATTTTACTATTGAAAGCTTAGCTCATGTTTGTAAGATTATTGAATCAGATTTATACTGGCCAATTAATAGATTAATTAAAATGGGCTTTATTATTGAACAAGGTGAAGTAGATAATGGATTAGAAGTCCAAAATCGCTACCAAATTAAATCTAAAGCCTTAATTGAAGCACTTCGAAATGATATGTCTGTTCATCAAATTACTTATTATGAGGATTCTTTAGGTGAGTATTATTCTTCTAAAATAAAAGATATTGACTATATGGAAGAGACTGTTGATAGCTTAGACTTATCTGATATAGTTGCTAAACCAGTTATCTCTGATAAGTATAGTAAGATTAATAAAGTTAGAGATTTCTATCATAAAATGGCTTCTTATCATTATATGAAAGGTAAAAACTCACTAAAAGCGATAGAACATGGTTTATTTGGCATTGAACGACTAGTAGAGCGATATAAAGAAACTAAAGAACAAACACCGTCGCCTTTAGAGTTGGATGGATTATATAAGACTATTGAGTCTCAGATTTCTTTATATGATACTCTTTTGGATAAGGTGATAGATGAATTGATTTTAGTTAAACATAACGATAATGAATTAATTCAACATCTCAAAATACGTGCATTAAAAATCTATGCTCAATTTTATGGCTGCTTTGGTCAATATTCTAAAGCTAGTCAATATTTAAATACGGCTCTTATGTTAACCAGCTTTACTGAGTCAGAGATAGATGACGCAGAGTTAATGTTAGCTGTTGCAGAGATTAATATTGATAGTGGTAATTTTACAAAAGCAGGACAGATAATAGGAAGGCTTTTAGACTATTTAAAGGAGTATGGGAATTCTTGGGAGCCATCACAATATGACGATATAATTGAAAATCTATTATTATTAATTAGTATTGACTCCTCCTTACAGGCTAAATATATATCTAAAGTGACTTCAGTTGCTATTACACTAAAGTCTGAATGTATTATTGATGCACAGTTTGCAGAGCTTGAATTTTATTTGCGTCATAATGATCTTGAGAGAGCCAAAGAATTAATAATACAAATAGAAAGCATACACTCAGATATAAACTGGGCTCATTATTTAGGTAATCAATTAAGTACATTAAGTTTATATAAGATTCCAAAAGATGTTGATAAACAGTTAGAGCTTTTAGCTGATGATTGGAATGCTCAATATAATTATAAAGTAAAAAAAGATTATCAATGGAGCTTGAATGTATGTAACTTATTTTTACCAATTTTGTTAAAGGAACTTAAAGCGTTGGATGAAGACTCATTGTCTACAACTGTAGAGGAGACGTTGACACTTTTATCTTGGCTTTATAGTTTATTAAGATTAAATCCAGATATTGCAATTGAAGACTATACTGACGACGAACATATTCAATCGGTTTATAAAGATCGTGTTCTAGAGTTACAATCACAAGCAATTAATATTTTGGAGGTTAATAAGCATAATATTGATTTGCAGGCTATTTATAATTGGTTTTATAACCAGATTAAAAGTGGACTATATATTGAAGAAAGAGACTCCATATTGCGATACTTTTTAACTAGCTGGCCTGAGTATATTGACAGTAAACATATAGAATATTTATTTAAAGAGTCTATGAATTCAACTGAAATATTATCTAATATAAGTAGGTATGAAAATAATATAGCTGCTTGGCGTGACTATTATTTGATAAAACCTAGTCATGGTTTAGCAGATTTAGTTGTTTATTCATTAGAAGAAACAATTAAGACATTAGGATATAATCCGTTTGTAGTAAAATTAGTGGATGGAATATTATTAGAAATTAATGATTTTAAGCAAATTATAGATTGTGATAAATATATTAGATTAGCAGTAGATATTTGTTTGGAATATAGTGAGTATCATGAGGCTAGAAATCTTTTAAAATATGCATCTAAATTATTATCCGATGAACTAACTCTTAAGATAGATGAATTAGAAAATAAAGAAAATGAAAAGTGTTTAGATAAGAGTAATCTTGAATTATTTTCATATAATGGAGAGGATCAATTTTCTAGATTTATTACTGCTGAAAAACTAATTAATCAGGCAGAGTCACTTTTATCAGATTATGAATCTGATGAGGAAATAGAAGATTCTGATATTATTGAAGGATTAAAATTATATGTACCTGCTTATTATTTAATGAAAAACAATGAATATGCAGAAACTAAAATAGATGATATATGTGAGTGTATTGCAAATTATATTGATGAACTTGAAGAGGTTGATTTATCAGAACTCGTAGATATTTTTGGGGAAGAATCTATTTATGAGATTCCAGAATTAAGTCAACTTGTATTGCAACTCAAATTCCAGTATGAAGCATTACAAATTAATCAAACTCTAGGGGATGTTAATAGGGTTGTTGAATGTCTAGCAAATATGATTTCAGCTGTAGAGGAGGCCATTAATCCGGGTGAATCTAACGATGATGAGGATACTATTGAAAATGAACTAGAAGAGGGGCTTTCCTATAATGAAGTAGATAATGCACTAAAAGCATTAGATCTTTCAATTGAAGCTATTTTATCTTTACATCAACAATTATTAGTTGAAAATACTATGTTAGATACTGCATTAGAACAATATTTTGAATTTAATCAATTAAGTGGCTTTGATTTTGCTGATGAATATATTATTCCTAGTGTTAAATCATCTGTAGAGCAAATTGTACAGAATGTTGATAATCCTATTTTGACTAATTATGTTGATAGTTTGTTAGCTGTTAATGATCCATTTTAATTATTTTTAGTAACATGTATAGCCAAAGTTTCTAAATGATTCTTGGCTATAATGTTAGAGGTTATTATGAATAATATATTTTCTTTTGCTACCGGTGAGTTATCTCAAGATGCTTTTATTTGTTGGTGTCTAAATTGGATTAATGAGCCAGATATTGTAGCTACACATAGATATCGTCAACTTGGTTTAGATTTACTAGCTAAGTTAATAGATAAGCCAT
>ERZ772967.2275-NODE-2275-length-12451-cov-3.912068_pt1 | contig 12451 bp, 15 predicted proteins | sample MGYA00511677_ERZ772967 | MGnify/ENA primary metagenome ERZ772967 (study PRJEB29015, sample SAMEA2737931) | human oral metagenome | biome: human oral; feature: human-associated habitat; material: dental | place: China | collected 2146 ...
TGTTGAAAAGAAATAAAAACAAGAGCTATTTTAATAGCTGAATGGGGCTATACGCAAAAGGCAGACCAAATTGTAAGGCTTTAGCCTCAAGCTTGTAATAGTGCCTTTTAGGCATAGAGCAAACCACCACTTGAAGTGGTGGTTTGTGATTTTTTTATCTATCTACCCCATCTATCAACTTTCGATAAGAATTGAGGATATGCTAGATACAATGCTCTAGCATTTACATTATTTAATTCTAATTTTGTTTTTTCTGTTTTTTTAGCAAGATTAGAAAGTTGTATCATTCTGTCAGAAACTTCTACTTGATACCATACTTGTTCATTATAGAAATTACTTCTCTTTACAAAATCAGCTAATAACTTTCTCAACTTTTTAACATCTTTAGAAGCTAAATCAGATTGTTTTGAAAACGCTTCTATTTGAGCCCATTCTTCTTTATCAGCCACCACTTCTTTTATATATTTAGAAGGGTTATCTAATTGAGGAGAAGCAGCTTGTTTAACCATATAGTCAACTAATCCTTTTGGATCTTTTATATTAGAAACTTCAATTATAAACTTCCTAGGCATTTTATTTACATAAGATGTCAATATTTTAGTAAAACGATCAAAGTCATCGTCTGTAATTTCATTAGCAGGAGTTTTTCCTAAATAATCTAAGAAATAATATTCTTTTTCAGACATTTTTCCTTGTTTTCTAAAATTAACTAAAGGATTTTCTTCACCATACCAATCAGGATTTGTTGCTTCAGCTACCATAACTTTTGACATACTTTCTTCCCAATTATGAGCTGACTCTTTATTTAAAGAGTATTTTTCAATCAATCCTTTTTTTGTTATAGTAGTTGAACTACAAGATATTAAAGTAAAAATCATAGCTAAAAGAAATAATATTTTTTTCATTTTTCCTCCTTATTATCTACCACAACATTTATTATATGGTTTACCGCTTCCACATGGACAAGAGTCTTCAGAATTTACTTTTTTTACATCTTCTTCTTCAAACTCTTCTAACCATTCTACCTCATCGGTGTCTAAGTTCAACACAAAACGCGGGTACTCAAGGTGTACCACAAACATCGCATCGGGCATATCAGTATTATCGCCCAATATAAATTTAGGAAAGTTACTCATTGTTCTCTTTTTCTTTGATTAATGCTATAGCTTTAGCTACACCAGTTGAAGCCTTTTCGGCTATAACGGTTAGCCTACCTTTACTGCTGATAGAAGGGCGTGGGTCTATATAATAAATAGGTACGTTGTCTTCAGCACAATTCATTAGTCCAGCTGCTGGATATACTTGTAGCGAAGTGCCTATAACCAGCACTATATCAGCACTTTCTACCTCTTCAGCGGCTTTTACTATCAAGGGCACATCTTCGCCAAACCACACGATGTGAGGGCGTAGCTGGGCACCTGTGGGGGTCAAATCGCCTACCTTTATGTCGCCAGTACAATCGTATATTTCGTTAGGGTCGTCAGCACTGCGCATTTTCAGAAGTTCGCCGTGTAGGTGAATGATATTTTTGCTACCAGCGCGCTCGTGTAGGTCGTCTACATTTTGGGTGATAACCACTACTTCATAGTCTTTTTGCAGTTCAGCTAATAGTAAGTGGGCAGCATTAGGCTGTACGCTTTTCAGCTGTTTGCGCAAACCGTTGTAGAAATTGAGTACCAACTCAGGGTTCTTCTGAAAGCCGTAGGGAGTAGCCACCTGCTCTACATCGTGCCCTTCCCATAGTCCATCGGCATCGCGGAAAGTCTTCACCCCACTTTCAGCACTAATTCCTGCGCCAGTAAGTACTACTATTTTTTTCTTTTTCATATGGTCAGTCTATTTGGTTTTTGTCTTTCATCTCTGAAAAAAAAGAGCCTCTTTATCATCACAAAGAGGCTTTTTTTTTCGAGCAATTACTTGTTCACAGCGTCTGCCAATTCAGTTCCTGCTTTAAATTTCACAACTTTCTTAGCAGGTACTTTAATAACTTCTCCTGTACGTGGGTTTCTTGCATCTCTTGCTTCTTTCTCAGCTACTGACCAAGCACCAAAACCTACGATAGACACTTTGTCTCCTTTAGTTAGAGCTTTTTCAACACTTGAGAAAAACGCTTCTACAGCCTTTTTGGCATCCACTTTTGATAATCCTGCCTCAGCAGCGATTGCATCAATTAATTCTGTTTTGTTCATAAGATAACTCTTTAAATAAAGTTAATTGGCACAAAGGTACTAATATATTTATTCATAGCAAATCTTTAGCCCTAAAAAAAACAAATTTGGCAAAAAATTAACATTTAATAGTGTTTTTTACCCCTTTTTCTTGGCTTATTGCAGCTTTTTTACTACTTTTGCACCCTCAAAAACAAGTAAAAGAGGTTCTTATAAAATTATGCTTACAAGACGACATATTAGGGCAAAAGTAATGCAATCAATTTATGCAATGCGTCAGAGCCAAAGTCAGGATTTAGACAAAGAATTGAAGTTCTTGCAAAACAGTGCTGATGAAATGCGACACCTATATTTATTAATATTATCACTTTTCATTGAACTGCATTCTTTGGCAACCCATCAACACAAAGTAGCTCAGAGAAAATATTTGGCTACTACTGAAGAAAGAACAGTACATCAAAAATTCTCTGAAAACCTTTTGCTCTTAGCCATCGTTCATAATACATTATTACAAGAAGCCATTGCTGATGCACGTATAAATCATTGGGAAATACACGAAGAGTATGTGCGTACTATATATAAAAACATTATAGAAAGTGAGTTTTATAAGAAATACAGCAAACAAAAGAGCAGTTTTGAAGCTGATAAATCTTTTTTAATAACTATTTTTGAAGAAATTATAGCTCCCGATGAGACAATATATGAATATATTGAAGATTATAATCTCACTTGGGTAGATGATTATCCCATTGTAAATACCTATATAAGTAGGTTATTTAGAGAAGTGCTCCCTACCTCACCTGATAAATATTTTGTTCCTTCACTTTATAAAGATGAAGAAGAAAAAGAATTTCTTACAGGGTTACTAAAAAAAGCAGTGCTCAATGATAGTAAGTGGGAGAATGAAATTATTAGTAGAATGACAGGTTGGGAGAAAGATCGTGTGGCTGTAATAGATAGTATATTGTTAAAAATGGCTGTTTGTGAAATGCTTAGTTTCCCTAGTATTCCAGTGAAAGTAACACTTAATGAATATTTAGAACTTGCCAAGGAATATTCTACTACTAAAAGTAGTGCGTTTATTAATGGTGTAATGAAAAATGTACATAAAGAACTTGAAGAAAAACAACAAATAAAAAAGATAGGAAGAGGACTTTTATAATTGAAAGCCCAAAGCTAAAAGTTCCTAATTACAATTTTCTAAAATAACTAAAAACTAATAATTAAATTAATAAATATGCAACAATTGATGAACAGTGGTTTACTACCTCTTATATTGATAATCTTAGTATTCTACTTTTTTATGATTCGTCCGCAAGTAAGACGACAAAAACAAGAAAAAAACTTTATTGAAGGAATGAAAAGAGGCGATAAAGTAATTACTAAAAGTGGTATGCACGGACGCATTGTAGAACTTACTGATGATACTTGTGTCTTAGAAACACTTTCAGGAAAAATCAAATTTGAACGTTCTGCTATTTCTATGGAACTGTCAGCTAAATTAAAAGACGATAAGAAAGAAATTCAAGACAAGAAAGAATCGTAGTCATAGAAAGAACCAAAAATGAGAGCATATCTATTGCAATAGATACGCTCTCATTTTTATTGTGATATTTGCAAAATTCTAATTCGTAGAAAATAATTTTGCAAAGAAACTCTTGCGTTGCATCATAGTTTCTTCTTCGTGATGTTCTTCACTAAATATATCATCAGAAATTTCATAGTCTCCAATGTTAGTATCAGTGTGAGGCATATTAGGGATAGGATCAAAGTGAATTTCTCGCTTGCTTTCGTCCATAATATCCATAATATATTCAATATATGATTTGCCTTGTTTTTCTAAAAAGCCCTTAAAATAACGATTACTGAGCTCCATATCTCCTATTTTTTCAAGTTTAAGGAGCGTTTGATATAAAGGCTCAATATGCTCTGTAATTACATACTTAGGTACTGAATGCTGACGCGCCATAATAGTAACAACATCCCCAATAATATTCCTGCCTACTTCAAAATCGGTAATTACCCAATAATACTTACCCGATTTAGCTAAGTTTTTAATAATAGCGTGAAAGTTCCTCCCCGCCAAAATATTATCCCAAGTAATCTTAAATATGATTTTAGGCATATCGGGGTGACGAATGATGCTATGTGGTTTTCCTAATAATTCAACCGCAGGATAACCACAAACGTCTATAAATGTTTGATTTACGTCAGTAATAGCACCCAACTTATCAGTAGTACTGATAATAGTTTTTGTTTTATCCCACACTACTTCTTCATCAATAGGTATAGGTCTAGTAATTAGTTCTGACATAAGATTTCCTTTTATACTTAACGCTACAAAAGTACAAAAGTTATCTGAAAGAACAAAATATTTTAGATAAAATTGTACTACTATTTTGTTTTAAATATAACAATTCTTTTTAACACGTTGATTTGCAGTAATTAACAGCTATATTTCTACTCTTCTATATCTTCTTATTTTTAATAGTTTTTGCTTTCCCGTACATTTAATTTTTATTATTTTAGCTATTCAAGTAATATAAAAGTATAACTGTATGTTAAAAAATTATCCTAAGAGGCTGATTTTGCTATATTGTTAAAAACTTTGTTAATAACTTATTTTGGATAGAGGGTGAAATTAGAATATAAAGCTGTTACTTTGCACCCCGAAAATAAAAAGTTATGAACGAAGAAAAAGACATTTGGTGGCTCAATGAAGAGTCTGAACAAATCCTCAATAGAGGCTATTTACTAAAAGGAGAAAGCGTAGAAGGTGCAATAGACCGCATTACAAGTGCTGCTGCACATAGGCTTTATAAACCCGAATTACAGCCCGCTTTCAAAGAAATGATTACTAAAGGGTGGATTAGTTTCTCATCTCCTATTTGGGCAAATATGGGTACTGAAAGAGGTTTGCCTATTTCTTGTTTCAATGTGCACGTACCTGATAGCATCGAGGGGATTACTCATAAACTTGGAGAGGTGATTATGCAAACCAAAATAGGAGGAGGTACTTCTGGTTATTTTGGTGAATTGCGCAGTCGCGGTTCTGCAGTTACCGATAATGGTAAATCAAGTGGGGCGGTTAGTTTTATGAAGTTGTTCGATTCAGCTATGGACGTTGTATCACAAGGAGGAGTAAGACGCGGTGCTTTTGCTGCTTATTTAGATATAGACCATCCCGATGCCGAAGAGTTTCTACAAATTAAAGATGTAGAATTTCCTATTCAGAATCTTTTCTTTGGTATTTGTGTACCTGATTATTGGATGCAAGAAATGATAGATGGTGATGTGGAAAAACGTCGCCTATGGGCTCGTGTCTTGGAGTCTCGCCAGCAAAAAGGATTACCTTACATTATCTTTACGGATAATGCCAATCGTAATCGCCCTCAAGTGTATAAAGATAAGGATATGCTCATCCGTTCAAGTAACTTGTGCAGTGAGATTATGTTACCTTCTAGTGAAGATGAATCGTTTATTTGCTGTCTTTCTTCTATGAACTTAGAGCTCTTTGATGAATGGAAAGATACCAAAGCGGTAAAGTTAGCGGTATTCTTTTTAGATGCGGTACTTTCAGAGTTTATAGAAAAAACAAAGGGTAATTACTATTTACAGGCAGCTCGCAATTTTGCTATTCGTCACCGTGCTTTAGGTTTGGGTGTGTTAGGATATCATTCTTACTTGCAACGCAATATGATACCTTTTGAGAGCTTTGAGGCAACTCAGTTCAATGCCCGCGCTTTTAGATACATTCGTGAAGAAGCTGATAAGGCAACTAAAGAGTTGGCTCATATTTATGGAGAACCAGAAGTTTTAAAAGGATATGGTAGACGAAATACTACCACTATGGCAATCGCTCCTACCACTTCCAGCTCGGCTATTTTAGGACAGGTATCACCAGGTATCGAACCTTATTCGAGTAATTACTATAAAGTAGGGCTTTCTAAAGGGAACTTTATGCGCAAAAATAAATATCTTAGCCAACTTTTGGAGGAAAAAGGTCTCAATAATGAAGAGGTATGGCGTTCTATTCGTTTGAATAATGGCTCTGTGCAACACTTGCAAGAGTTATCTCAATTAGAGAAGAATGTGTTTAAAACTTTTAAAGAGATTTCACCGATGGAAATTATATCACAAGCGGCACAGCGTCAAGCATACATTGACCAAACGCAGAGTTTGAACTTAAATATTCCGTCAGCAATGCCTATTCGCGATGTAAATAAAGTGCTTATTGAGGCTTGGAAATTAGGAGTTAAAAGTTTATACTATCAGCGCAGTCAATCAGTAGCAAAAGAAATGATGATGAATTTTGTAAACTGTAGTAGTTGTGAAGCTTAATACATTTAATTATAAAGTCTTAGAGATTAAATAACATATTGTATAATATAAAATAAGTCCGATATAAATATCGGACTTATTTTGTTTTCCATATTATTCTTCTTTACGCGGTGCGTTCAAATTCTTTAAGTACATCTACTAATACTTGTACACTTTCTAAAGGCAAAGCGTTGTAGATAGAAGCGCGATAACCTCCCACACTGCGGTGTCCTTTTATTCCACTGATATTGGCTTCTTTACACAAAGCGTCAAAGCGTTCTTTGGTGCTTTCATTGGTGAGGTTGAACACTACGTTCATTAGGGAGCGGTCTTCTTTGTTGGCATATCCTACTACTAACGGATTGCGGTCGATTTCTCCGTAAAGCAAATCGGCTTTAGCTCGGTTGCGTTTGCCTAAGGCTTGTAATCCACCTTGTGCTTGTATCCATTCGAGTACCAATAGGTTTACATATACTGCAAAAGTAGAAGGTGTATTGAACATACTATCGTTTTTAATATGCAACTGGTAGTCCATCATCGAAGGCAGTTTCCGACTTACCTTGCCCAATAAATCCTTCTTCACAATCACTAAGGTAGACCCCGAAGCTCCTAAATTCTTCTGTGAACCCGCATAAATCAAACTAAATTGTTTGTAATCTAACGGACGTGAGAAAATATCAGAACTCATATCGGCTACCAAAGGGACGCTCGTTTGAGGTAAACTGTGGTACTCGGTACCGTAAATCGTATTATTGGTAGTGATGTACAGATAATCGATATCAGTAGGGACGGTTACATTTTTTGGAATATACTTATACCCATCGGCTTTAGAAGAGGCTATCACTTCGGCATTGCCAAAGAGAGCAGCTTCCTTTTGTGCTTTGTTAGCCCAAGTACCTGTATCTATATAAGCAGCTTTGGTTTCGAGGAGGTTGTATGGCACCATCAGGAATTGCATACTAGCTCCTCCTTGCAAGAAGAGTGCAGTGTACGAATCGTCCAATCCAGCGATTTCCAATGCCAATGCACGAGCGCGTTCTATCACGCGTACAAACTCTGGACTGCGGTGTGATATTTCTATTACCGATAAGCCAGTCCCCTCAAAATCTAATAAGGCTTTAGAGGCTTTTTGGAATACCTCAGGTGCTAAGATAGAGGGGCCTGCGCTAAAATTATGCTTTTTCATTTTCCTTATGCTCTGTTTTATATTTTACGATAAAATCTTCTACTTGGCGTTTCAAGATACGCCATAACTTATCTTGTGCGTATTCGCTTGCCCAAGCCACGTGAGGAGTGTAAATCACACGAGGGTGGTTAGCTATTTTTAGTAGAGGGTCGTTAGCCATTGGTGGTTCTTCTTCAAACACATCGGTAGCAAAACCCATAATGCGGTTACTTTCTATAGCTTCATATACCGCCTGAGGGTCTACTATAGCCCCACGAGCCATATTGATAATTAATGGTTTTTTACGCAATTTAGAGATGAAATCTTCATCTACTAAATGCTTAGTCTCAGGAGTAAGCGGACAGTTAAGCGAAATAATATCACTCTGTGCCAATACCTTGTCGAACTCAGTATATTCTTTACTACGTGGGGCTTTACCTTGGCGTTCAGCCCATAGCACTTTCATACCAAAGGCTTCAGCTACTTTACTAATAGCTTTCCCTATGTTGCCTACTCCTATAATCCCTAAGGTTTTGGTATGCAATTCAAACACCGGTGGTTCAGTAAGGCAAAAACGACCATCTTTTTCCCAAGTACCATCTTCTACACTTGTGTGATAGGTTTTTAGGGCACGCATAGCCGATAGTAACAACAAGAAGAAGTGTTCTGTTACACTTTCAGTAGAGTAACCCGCTACGTTTTTCACTTCTATACCCAAGGCTTTCGCAGCCTCTTTATCGATATTATCCATACCCGTAGCAGTAAGGTGAATGAGCTTAAGGTTAGGCAATTGCCTAAGGATACTCTCATCGAGTTTCACCTTGTTCACAATAGCTATATCAGCAGGTTTGAGACGTTGAACAATTTCATCGGGAGCTGTTTTTTGGAAGGCTACCCATTGGGCTATCCCTTTCGGGATATCTACATCTATGCGCTCAGAGAGCGTGTTGCGGTCTAAAAATACGGCTTTCATATAATATATTATTAATTCTTTTTTATCTACATAGTTAAGAGAGTAGGGGAGAGCCCTGCTCTTTTTGTTAGAGCGTATACCTTACATACTCTGCCCTCGCATACTTTATCTGTATATAATCAATGTAAAACGAAGTTTTTTAATTAACCGTTAATCATTAACTATTAAATCCTGATACCAGCAGGAAGTATGTCTTTACACTCCTTATTACGCTTAAAAAAAGCAATAGCTACAGGGCAAACGGGCACCACTCTATATTTTTTCTCAGCTACTAAGGCTATTACCCCTTTAAAGAATTCATCAATGAGCGCTTCGTCCGTCGTTTCAGGTAGCAATGTTTTGGTAAAGAATATCTTACGCTCCTGAATAGCGTATTCTACAAAGGCAAGTTCACCGTTGATTTTGGCTTGGTATTGACGTGAAAATTCGCTGTCTATTACTTCCATTGTACTATGTTTTTAATTAGTAATATTCGTTATTTGACAAAAATGTTGTACTTTTGCTTCTGTCTAGATAAGAGATAAGAAGTAAGAAATGAGCATTATACCTCATTCACATACCTAACTATCGTTAGTTTTTTACTTTTTACCTATAACCTGTTACTCATTTAAAATTTGGTGCAAAGTTACTTATTTTTCGTAAAAAAGCAATATCAAATGAATATAAAAGATAATCTTTCTATTTATTTAATGCCTGGAATGGCTGCCAGCCCTAAGATTTTCGAGCGTTTGCAATTCCCCAACAATTTCCGTGTGCACTTACTTGACTGGATTACTCCCGAAAAAGAAGAAAGTCTAGCTCACTATGCAGGACGTATTGCAGTAGCAATTACCGAGCCTTCTCCTGTGCTCTTAGGGGTGTCGTTTGGAGGAATTATTGTACAAGAGATAGCCAAACAACTGAACGATTATCAAAAAATAGTCCTCATTTCCAGCGTAAAAACGCAGTACGAACTGCCTAAAAAAATGCTCTTGGCACGTTATACAAACCTGCATAAGCTATTGCCCACTCGTACTATCAGCGATTTGGAGTTTTGGAAAAGATTTTCTTTTTCTGAACTGATGACCAAACGAATAGCTCTATACGAGAAATATATAGGAATGCGCTCCCCTGCCTATCTCGATTGGTCAATAGACCGCATAGTGAATTGGCAACAAAAAGAACCTTTACCCCACACAGTTCACATTCACGGAGATAAAGATCCCGTTTTTCCTATTCAGTATATAAAAAATGCTATTGTAGTAAAAAATGGTACTCATATTATGATTATCAATCGGTATAAATGGTTCAATGAAAACCTTTTAAATATATTGCAGTCAAATTAGAAAAGTACAAGATTAAAAGAGTCTTGCTATTTTTTCTGCAAACGAATCTAAACATAGATGTCTAATATTCAATATTCAAATAACTTTCCTTTGCCTTAGGTTCGTTATTCCTTCGTTCATCGTTCGTCTTTTGTTCGTTGTAGACCCACTGTAGACCCACTGTAGACCCACTGTAGACCCACTGTAGAGCCACTGTAGAGCCACTGTAGAGCCACTGTAGAGCCACTGTAGAGCCACTGTAGAACCTCTTGTTGTTCGTCTTATAATTATTTATCTGTATAGCTTGTACCGTCATTCGTCCCTCGTCATTAATTTGATATTATTGGCATTACGGTATTAGTGAATCTATATTTTTTTCTTTTCTCTTTTCACTTTCCACTTTTTTTTATACCTTTGCCCCGTTTTTACAGAAAATGGCAATATCTCTCATTCAAAAATACAATGTAGCTGGGCCTCGCTATACTAGCTATCCTACTGTTCCCTATTGGGATAGTAGTACTTTTTCTACTGAAAAATGGTTGGAGAGCTTACGAAAATCCTATGCTGAGAGCAATAGTACCGAAGGGATTAGCCTATACATTCATTTGCCTTTCTGTGAGAGTCTTTGTACTTTCTGTGGTTGTCATAAACGTATTACTAAGCGCCACGAAATGGAAGCCCCTTATATAGAGGCAATACTTAAAGAATGGCAGTTATACACTGATTTTTTGGAAGAACGCCCTCGTATTAAGGAAATACACTTAGGGGGAGGTACACCTACCTTTTTTGAACCTTTGCAGTTGCGCCGTTTGATAGAAGGTATTTTTGAACGTGCTGATAAAGCTGATGCTCACGAATTTAGTTTTGAAGGTCATCCTAATAATACCACTGAAACTCACCTACAAACGCTTTACGACTTAGGTTTTAGGCGCGTGAGTTATGGCGTACAAGATTATTCGCCTAAGGTACAAAAAGCCATTCACCGCATTCAACCTTTTGAGAATGTACAGCGTGTTACCCAGCAAGCCAGAGCTATCGGCTATACCTCTGTAAGCCACGATTTGGTCTTTGGTTTGCCGTTTCAAACTTTAGACGATGTACTCTTCACCATTGATAGGAGTAACACTCTTCGTCCCGACCGTATTGCTTTTTATAGCTATGCGCACGTACCTTGGATAAAAGGCAGTGGACAACGTGGTTTTAAAGATGAAGATGTGCCCACAGGCGAAGTAAAACGAGAGTTGTATGAAGTAGGAAAACAATACTTATTGAAGGCAGGATATGCCGAAATAGGAATGGATCACTTTGCTTTACCTACTGATAGTATGTATAAGGCTTTCAAAAATCATCAATTGCATCGCAACTTTATGGGCTATACAGCCTCCAAAACGCAAGTGATGATAGGCTTAGGAATGTCTTCTATCAGCGATAGTTGGTACGGTTTTGCCCAAAACGAGAAAGATTTAGATGCTTATTATGCACGTCTTGAGAAGAATGAAATACCCGTGTGTAAAGGGCATATTCTCAATAAAGAAGATTTAATTATTAGGCGTCATATCCTCAACTTGATGTGTCAGTTTACTACTTCTTGGAACGACGAATCTCTTCAGTTTCCTGAAATAACAGAAGTAATAGCACATCTCCAAGAGATGCAAAACGATGGTTTACTGCATATAGCAGGTAATCATATAGAAGTCCCCGATGAGGGAAAACCTTTTATTAGAAATATCTGTATGGCTTTCGATTTGCACTTGCAACGCAAAATGCCTAATACCAAAATATTTAGTATGACTGTGTAAAGTTATACTTAACCATCATAGTGATTGAGTTTTTTAGTTAGTGATGAAAAGGGACAGTTGTGAAATTCGTCCCTTTTCTTTTTGTATTTTCGAAAAAAGTATTATTTTTGCCCCGAATTAAGTAACAAATTATTTTTATAAACTTAAAATGAATCATTATGGGATTTTTAAAAGAATTTAAAGAATTTGCCGTAAAAGGTAACGTAGTCGATTTAGCCATCGGGGTTATCATTGGGGCTGCTTTTGGTGCTATCGTATCATCATTAGTGTCTGATGTTATTACTCCTTTGTTATTAACACCTGCTTTGAAAGCTACGGGTGCTGAACACTTAGAAGGTTTGGTATGGAATGGAGTAGCTTATGGTAAGTTTCTTGCCGCTGTAATCAACTTTTTCTGTATTGCACTTGTATTGTTTATACTTCTAAAAGGTATCAACAAGCTAAACAAACAGAAAAAAGAAGAAGAGGCTCCTGCTACACCAGCTGGTCCTACTCAAGAAGAGTTACTTACTGAGATTAGAGATTTATTGAAAAATAAATAAGAAGAATTTCGTGTAACCGCAACACTACACATTTCAAGAATTGTTTAACTAAACCACGCTCTACAAGGCGTGGTTATTTTATTTCAGAAAATGTTCTTATCCGTTAAGAGCGTTTACATTAATATAAGGGTTTTGTAGCTTATCTTTCAAGATGACTTCAATTCCCTTTTTTAAGGTTAG
>ERZ772967.2282-NODE-2282-length-12432-cov-7.326573_pt1 | contig 12432 bp, 11 predicted proteins | sample MGYA00511677_ERZ772967 | MGnify/ENA primary metagenome ERZ772967 (study PRJEB29015, sample SAMEA2737931) | human oral metagenome | biome: human oral; feature: human-associated habitat; material: dental | place: China | collected 2146 ...
CTACAATGGGCTCTGCAATCTGCGCTTTGACGATACGAATCCGACGAAGGAGGATGTCGAGTATGTGGACTCCATTCAGGAGGATATCCGCTGGCTTGGCTTCTCGTGGGGGGATCGCCGTTTCTATGCGTCAGATTACTTCGAGCAGATGTATGCTTATGCCGTCACGCTGATTCAAAAAGGGCTTGCATACGTAGATGATCTCTCGGCAGATGAGATTCGCGCGCATCGCGGTACGCTGACCGAACCGGGGAGGGAAAGTCCGTACCGCAATCGCTCCGTGGAGGAGAATCTCGACCTCTTCGCGCGCATGCGTGCGGGTGAGTTCCCGGATGGCGCGCGCGTCCTGCGTGCAAAGATCGACATGGCATCGCCGAACCTCGTTATGCGCGACACGGTGATTTACCGTATCGCCCACGTCCCGCATCATCGGACGGGGGATGCGTGGTGCATCTATCCGATGTACGATTTCGCGCACCCAATCTCGGATGCGATCGAGGGGATTACGCACTCGCTGTGTACGCTTGAGTTCGAGGAGCACCGCCCGTTCTATGACTGGCTGCTTGAGGCTCTTGGGTTTCCGGCAGGAGAGCGTCCGCGCCAGATTGAGTTTGCACGGCTCAATCTATCGGGTGCGATCACAAGCAAGCGCAAGCTGCGTCAGCTTGTCGAGGAGGGACATGTGCGCGGCTGGGATGATCCGCGTATGCCGACCATCTCTGGGATGCGCCGCCGTGGCTACCCGCCTGCGGCCGTGCGTGCATTCTGCGAGGAGATTGGCGTCGCCAAGAGCAACAGCACGGTCGATAACGCAATGCTTGAGCACAGTGTGCGCGACGAACTGAACCGAAACGCGCCGCGTGTGATGGCTGTACTGCGTCCAGTGAAGCTCGTCCTCACGAACTACCCCGAGGGCGAGACGGAGTATCTGCTCGCGGAGAACAGCCCTACGCATGGCGGGCAGCGCTATGTGCCGTTCGCACGGGAACTCTATATCGACCGCGAGGATTTCATGGAGGATGCGCCGAAGAAATTCTTCCGCCTGAAGCCGGGCGGCGAGGTGCGTCTCAAGCACGCCTATATCATCAAATGCGAGGAGGTCGTGAAGGACGCCGTGGGCGAGATTACAGAGCTGCGCTGCACCTACGATCCCGAGACGCGCAGCGGCGGAGCGGCTGCGAATCGCAAGGTGAAGGGGACGATCCAGTGGGTCGCGGCAGAGCACGCGCTCACGGCGGAGGTGCGCCTCTACGAGAGTCTTTTGCGTGATATACCTGAGGGCGAGGAGGAGCCGGTACATTTCATTGACGCACTCAATCCGCACTCGCTTGAGATTCTGACGGATGCGAAGGTCGAGCCGAGCGTTCATCTCACGGCGGCAGGGGCACACTACCAGTTCCTGCGCGTCGGCTACTTTGTGGTTGACCCGGATACTACACCGGATCATATTGTATTCAATCGCGTGGTCGGGCTGAAGGACACATGGAGCAAGGTAAAGTGATCCCCACCGCGTGTCTGTCATGTCGCCCGATGCGGGTGACATAAGGAGGTTTGCTGTGGCAAAGATACCGAAGAACCGGTCGGACAAAGATATGATGCAAGGCTTTGAGGAGGAGGAGACCCTCGCAGAAGTCCTGTTGAGAAAGGAACGGCAGGCGGAGGAACGCGCACGCGCAAGCGCAACGCAGGAACCTCCTGCCGACCTTGCCCGTGCAGGGCTTTCCTCTGCACAGGTGGATGAGCTTGGTCGCGTACTGATGGAGCTGAAGCTGATGTTGGCGCAGGAAGGCGTGCAGCATTATAAGCTTAAAATTCAGCGCAAGGGCCGGCAGGTGATTATCACGGCAACGTGATGGATTTCTCGTAACGAGAAGAAGGATGTGTAATGATGGAAAATGCAACGATTGTGGCGATTGTCATCTTCGTCATCGCGTACGCGCTCATCATCTCTGAAAAGGTGCACCGCACCATCGTCGGACTGTTCGGCGCGATGCTTATGATCCTCTGTGGAATCATCGAGCAGGAGACCGCTGTCCACCATATCGACTTCAATACGCTGGGACTCCTCATGGGTATGATGATCATTGTGAACATCACGAGTGAGACGGGGCTGTTCAACTTCCTCGCAATATGGGCGGCGCAGAAGGTAAAGGCACAGCCGATCGCGCTCCTCGTCGTTCTCTCGACCATTACGATGGTCTGCTCGGCACTCCTCGACAACGTCACAACGGTTCTGCTGACCGTGCCCATCACATTCAGTATTACATCACAGCTCAAGGTTGATGTTATGCCGTACCTTATCTCACAGATTCTGGCATCCAACATCGGCGGTACGGCGACGCTCATCGGTGACCCGCCGAACATCATGATCGGCAGCGCCGTCGGACTTGACTTCATGGCGTTCGTTGAAAATTTAACACTCATCTCAATAATTATCTTTATCTTAGTTCAATTCATACTTATTGCCCTCTACCACAAAGGGCTGCATACACAGCCGGAGCTGCAGGACAAGATCATGCGCCTGCCCGCTGCTGCGCAGATCACGGATCACAGCCTCCTGAAGAAATGCCTTGCGGTCATCTTTCTCACGATCTCGCTCTTTGTCCTGCATGGAAGTCTTGGCCTTGAGTCTGCGACCGTCGCCCTCTCAGGTGCGGGGCTGCTGCTGCTCCTCACGGCGACGCGCGACGAGGAAACCATTGTCAAGGTGCTCTCTAAGATTGAGTGGCCGGCCATCTTCTTCTTCGGCGGACTCTTCATTCTCGTCGGCGCACTCGTCGAGACGGGGGTTATCCGTATGCTCGCGGCTGAGGCGATTCAGGCGACGGGCGGCGATGTCGAAGCAACGGCGATCCTCATCCTCTGGATGAGCGCGATTGCCTCTGCGTTCATCGACAACATTCCCTTTGTAGCAACGCTGATCCCGTTGATTCAGGATATGGGCGAGATGGGGCTTACGAATCTCGATCCAATGTGGTGGTCGCTTGCACTTGGCGCCTGCCTTGGCGGCAATGGTACGCTCATCGGTGCGAGCGCGAATGTCGTTGTCGCCTCCATGTCGGCGCAGCGCGGCCGCCCGATCTCCTTTCTCGGCTTTATGAAGATTGCATTCCCCGTCATGATCTTCACCATCATCGTCTCGAATATCTACGTCTGGATTCGTTATCTCTGAACGACTCGTGCGATGGCATCCCCGATTGCAGCGGCAGTCGGGGATTTATCTTTGCGCTTGCTTGTGTTACGCTATGGAAAAAGGGGGGAGGATCATGATTCTGCATACGGGGATACGTACGGATATTCCCGCGTTCTACACGCCGTGGTTCGTCAATCGTCTGCGTGCAGGCGAGGTGTGTGTGCGCAACCCGTACAATGAGCAGCAGGTCACGCGCTACCGCCTCGATCCGTCCGTCGTCGACCTCATTGCCTTCTGTACGAAGAATCCCGCGCCCATGCTCCCCTATATGAATCTCCTTGCGCCGTTCGGGCAGTTCTGGTACGTCACGATCACGCCCTACGGCAGAGATATCGAGCCGAACGTGCCGCCGTGGCAGGAGGTTGTGCGTACGTTTCGTCGGCTCTCGGAGATTGTCGGTACGCACGCGATAGGCTGGCGCTACGATCCCATCATCATCGACGAACGGCATACGCTTGATTGGCACCGACAGATATTTGCGCAGATGGCGGAGATGCTTGTCGGGGCGACGCAGATGGTTGTCATCAGCTTTCTCATGCGCTACGCCAAGACGCGGCGCAACTTTCCCGAGGGGCGCGATGTTACGCACGCAGAGCGGATTGAACTCGGCGCGGCCATCATTGAGACGGCAAAAGCGCATGGCATGACTGTCTACCCGTGCGGCGGCGGAGCTGAACTCGCTGCATGCGGTGCGGACACGGGTGGCTGCATGACGCCGCGCATCTACGAACGCGCGCTAGGACGGCGCATTCGCTTCCCGAAGTATCAGCGGCAGCGCAAAGAGTGTGACTGCTACCTCGGCGCGGACATCGGTGCGTATGACAGCTGCCCCCATCTCTGTCGCTACTGCTATGCAAATACGAATTGCGCGCGTGTCGCAAAAAACAGACGCCGCCATGACCCCGCATCGCCCTTTCTGATCGGACATGCGGAGGCGAATGACCGTGTGCACAATGCCGTGCAGGAAAGCTGGCTGGAGGTGCAGGAGTGCCTGTTTTGACCGATCATTTCAGGCATAGAAAAATGAAACTATGATATATGTTACGGACAAAAGCAAATGCAGTACTCCTAAGCAAACCCTAGTGGAGCAAGCGGCGTAGAGTGTGCGACCCGCCCCCTGCGGATTTTAATCGTTCAAGCGCAGCGCGTTTGGAATCCGCAGGTATTTAGGCGGATGAGCACACGTCCGCTTGCGTAACGAGGGTTCTGCGTGGAGTACGCAGCGCACATCCGTAACAGTTGTCATAGACCCATGACTCCCCCGTTGCATTGCGGCGCGGGATATGGTAGGATAGGCGGTGTTTTGGCCGCAAAGAGCCCTGTGCCTTTGACGGCAGGAATTTCATAGGAGGTTCATCATGCAGGATGAAAAAAAAGCGGCGGACGCCATCACCCGCGAGGCGAGGCGTACCGCTGCGGCAGGGATTCTCTTTGCCGTACTCTGGACGGCGCTGGGATTTGGACTCGCGGAGGTCGATGTGCAGGTTGCGGGCTTCCCGCTCTGGGCGATCACGTCGAGTGTCGGGGTGCTCGCCGTGGGGGCGGTGCTCGCCGTGTACCTCGCTCGCACGGCGGAGGATATGCCCCTCGATGAGCGCACAGAGGAGGTGGGACGATGAGCAGCAGTCTCCTCGTACTTCTCCCGCTCCTCGGCTTTATGGCGGCGATGCTCGCACTCGGCTTTTACGTGCGGCGGCAGAGCACGGCGGGCGGCTTTCTTTCCGGCTACTTCGTCGGGGGACAGACCCTCGGCGCGTTCGTTCTCGCCATGACGATGGTCGCAACCTACAGCTCGGTCAGCTCGTTTGTCGGCGGCCCCGGCATGGCGTACGAGATCGGCTTCGGCTGGATCTACATGGCGGTCATCCAGACGATGACCATCTTCCTCGTGCTCGGCATCTTCGGCAAGAAGGTCGCGCGGCTGGCGCGGCGCATCCACGCCGTCACGATTGTCGATATCATCCGTCACCGCTATCGGTCGGACGCGCTTGCGGCGCTGGCGGCATTTGTGATCGTCATCTTCTTCGCCGCCTCGATGGTCGCACAGTTCGTCGGCGGAGCGCAGCTCTTTGCCGCCGTCACGGGATATAGCTATGAACTTGGGCTCGTACTGTTCGGTATCGTCGTCGTTGTCTATACATCAATCGGCGGATTTCGTGCCGTCGCCCTCACAGATACGTGCTGTGCGATTGTGATGATGCTCGGCATCGTCCTTCTCTTTTACTACGTACTGGAAGCGGGCGGAGGCCTTGCGGCGATCCTTGCAGAACTGCGCAGCGCACATCCGGAGATGCTGACGCCGACGGCGGCGGGGCGCATGCCCGTTTCCCTCTACATCTCGCAGTGGCTGCTCGTCGGCGCGCTCACGATTGCGTTGCCGCAGTCGGTTGTGCGCGGCATCAGCTATCGGAGCAGCCGCGATATGCACCGCGCCATGATAATCGGCACGGTCGTTATCGCCTTTATGAACATCGCCGTGAACCTCGTCGGCGTGCTCGGGCGCGGGGTGCTCGGCGTCGATGCAAAGGCGCTCGGCGGCGTGGACAGCGTGATCCCGCAGCTGATGGCACGCGTCATGCCGCCGGAGCTGCTGGGGCTTGCGATCATCGGCCCCTTGGCGGCGTCGATCTCCACCATCTCGGGCGTGCTCATCGTCGCCTCGTCCGCCGTCGTGAAGGATGTCTACCTCCATCACCAGCAGCAGCGCGGCAGATTCGTCCCCGAGCGGACGCTGCGCCGCCTCTCGATGGGCGTCACAGCCGTGCTCGGCATCATCGTCTTTGTCCTTGCCGTCGCACCGCCGTCCCTGATATGGCTCATCAATATGTTTGCGTTCGGCGGCCTTGAGACGGCGTTCTTCTGGGTGCTCGTCTTCGGACTCTTTACAACATGGGCAAACCGCACGGGCGCACTCGCGGCGATGGGCGGCGGTACGCTCCTCTACTGCGCGGCAATGGCGGCGGGAGTGAAGCCGCTCGGGCTGCACCCCATCGCCGTCGGCATCACCGTCTCCCTCGTATTCTTCCTCGTGGGGAGCTGGTGGGAGCGGCGCAGAGAGCGCGCTTGACAATCTTTTGTTGTAACGATATAATAAAGACATAAAAGAGTGACTGACGAGTGGAAACGTCGGTCACTCCCTCAATATTCTTTGTGCTTGAAGAAAGAACCTTGGTTACCGGTTTACGGCAGGTTCTTTTTTCTTGTCTATGCGCATCGAGTTCGACATACTTATATCTTTCCCTCCTGTATAACAAGACGTTTTTCTGGCAGATCATCCTCATGCGTCAATATGATCGTCCGGCTTAATGTTTCGTTTGTGATTTGTGATATATATCTTCTGGGAAGGCGAATGTAAAACAAGGCTAGAGTCATTCATTTATAAGGATTCCAGCCCTTTATTGTTACCGTTGATGCGAGGATGTGTTTATGATATAATTTCACGATAAATTTGTGATAGATACGCTGACTGGAGCGAGGGACGAAATGAGCAACAACAATCGCCCAACTGTATTAGATTTGTTCTGTGGAGCAGGTGGAATGTCTCTTGGTTTTGAACAAGCGGGGTTTGATGTAATAGCAGGGGTAGAGATAGACCCTGTTCATGCTGCTGTCCATAGCTATAATTTTCCTAATTGTAAAGTCTATCGAGATGATATTTCCGCTCTAACTGGGGAAAGAATTTTAAATGATAATGGCACTATTGATGTTGTAATAGGCGGTCCCCCTTGTCAAGGATTTTCTTTAATTGGTAAAAGGAATATGGCTGATGATAGGAATAAACTCGTTATGGAGTTTATGAGGATTGTTGCAGAAGTACAACCTAGTTATTTTGTTATGGAAAATGTAGAAGGTTTAACTATCGGAAAAGCAAAAAAATTCTTAGAAGAGGCAACTTCTTATATTGAGAATGAGGGCTATTTAATTATTAGACCAGTCAAGGTTTTAAATGCATCTGATTACGGTGTGCCTCAAAATCGAAAGCGTTTATTTTTATTCGGTTATAAAAACGGAATGAAAGCACCTATTTATCCAAAACAGAAAGAATATAAAGTAACAGTAGAAGAAGCCATCGCCGACTTGCCCGATATCGACTTATATGAGGAATTAATTAAAGATGACACCATAAGTTTTACAGTAAATCCCAAAAGCCAATATGCTGCTCGTTTACATAATCCAGAAGAGAATATAGAAGATTTCTCAATCCCTAGAAAATGGGATAAAGATAAAATCACAAGTGAAACCAGAACCATACATACAGAAAAATCGAAAGAAAGGTTTCATAAAACAAAACACGGAGAAACAGATAAAATAAGTCGATTTATCAAATTAGATCCCCATGGACAGTGCAACACACTGAGGGCTGGCACAGACAAGAGCAGGGGAGCATATACAAGCCCTAGGCCTATAAATCCATATTTTGATAGATGTATAAGCGTTAGGGAAGCACTAAGGTTACATTCATATCCTGACTGGTTTCGCATGCATAAGACGAAATGGCATGGATTTAGGGAAGTAGGAAACTCTGTTCCTCCGCTACTTGCTAAAAGTATTGCATCCCAAATATTGCAAGCTATGAACATTGCACCCGTTAAGCCTACGGAAAGCATCGAACTGGGGGAGGAATCTTTGCTTTCCTTATCCGTAAATAAAGCATTAAAGAGGGAAAACAATGGCTAAAAAAGGGAAATATGTTTCGTTAATAGAAAGAATTTTTCTTGATAAGTATAAAAAAGGTGATTCAGAAGTTCCGTTTCAAAGAGACGATATAATAAGCTACGCCCAAAAACTTAATATAAGCGTACCTAAAAATATCGGTGATGTAATTTATTCATTTAGATACAGAACAGCGTTACCAGAATCTATAATGAAAACAGCACCTAAAGGAAAAGAATGGTTAATTGTAGGTACTGGAGGAGCTTTGTATTGCTTTAAGTTGGGCAATATATCTAAGATTCTCCCTAATGAACATTTAGAGATTATTCCCATTCTGGATAATACACCAGAAGCAATTTCAATGTATCAATTATCGGATGAACAAAGTTTGCTTTGTAAAATCCGCTATAATAGACTTCTTGATGTGTTTTTAGGCATTGTCACATATTCGATGCAAAATCATTTGAGGACGCAAATACAAGGTCTGGGCCAAATTGAGATTGATGAAATCTATGTAGGTGTAAATAAAATAGGGCAACAGTTTATTATTCCAGTTGAGGCTAAAGTAGGGACTGATATGATAGGTGCGGTTCAGACAATGCAGGATATTAAGTGCTGTGAAGTAAAATTTCCGGACTTAATTTGTATTCCTATCGCGGTTCATAAAATGAAAGAAGAAAATGCCTTATGCCTTTTTAAATTAAAGATAGACGAGGGCGTAGTAAAAATAGCAGATGAAAAGCATTATAAATTGGTCTCTAGCAAAGAAATGAGCAAAAACGATATAGCTGATAGGAATAGGGATTTAACAGATATTTAATGAAGCCGTCGCACTTTTTAAGCAAAACATTTATACCTCACTCTCACATGGAGAATCTTGCAGCTTTTGCTATGCGATGATCAATGGGACGAAGTACGCCTCCGTGCCTGCGATCTCGGCGGGGGAGAACCGCGCGCCGACGGCGGAGGGCGTGTCAAAGAGCATGAAGCACGAAAGTGTAAGATACCCCTCCACCGTGCCGGAGTCGACCGTGTGGACGAAGCGCGGCTGACGGATGAAGTCCTGATACATCGCCGCGCGGCTCGGGCGACATATAATCTCGTCCGCGTTGTCGGGCTGCTTCTCGTGTACCGTCGCCGCCCGCCCGCCATGCTTTTCGACCAGGCGGACGTGCTTGCCCTCGCGCCCCCAGATCTCCTTGCGGATGTATGTGCCGTCCTTGAGCGCGGCGAAATCCTCCTCAAAATAAGAGGGCACGAGATAGCGTTCCACGAGCGCACATTCTGCGGGCGTGAGAAACTGCTCCGTCCGCGCGAGTGCGTAGACGAGCGCCATAAAGGACTTGTTCTGCAGGAGGATCGCCTCAGGCGGATTCATCAGAGCAAATGCGCCTTCCTTATATAAGTCCAGAAACATCGCACCGAGCGGCTCTCCATCCGGCGTGCGCTCGTCAATCAAGATCTCCATTGGATGCAGACGATAGAGTGCTGCTGCATATCTGCCGTCCGCGAGGGGGATCCCCTGCTCGTCAATCTCCATCTCGTAGAACGAGAGAAAGCGGATATCCCCGTGCGGCACGCCCTCCTGCATCGTACGCATGAGAAACAGCGTCGTTGCGAGATCCTCGGGATAGTCGTCAAAGCAGGAAAAGACGAACGGGCGGTGCGTGAGCGTCTGTCGCCTCAGATCGGCGATGGGAGCGGCGAGCCGATTGTGAATGCGCGTGAGGAAGTCGCGCAGCTGCGCCCGCGTGCCCTCGTTCGGGTCACGTCGCCCATCATACGCCGCCGCAACGCCATTGGCATAGAAGGACTCCACAAGAAAACAGGGCGTATCCGCATTGATCTCAACCATGCGGATACGCCCTTTCGCATCGAGGACGAAGTCGAAGCGCGCGAGCCATGTCGGCAGCCCAAACGCATTCGGGATGCGCAGATAGGGGAGCAGTTCGCGCGGCAGATCCATCGCACGTGCGAAGTCGTCGGGGGCGTTCTGCAGCACCTGCGCCGCCTTGCAGAAGATGTGAAACAGCCCTGCCGAGGCACGGCGCATCTCGTCATAGAACATCTGCGGAAACTCCTGCACCGTATGGGTAGGATAGCGGTCAGTATAGTCGCCGTATTGGATATAGGTGAAGATGTCCGGATCAAGTACGTCGATGTAGGTCTCTTTTTGCGTGCTGTTCACGTTATGACCCTCCCGAGGAGCGGAGCCCTGCCTGCCCGAAGCCGGATCGCCGGCTGACCTCGCCCGCCTTTTCGCTTTTCTTTTCGTTGTAGCTGCGCCCCGCATAGCTGTGATTGACCACATGTCCATGCGCGCCTGTGCCGGACACGGTGTATTTCTCGGGCAGCGGCACAAGCGGCGCGTTCGCGCGGTAGGTCATGTGCGCGAGATCCATCGTGCCGCCCGCATAGGAAAACCCGTGGAACGCGAAATAATTCGGCGCAAGGGGGGCGAGGAGGCTCGCCGTGCCGAACAGCCAGACGAGGTCGCCCGCGCCGTCATGGCGAAAGGTGACGGCGGTCGCATCGTCATAGAGCGCGGTTTCCGTCCCGTCCCCGTTGTTCAGCAGGGTATAGCGGCGGTCGTACGCGTCCGCAAGGCGTGCCTCGCCCGCATTCCACTCGGGATGCACGACATCGGCGATTGCAAAGGCAATATCATGACGATAGAAATACGCTGCACCGAGTGCCCCGACGGAGGCAAATGCGGCAGCGAGAATGGCGGCCTTACGCCCCATGTTTTCCATCGTTCACATCCTTTCTGACACGGTATGATATCTCGCGTGGAGTTTATTGCAGTTGGCGCATATCCTTGAGCGAACCCTAGTGGAGCAAGCGGAGAAAAGTGTGCGACCCGCCCCCTGCGGATTTTAACCGTTCAAGCGTAGCGCGTTTGGAATCCGCAGGTATTTAGGCGGACGAGCACATGACCGCTTGCGTAACGAGGTGTTCGCATAGGAGGATATGCGCTAATAATGGATTTAGTGCACCGCGCCGCTGATGACAAGCGACAGCCCGACGAAGATGCCGAACACGAAGATGCCCGCCGCCGTGTTGCCGCGCTGGATCTCGGCGGCAAGCGCGTATTTACGGTGCCACGCATTGATGACAAAGAAGCCGATGATAAAGAAGAGGATGCCGACGGCGGCGTAGACAGCGCTCGCCACAACGCCCTGCAAGAAGTCCTGCGCCGGGGCATCATAGGCGGGCGAGAGGATGACGGCGCGCAGGATCTCACCGATGCCGATGAACGAGCCTGCCGACAGCCACGCGACCGCGCGGTTGCCACGCCGAATCTCTTCGGCGAAATCGCCGGGGATGAAGCAGTCAATCACGATGTTGGATACGATCATGAGTAGGATGCCGAATGCGGCATAGAATACGGTAAGCATGAGTACGGATGGATCAATCATGTGTGTTCTCCTATTTTCCGTCGATGGTCACGCCCGCACGCCCGCGTGTGTCACCCGTGCGTACAAGTTCGGCATAGCGCATGAGGACATAGCTGCGTTTGAGCTGATCGGCAGCGGGTGCGCGGTCGGGGCTTGCCTGCGTCACGACAATGCGCGCTGTGCCGTCCGCCGCGCTCGTAATGCGTGCGGTCTCCGTCTCAGTGCGGATCACAATGGGGTGCTCTGCGTCGGCGGCGTCCTCAAAGGCGTCCTGCACATTGCCGTCCATCCCCTCGATGAGGTCGAGCGCGGCCGCCCCCGCATCCATCTGTGCCGTATAGATGCGCGCACCGCCCTCCTCCGGTACCTCTGTGTAGTAGGGCGCGTCCGAGAGACGTTCGTGCAGGCTGTACGGCAGTCCCGCGAAATTGCGGAAATCGTGCCAAGTCCGCGGACTTAGGTCAGGTGGACCCTCCGTGAGAATAACGAAGAGTAGAATGAGGCTCCAAACAGCAACGCTCGTTACCATCTCACGCAAAAAAATCTTTAGATGAAAGCGGAACGCATTCCAGCGTGGGGGAGAGGTGTCTTCATCGCGGACGATATCAGCAGCGTTCAGTTTTTTCCCCGCAGAGCCGCCTCCCCTGACACTCCATTTCTCGACAAAGAATGTTGCAGTCCCGTCCGCGCTTTCGTACTGTTCGTACTTCGCCTCATCGCCGACCGAGGCATCCGTATCGCCCCACACGCCCGTCACGACCTGCGTGCCGGAGTCGTGCAGACGGTAGCCGCGCGGCGGCTTGCTCCCCACCGCAGCGGTGGAGAGACTGCACGTAAGACCGCCGTCGGAGATACTCAGCCATGTGCGGGTATTGCTTTCCGTTGTGATAAGCCCGTACTCCGTCCACACATCGTCGGACGTTTTCTCCTTGTAGTGGATCTTCTCTGCGACGATATAGGCCTTCCCCTCGATTCGCAGCCCCGTCCAACAGTCGAAATCCATGCACTCACCTCCTTCCACGGTTCCTGAAGGAATCGCTGATAAAATGAAGTCCTGCAGATTGGCGTAGATTTTTGTCCTGTCAAGGAGACAAACCGGACGCATAGCTGCCCGCTATGTGGAGGATCGCGGGCGAAAAGCGGGCAAAAAAGATGCGCCAAGATGATGGCGCTGAATTTATCAGTGCT
>ERZ772967.2284-NODE-2284-length-12430-cov-8.544808_pt1 | contig 12430 bp, 10 predicted proteins | sample MGYA00511677_ERZ772967 | MGnify/ENA primary metagenome ERZ772967 (study PRJEB29015, sample SAMEA2737931) | human oral metagenome | biome: human oral; feature: human-associated habitat; material: dental | place: China | collected 2146 ...
ATTCCCCGATCACCTGGGTGGGTTTGAGGGCTTCCGCCCGTTCGGTGGAGAACTCTGCGGACCCGTCGATCACCTCGACGGTGGTGGTCCGGGCCTCACCGCTCTGGGTCGCGGCCTTGGCGACACCCTCCGCCAGGCCCTTCATGTCGAGCTGCTGGCCGCCCTCGGCGGGCACCACCTCGATGGTTTCACCCTTGAGGGTGTAGCTGGCGTTCTTGCCCGTCACCAGGCCGAGACCGGCGCGGGCCTCGGCGGTCACCTTCAGCAGCTGCTCCGGGTTGATGTGCGGGACCAGTTTGCCGTCCTCGGCCGCGAAGGTGGTGACCGCTGCGATCTGTTCCGGACTCACCTGGAAGCTCTTGTCGCGAACCTGCACCGTGACGGGGCCGGAGAGCGCCGGGGTCGCGAAGTTCGCAACCGCCTCGTCCACCATTGCCGACGTGACGGCGGGTGACTGCGCCTTCGTGACGGCCGCGACCTCGCGGGTACCCGATTTCATGGCCTCGGCGACCGATGCGCTGGTGGCGTCCACGTCCAGGACCGCCGAGTCGGTGGACTCGGTGCGGCTGATCGCGCCGTCCACGAAGGCGAGGGTGGCGTCAGTGCCCTCGACCGTGAAGGCCGGGGCATGGGTGGTCAACGTCTCCTTGAGTTTCTCGGAATCGACGTTCTTCGGCAGCTCCGTCGGGCCGCCGCCCAACAAGGTCTTGAACACGTCAATCGGATTCAGGCTCGCTCCCCCGGCCGCTTTCACGGCGCCTGCGTAGTCGACGCTCAAACCGCTGTCCAGAGGCGTGAATTCAACGGCGTGCTCCTTGTCGTCGGTCACGGTCATCGCCGCCTCGTACCGAGCCCCCAACTCGGTGCGCAGCCGCTGCTCCGCATCGGCGGGATGCAGCCCACCAATCGCCACCCCTTCAACCGTGGTGTTGACCGGCACCTTGTCACCAGCCATGAAATAGGCTGCCGTGTAGGCGCCGCCCAACAGCACGATGAGTCCGATGCCGCTGCCTATCAACCATTTCCTGCACCGCGATGGGGGTTTCTTGCTGGTCAACTCCGGTCCTTCTCTTGTCACTGCTCATGGGGAATGAGCCCGCCCCATGGTACGCGAGTAGGCTGTCACGTTGGTCGGGGACCACAGGAGGGAGACGACGTGGGGCTCAGGACACGGCTGAGAGCAACCGGGTTACCCCGCACCGCATGGGTGCTGGCAACCACCACTTTTCTGGTCGCCGTCGGCTTCGGGGTCGTGATCCCGGTGCTGAGCCCCTTCGCACGCACCTTCGGGGCCGACAACTTCCAGCTCGGGCTGGTGGTTTCCATGTTCGCCCTGATGCGGCTCGTCAGCAGCCCGTTCGTCACCCGGATCGGGCAGGCCATGGGGGAACGTAACGCGATCACCCTGGGAATGGTCATCGTGGCCACCACCACCTTCGGGGTGGCGTTGTCCCCCAACCTGTCGTGGATGATAACGGTGCGGGCTCTCGGCGGAATCGGGTCCGCAATGTTCACCATCGCGGCCATGAACCTGCTGATCTCCACCACCCCACAGCACCTGAGGGGTCGCGCCTCAGGCCTGAACCAGGGCGGTTTCCTGCTCGGCAACATGGCCGGGCCCGCCATCGGGGGTCTGCTGGGTTCGATCTCCCTGCACGCGCCCTTCTACTTCTATTCCGGGATGTTGTTGGTGGCCGGGTTGTTCGCCCTACTGCTGCTCCCGGCCAGGTGTGATCCCTTGCCGACCGCCGCGAAGGAACCACGGACGCTCCGGGAGACGTCGCGGGACATCCGCTATCGGGCCGCCTGTCTTCTCGGATTCGCCCAGGGCTGGCAGTCGATCGGGGTGCGTTCTGCCCTGATCCCGGTGATCATCACCGAGGTGTACGCCCTGGAAACCGGCTGGACCGGGATGGCCTTCGCGATCGCGGCGATGTTCCAGGCCGCGGCACTGACCCCGGCGGGGCTGGCCACCGACCGAATCGGTCGCAAACCCGTCATGGTGACGAGCGGATTGGTGTGTGGCCTGTCGGCCATCGCCATGCCCTTCGCACCCGGGATCTGGGTCCTCATCCCGCTGCTGTGCGTCTACGGGATCGGCGCCGCCATGCAGGGCACCGCGCCCGCTGCCGCTGTGGGCGACGCCTCGGGCGGACGTGGTGGCACCCCAGTTGCGGCCTACTCCATGATCGTCGATCTGGGGGCGATCATCGGGCCCGTCGCCGTCGGTCGCCTGGTGGACGTCACCAACTATCAGGTGGGTTTCGCCGTCGGTGGTGCGCTCCTGCTGCTGGGCAGTTTCACCGCGTCCCTGATCCCGCGGAAACTGGACCGGTCCTTCCTGAAGCCACCGGCTCCCGAGGGCGACGACGACTGAGAGGTCAGTGCTCGAACTCGATCCCCAGGGCCTTCAGGAGAGGCCAGGATTCTGTCGGGCTCAGTTTCAGTCCCTTGGTTCGGTTCTCCCGGGGGTCGAACACGTAGCCGGAGGAGCCGACGAGACTGGCCCCGTCGAGATCGGTTCCGTGGAATCTGGTCCCCCGTAGGTCGCAGTCGTTCATCCCTGCGTTCGTGAGCCGGGCCTCGGAGAAATCCGCCTCGCGAATCGAGCAGTCGATGAAACGGCACCGCGCCAGATCCACCCCCACGAACCAGCAGAAGTCCATGCTGCAGCGCAGGAACTCCAACGGACGGGCAGCGAACCTGTTGACGTGTGACAGCGCCCAGTTGATCCCGGAGAGCTTCGTGCCGGTAAACCTGCACTCCCCCAGGCTGGTGTCCGTCAGATCCGCACCGGAGAAGTTGCAATCCTCGAAGCGACACTCGGTGAAGGACGCACCGACCAGGACCGCCCTTTCCAGGTTCACGCCCTTGAAAACGCAGTTCTCGAACTCGAAACCCCGCAGCCCGGCTCCGGGCAGGTTTCCCTCGATCGTGGCCTCGAACACCGGGCCCGGAGGGGAACCTGCCAGTTCCGCCAGGGACAGCGCAGGCACCGGGTCAGCGCACCTTGATGCGGAAGGGCAGGCTCAGCACGCCGTGGATCGGGAGCCCGATCAGGTCGGCGGCCCGCGTGAGCAGGTCGTCGGCCGTCGGGAGGGCGATCCGGGCGGACTCGGCGCGGTGTTCGCTGGAGCGTGCGGGGATGATCCTCTCCAGCACGGAACCGGCCCCGATCCTGACCGAGGTGGCCTCCTCGGGGTCGATGTCCGCCAGCGCGCAGGCGCGCCGCCAGGCCAGGCGCCAGTCCCCGACGTGATCCACCAGTCCCCGCTCGCAGGCGTCGGAACCGCTCCACACCCTGCCCCGGGCCAGCGATTCCAGGTGTTCGTGATCCATGGCGCGGTCCTGAGCGGCCAAGGTCGTGAACTGCCGGTAGATGCGGTCGAGTTCCGCGTTGAGGCGGTCCCAGTCCTCGGGGGAGAACTCCGTGGCCGAGCTGAGCATCCCTGAGGCCGACCCGATCCGGATCGGTTCCCGTTTCAGTCCCAGTTTCTCGTAGAGCTCACGGGTCACGAACTTGCCAGCCAGGACACCGATGGAACCCGTCAGCGTGGTCGCGTGGGCGACGATCTCGTTGCAGGGCATCGAGACGTAGTAGCCGCCCGAGGCGGCCAGAGCTCCCATCCGAGCCACCACGGGACGACCGGACTCCCGTAGCCGCAGGACGCTTCGGCGGATGAAATCGGAGGCCACGGCCGACCCGCCGGGGCTGTCGACCTCGAACAGCACCGCTTTGATCTGATCGTCACGCAGGACCGTCCGGAGGTGCTCGTCCACCACATCGGCGCCGGCGCTGGGACCCGTGAAGGTTCCGGGACGTCCCCGGCCGGTCTCGATGGGACCGCGCAGGCTGACGACCGCGACCTTCGGTCGGTCCCTCCGGAAAGCTCCCGCAAGGTTGGGGCGTGGCTGGTAGCGGGATGCGTAGAGCAGTTCCTCGGGTTTCGCGGCCCATTCGGCGAGTGCCTTGGCGTAGGCCTCGTCGCGGTAGCCGATCTCGTCGATGAGGCCCATTTCCTTGGCGCGTTCCGGCACCACCGGGGAGCTGTTGACGGCTTCCCACACGGTCTCCAGTGCCGCTCCTCGGCGCCTGGCGATGACCGCCACGGTGTCGTCCACGGCGGACTGGGCCAGACGGTGGGTCATCTCCCGGTTGGCCTCGGTGATCTCGGGCGCCGCGAACTGGTCCGCTGCGGTCTTGTACTCGTGACGCTGTCCGAACTGCGGGGTGACCCCGGCCTTCTCCAGCAGCCCGCGGAAGAGGGTGATGTCGACCTCGACGCCGCCGATGCCGAGTACGCCGGTGGGTTGGAGCCAGACGGTGCGACATGCCGTGGCGAGTTTGTAGGCGGCCAAGGAATTGCCGAGTTCCCCGAACGACTCGGCCCACGCCATGGTCGGCCGTCTCGCCCCGAAGGCCTCGATCAGGTGGGCAATCTCGTCCATCACCGTCATCGACTGACCGCAGTCCACGGCGTGAACGATCAGCCCGGCGACACGCTCATCCTTGACCGCTTCCGTGAGGTGTCCGCGAAGGTCGCTGATCGCAGTCGCGCCCACCACCTGAAGCATCTGCAGGGGGTTCCGCGGGAAGGTCTCCAGCACGCCCCGGGCCAGGTCGAGTTCGAGCACGATGCGCCGGGTGGGGCGGGGCAACTTGTCGAGGAAGGACTTGAGCACCATGCAGCAAGCCTACCGACAGCCACCAACGCCCCACCCGGGAAGCGGGTTCGCAGCAGTTCTCAGAGCACGGAACGGGCCGTCTTGATCACGTTGTCGACCGTGAACCCGTACTCCTCGAAGCACTTCGACCCGGCGGCCGACGCGCCGAAACATTCGATGCTGATGCTGGCCCCGGCATCTCCGACGTACCTGCCCCAGCCCATGGCGATGCCGGCCTCGATGGAAACCCTGGCCTTCACGTCCTTGGGCAACACCGACTCGCAGTATTCGGGGCCCTGTTCGTCGAACCATTCCATGCAGGGCATGGACACCACGCGGGTGGGGACGTTGTCCTCCTCCAGCTTCGCAGCGGCCTCAAGGGCCAGGGCGACCTCGGAACCGGAAGCGATCAGGATCAGCCTCGGCTTTTCGGAGGCCTCCTTCAACACGTAGCCACCACGAGCGACCCCTTCGGCGGAAGAGTACTCGTCGCCACGGGCCACGATGCGCAGGTCCTGGCGGGACAGGATGATCCCCGCGGGGCGATCGGTGCGGCGCAGGATCTCGCCCCACGCGACGGAGGTCTCGTTGGCGTCCGCGGGACGAACCACGTCCAGGTTGGGGATGGCCCGCAGCGATGCGAGGTGTTCCACGGGCTGATGGGTGGGGCCGTCCTCGCCGACCCCGATGGAATCGTGGCTCCACACGAAGATGGAGGGCAGGTTCATCAGGGCCGCCAACCGAACCGCGGGACGCATGTAGTCCGCGAACACCATGAACGTGCCGCCGTAGGCCCGGGTCAGGCCCGACAGGACGATGCCGTTGATGATGCCCCCCATCGCGTGTTCGCGGATTCCGAAGTGGATGGTGCGCCCGTAGGGATTTCCGGGCCAGTCCTCCGTCTGCCGCGCATCGGGCAGGAAACTTGGTTCATCCTTCATGGTGGTGTTGTTGGAGCCCGCGAGGTCGGCGGAACCACCCCACAGCTCCGGCAGCTGAGGCGCCAGCGCGGACAGCACCTCCCCGGATGCCTTGCGGGTGGACATCATGCCCTCCTCGAAGACCGGGAGCTTCAGATCGGCCGGAAGCTTGCGGGAGCGAACCCGTTCCAGCAGGACAGCGCGCTTCGGATTGCTGGCCTTCCACGCCTCGAACCTCTCGTCCCATTCGGCACGCTCCACCTTGCCACGGGACGCGGCGTTGGCCCGGGCGTGGGCGACGGCCTCCTCATCGACCGCGAACGGCTCGGCGGGAAAACCGAGTTTCTCCTTGAGGGCGGCGATCTCCTCGGCCCCAATCCTGGAACCGTGGATGGCATGGTTCCCGGCTTTGGTGGGCAGCGGCCAGCCGATGATGGTGTCGAGTTTGATGATCGAGGGTTTGTCCCTGACGGCCTTGGCCGCCCGGATGGCCGAAAGCAGCGCGTCGAGGTCCTCCTCGTACCCGGTTCCGCCGTTGGTCCAGTCAACCTCCTGAGTGTGCCAACCGAGCGCGTCGTAACGTCCCAGGACGTCCTCGGTGAAGGCGATGTGGGTGTCACCCTCGATGGTGATTCGGTTGGCGTCATAGATCACGATGAGGTTGCCCAGATCCTGGGTGGCCGCCAACGACGAGGCCTCCGCGGCCACACCCTCCTGGAGACAGCCGTCGCCGACGAGGCAGTAGACGAAGTGGTCGAAGACAGACTTGCCCTCGGGTGCGTCCGGATCGAACAGGCCGCGTTCCCTGCGCGCGGCCATCGCCATGCCGACTGCGTTGCTGATGCCCGCGCCGAGGGGCCCGGTGGTGCACTCGACGAACCGGGTGTGGCCGTACTCGGGATGCCCCGCGCACTTGGATCCCCAGGTTCGTAGCGACTTCAGGTCCTCGAGCTCGAGGTTGGCACCGGCCAGGTAGAGCTGACAGTACTGGGCCAGGGAGGCATGACCGATCGACAGGACGAAACGATCGCGGCCGAGCCATTTGTCGTCGGTCGGATCCACCTTCATGATCTTCTGGTAGAGCAGGTAGACCACGGGGGCCAGTGAGATCGGGGTTCCGGGGTGGCCGTTGCCGACCTTCTCCACAGCATCGGCGGCGAGAATCCTCGCCGTGTCAACGGCTCGGGTGTCCAGTTCGGTCCAGTCGAGGGTCATGTTCCGTCCTTTGAGCTCCTGAGGAACGGGGCAACTGCGCCCGCAGCCCCACACTATCGGATTGTTAACGTGAACACCTGCGTTGAATCAGGTTTCTGTGACGTTGATGGAGAGCCCTGTCCACTGGGGTAGTGAGGTCAACGAGGCCCCTTGCCCTGCATCGGTCTCGGCCTCCGGGGAAACCGTCCCGGGAACCGATCCGGGCGTTATGGGGCGAATGGTCTCCCCCAGCGCCTCACGGACGAGGCGTCCGAGGTCAGAGCCACCTTCGGAATCGTGGGTGCGGATCTCAGCCATGGCCCGGAGTTTACTGGGGGTCTCCGACAATCAATTCAGGGGTGGCTCAGCGGACCACGGGAACACGATCCAACGGTCGGTGCGCCTCCAGCAGAAATCCGGATTCACGATCGTGGTCGGCTTGGCGTAGAGCACCGCGCTTCGCACATCGGCCCCAAACCCACGCAGCAGCTTCACCACCAGTGAGAGGGTGCGCCCCGAGTCCGCAACATCGTCCACCACGAGAAGCTGCCTGCCTGCGATGGATTCGGTGTCCAGCATGGGGGCCAGAAGAACCGGATCGGGGAGGGTTTGTTCAACGTCGGTGTAGAACTCGACGTTGATGGCGTCGGTGAGTTTCACCCCGAGCCGATAGGTAAGCGCACCGGCCGGAATCATGCCTCCCCTGGCGATGGCGATGATCACCGAAGGGCGGAAACCGGATTCGTGGACCTGGAGCGCGAGGTCGTCGGCGGCCTCCCCGACCCCTTCCCAGGTGAGCACTTCTCTACCTGCGTGGTCGCTGGCGTCGCCGTGGTAAACCATGGCGGAATGTTACCGTCAGTCGAAGTGATGGGTGACGAACACAACGTCCAGCCAGCGCCCGAATTTCCTGCCCACCTCTGGCAGCACGGCCGACTCGACGAATCCCAGGCTCTTGTGAAAGGCCCGGGAGGCCGCGTTGTCCGCGTCCAGGACACCGATCATGACGTGAACCCCGCAACCCTGGGCATGGTCGAGGAGAGCACCCAGCAGCATCCGACCGGCCCCGTTGGAACGGCTTCCTTCGGCCACGTAGACGGAGTGCTCAACGGTGTGGAGGTAGGCCGCCTTGTCGCGGAACGGGCCGTAACTGGCGAAGCCGACCACCCGGCCGTCCTCCTCGAGGACCAGCACGGGATGCCCTTGGTTCCGCAGCCGCTCGAACCAGGCGGTGCGCTCCTCGAGGGTGACCGGTTCGACGTCGTAGGAGGCGGTGGTGGCCACGCCGCTCTCGTTGTAGATCTCCACGATGGCCGGGAGGTCCTCATGACTGGCGGAGCGGATCACGGGAGGCATGGATTCATACTAGAGGTCCCCACAGACCCCGCAGCGACATCTCGAAGTCGGCAACCGAAAACAATCGAGCACCCCCTCACCTGCGACCAGGACATTCCCATTCCCACCGGCAACGAGATGGACCCGAACAAACACGAAAGTCATCGTTGCCCAGGTTAACCTTTGGCCATTGTTGCCGCGCTCGTACGCACGTCTGGGTGCACCATGAACCCGATCACCGGCCTAGTCAGGCGACAGTGTCATCTCAAGCACGAGGAACCTCAGCACCCGATTCGCGAAAGCGAATTACCGGAAGCCCGAGCAGACCACCACACTGCGCATACAATGGCTTGACTCGGAAAATTCACCACCAACTCCATGTAGCACACATCGAATTGGAGACCGAGCATGAAACAGAAACCACACAGGTTCCTCGGCATCACGTCAACACTTCTGGCGCTCCTGACGCTGATGCCCTCAGCCTACGCGGACCCCGCCAGCGAGACCCCAGCGCCGACTGCACCAGCCACCGCGACGACGAAAGATCCCGCACTCATCACCGAGATCGCCAACACCCTCAGGCGAAGCGATGCTCTGATGGCAACCTTCGCGAATGCCCCGAGCGAAGAAGTCACCCGCCAGTACCTCGAGGCCTTCGCCTCCGCCATGACAATCGAGCAGGCAGAACGGTTCGTCGAGGTCACCAAGGACAAACATTTCGAGGTCACCGGCACCCGAGATGACGGACAACCGATGGTGGAGCTGACCGAAGGACCCCCTGAGGTTGATTCCACCAGCTCCGAGTCTTGCTGCAAGTGCTGGCGAGCGCGAGTAGCCTTCATGGCTTGGTGGACCGCATTTTACTCAATCTGTGGCGGCGTTGGAGCCGCAGCCGGGGCAGCATTCCCGCCAGCTGCCGCGGGAGGCATCGTTGCCGGCTGCAGCCTCGGAACAGCCATCATGGGGACCCTGCCCAATTTTGACGATTCGTGCACGTAGAGCAGCTGAGCGATGAAATTTTCCAGAGAAACAAGGGGCGACATCTGGGCTGTTGTGATAGCAATCGTTGGCTCCTGGGTTGCGATCGGCATTGTCGCATGGTTCGTTCCCGGTTTCTACCAGCCATTTTGGATCATGGTTTTCACACCGATCCCGGGCACACTGGGCTTGCTCCTCGGAATACGTTGGCGTCGACAACACTCCCAAGACACAGAAAACTCCAGCAAGGCCGATATTCCTGACAGCAAAAACGGGAAGCAATGATCTGCGATGCCACGTCTCATGGGCTCCAGTTGTTCTCCGAGAAGACCCGTAAACATTTCCTTGGAGAAGATCTGATCCACCGCATCGGTCTCCGTGGCCCCCGGGATGACCGGGGACCACGGAGACCAGTTTTCTCCGGGCCGGGAGCAGCGCTCCCGCACAGGGTTATTCGGGGCGCAGCGTCAGGGTGTCCCGTGTCGCCGCGGCGACAGCCTCACGACTGAAGGGCCAGTCGAAGAACTCACCCGTGGCCCAGGCCTCGAGTTGGTCCGCGACGTGTGACGACCACGGGTGACCGGAGCTTCCCGAGGAAATCCCGTCGGGCCCGGTCGACGTCGCTCAGATCCACCGCCATGCGCATGGAGGGATCCCCCCACCATCTCGTAGTCCACCTGTCCATTGTCCTTGACGCTCTCGTCATAGCTGTTTGCATTGGGAATTTCGGGCCCACCGCCGACTGCCCGTGGTTTCCGGCGGAAGTGGTCCCTGATGAACCCGGGAAGCTCCTCGCCTTCCAGGATCTGGTGCCTCGAAGTCTGGACGTGGAGGCCGCCCCACCGCCACGTGGTGTGATCCCGGCTCAATCGGGCGGTCAGCTCGGCGTCGGTCTCGGCGTAGGCGCGGCGCATGATCTGAGCTGTATCCTCCACCTCTGAGGTGTTCTTGTCATCCCACAGTGGGTTCTGGGGTTCTGAGATCAGTCTCCCCAGCAACCGGGTCGATGGGTACCCCCGTCGTCCGCCAAGGCCGCATTGCTGAGGTGTGAGAAGAGCGATGCCATGATCATCGCCCCGGCTCATCAACGGCGTAATGGCCGCCCCGTTCGTACCAGCGGGTCAGTTCCGATTGCAGTTCTTCGTGGCGTTCATCGTTCAGTTCCACCGCGGTCAGGGCGGGGGCGAGCTCCTGGGCCGGCGGTGCCGTCGAGGAGCATGATCTTCGGTGCTTCCTCTAGCGTGACGGGGCCCTGCGCTGCGAGTTGCGCGATGGCGTCGTATATCTGCTGGGAACGATAGCCCGCAACATAGTGAGAACCGAGGTAGGGTCCGCTGGCCTCGGGCGTGATCGGCTGGTTTGCCGGGGCGATGATCCCGTCTGCCGGGTTGAGCACGACCGGCATGCCCGAGGGGGGCGTAGAACCCCTACCAATTGTAGCTGGAGTCCCAGCCGGGACGCGGCCATCGGCCCCAGGTTGTCCGCCTCGTGGGCGACAACCGCCCCGCCCGTCGGCTGGGGCCTTGACCGGTCTCACCGGGTACTTGCCCGGGGCCTGGTAGCCGATGTCGCCAGAGGCAGTGGCGAACAGGATGTTCTCCGCCGGATTCGCCATCAGGGCCGCCGCTGCCGAGACCTCCTCGGCATTCGTGGCGCGGCCGAGCGCGAAGAAAGACTCACCGGTTTTGTCGGGCATCAGTGCGGTCCACTGCAGGGCCACCGAGAGATTCTCCGACGCACCGGGAACCGGCCTGAACTGTTCGTCCGGCGCGAGCAGCCCGGAGACGACGGGACCGTGCACCGAGGTCCGCACCCGAATCTCGACGTCCTCGCCGCCAGCAACCCGGATCGTCTCGGTACGGGTCTGATAGGCGAGACACCTGCCGTCGCGTTGGTAGAAATTCTCGCCGACGTTCTTCTCGACCACCAGGTCGCTGACGTCACCGCCAAGATTGGTCAGGCCCCAGACCAGGTCAGCATTGCGCCCGATCATGATTCCCGGCATGCCGGCCATGGAGAACCCGGAGACATCGAAGGTGCATTCCCCGTTCAGCTGCTCGCAGTGCAGACCGATCTGGAACCAGACCGAGGGGTAGGCGATCTGGAGGTGGGGGTCGTTGCCGATGACGGGTTTCCCGGAGGCGGTGTGCTGCCCCGAGATCACGAAGGAGTTCGATCCGACCGCCGGGCCGTCGCCCAGCAGATGCGGCATGGCCTCCATCGCCTGCTGGACGCTCTGGAGCGCCCCGATGGTGTCGCCGGAACTCATCGAGGGCGTTTCGCCGCCGGTCTCGGACGACTGCGAAAGGAACTGATCGGGCTCGGGACAGTCCTCGGGATTCGTTTCCTGGGTTTCCAGCGGCAGCGGCTCAGCCACCGGATAGTCGGCACGTGGCCGCAGGTTGCTCCCCGTCGTCTCCTGCCCGATGATCGGCCTGCGTTTCTCCTCCTCGAACCGCGGGAACAGTTCCTCCACCGCCGCCGGACTACCCAGTTTCTGCAGGTACCCCATGCGTTCGATCTCGCTCGTATGGGTGTTGCTCAGGCCCGAATTCAGCTGCTTGAGCGAGACCAGCGAATCGATACCGGTCCACGGCTCGATATCGGCGACGGGCAGGCTCAGGCCCAGCACGGCGTACTCATTGGCCAGCTGCCACGGCTGCTTTCCCGATATGTAGGCGTTGATGCCCTCGGCGTAGGCCTCGTAGAACCCGCGGGCCTCAGCCGACAGCAGGTCCCATTCCTGTTCCGCCACCCGGCGCAACCCCATGGTACGCACCGAGATGTCCGATTCCTTCCCGGACTCCCCCACGAGTTCCGCCAGGCGACCGGAAGCCATGTGACGCGACAGGTCCATCTGAAAGAAGCGCTCCTGGGCGTGCACGTATCCCTGCGCGAAGAACAGGTCGTGGTCGGTGGTGGCATAGATGTGAGGTACGGCCCGGTCATCGCGCAACACCCTGATCTCGGCGCGTGGTCCGCTCAGGGTGACCTCGCCGGAGTGCTTCGGCAAGGGGCCTCGGATCACCACGACCACGGCAGCGGTCGCCACCAGGACCAGGCCAACAGCAACGCCGAGCACAGTGAGCAGCACTCGGCGGAGCGTTCTCTTTTTCTTTGACATTTCTCATCTCCCAGAGAGGTATCGTCGATACCCTCCCCCGCTCCCCACATGATGTGGCCGGAGCCCTCGGGAACGTTATTGCCCTCCGTCGTGGCCGGACATCCGCCCATGGTCCACTGATCCCATCAGGATCTCCCCTACCCGACCCTTACGGGTACTTCACGTGCCACGGCGGATGTCCGGCGGTAGAAAAGCACTGCTGGTCCTCCAGATC
>ERZ772967.2286-NODE-2286-length-12429-cov-2.966139_pt1 | contig 12429 bp, 8 predicted proteins | sample MGYA00511677_ERZ772967 | MGnify/ENA primary metagenome ERZ772967 (study PRJEB29015, sample SAMEA2737931) | human oral metagenome | biome: human oral; feature: human-associated habitat; material: dental | place: China | collected 2146 ...
TGTATTGCCTGACGTTTCGCGCAGACATTCCTCAAGCGTGGCCCGCACTTCGGCCGGCAACCGATCTAAGTCGCCAATGGCCTCAAGGCGCACGTTGTTCCTCATCAGGTCGGGCGTCTCGCGCTGGATGGCGGCCACCATGAGCGCCATCAGGGCGTGCACCTCGGCCGCGGGGCGGTTCCAGTTTTCGGTAGAGAAGGTGTAGATGGTCAGGTAGCGCAGCCCGATGGCCACGGCCGCCTCGACCACCTTACGCACGGAGACGACGCCCTCGCGGTGTCCCGCGCTGCGATCTTCGCCACGCGCCTGCGCCCATCGGCCGTTTCCGTCCATGATGATCGCCACATGCTGCGGCAATCGGTTGCGGTCTATTTGTTCTTTCAACGACATGCTTTGGTAAGTCTTCAGTTGGTTCAGTGTTTCGATAATCCCATCAGCGCCTCGATGCCCTTTGTGCTGTTGCATTTGCGGTTGCGCGGCCCGAAGTCCCACGTGAGGAAGAGCGTCGTGAGCGTGTACCAGTCGCCGTTCTTCATCACGCTGCCGGGGATGTTGTACGGGTTGTCCAGCTGTGCATTGTCTAAGCCATCGCCCAAGACCTTGTGCACCGTCAGCTCTGCGCCGATGTTGACGCGGTTGCGGAGCTTGTATTTGATCCCCACGCCGATGGGCAGGTTCAGCCCGCCGAACGTACGGCCTTGGCCTGTAGCCACAGTGCCACCGAGGCCAACGAGCAGGTAGGGCGCAAGGCGCTGCGTATTGAGGTAGGCGAACTTGTCGCTGTAGGGAAAGAAGTTGAACTCGAATTGCCCACCAAGGTCCACCACGTTGCGCGAGAAAGCGGTCTGCATACCGCCGGGGAAGGCGTTCTTGAGGCCAGCCGTGCTACCCGTGACCCGTGCCCACGTCAGGCCGCCCTTGAAGGCAATGCGGAAGTTGGCGTTGTAGCGAAAGACCAGCCCCAACGACGGGTTCATGCCCTTGAGCGGCGTACTCTTATTCACATCCCCCATGTAAAACGCTCCGCCGCCCATGCCGCCGATCTCGTATTTGTATTCCTGCGCAAAGGCCGACACGCTGACGACGGCGAAGACGAGCCCCGCCGCAAGGTGTCGAAAGAAAGCTGCTGACATTATCCTTGATTATTACGGTCATTACTTTCTCCCTAACGCGAAAAGTGTTTCAAAATTACGTTCACCCTTTACCGCCCGTAACCCAGTCGATTGATGCGTCCACGCCACAGTTCGTCCATCATGGCACCCGTTCGCGAGGTGCGTCCGCCGACGAGCAGCAGGTAGCCGTCCGACGTGACAGCGGCCGAAGCATAGCCACGCGCCACGAACTCCGTTGGCAGCTGGAGCTTGTGCGCCGCTGCGATCCATGTCGCGCCGCGGTCGTAGGAGAGGTAGAGCGTGCGCTGTGCAGTGCCCGAGGCGTTCAGGCCGCCCACAAGGACGATGGCGCCGCTGTAGTTCGCTACCGCCGCGCCTTCCAAGGCTGGCAGACCGGAGGCGGTGTACTGGTTGAGGCAGATCCACGTGCGACCGTCGGTCGTCTCCCACGCCTGATCCGTCAGGATACCGTCGCGCCGACGACCGCCCGCGATCAGCAGGTGCCGACGGTGGGCCGCCTCGTAGCTCGTACTGCCGAAGCCCTCCGTGGGGAACGTGGTTGGGACGGCGTCGCCCGTGGTCCAAGCGCCCGACGCATCCATCGAGGCGAAATGGAGCGTGTTGTCCTTACTGCGCACGATGGCCGCCAGCGCCACCGGCTGTGAGCCGTAAGTCACCGTGTCCACGGCGCCCAAGAGGCGGACGATGGTGGGCGCCCCTGCGACGGACGTCCACGTGGCGCCGTCGGCCGAGCGGTAGAGCGCGCCGTCAGTGGCGTGTATATAATAGGTATGGCGGAGGAGGGTGGCGTAGGCCGCCTCGAACGTCTTGCCCGCGGGCAGGCCGGACGGAGTCAGGGCCGTCCACGTCTGCGCGTCGGTCGAGCGATAGGCGCTCAGGCCGTCGGTCGTGCGGGCCAAGAGCAGGTAGGCGCCAGTGTGGGCCAGCACGCGCGCCTCAACGAGGTTGCTCTGGCGGAGCAGCGGCGCGGTGTGTTGCCAGGCCATCGAGTCGGGGTCTTGCTGGTGCACATTCAGGCGCACGGTGTAGGTCTTGGCCTCGGTGCGGTCGAACGACGTGACATAGATGCGCACAGGCCGCGAGAAATCGATCGAGTCGTCCTCCCGCCCCGAAATGCGTTTGCCGGTCGCCTCTGGCTCGAACTCCACGCTCGACGGGCCCACAGCTTCGTCGTATACGATCTGGCAGGCCAACTTATGGGTGACCCGTGTGCCGTACGGCAGTGAATCGGTGTTGTAGATTTCCCCTCGCAGTTGGTCGATGGTGAAAGTCACCCGACTAAGGCCAGCGATGGAGTCCTTATCCTTGGTGACATTCTTCAGCAAAAAGGAGGCGATTTGGCAGTTTTTCTGCCGCCATCTCGGCGTTGTCCTCTGCGTTTCGTCCTTCAAGCAGGACGACAAAACGAGCGCTGCTAAACAGCTGACAAGCACCGATCGTAACCCGTTATTTCTCATTTACACAATTGTTTTTTCTGAACGAGGGGCAAAAGTAGATAGATATTCGTCCTACACAACCGGCGTCCGGAGCAAGGGTCAGGGGTCAAATCCCCCTGATTACGGGTGCGCGCAACGGCTTACCCGGCATCGCCATTTCCGTTGTCCTACAATCACCCTGCGCCGCGCCCGAAGCACCTCATTTTGCCCGATAGACGCCCTGCGTGGCCCCTAATGCGCCTCATTTTACCCGATAGGCACCCAGCGCGGCGCCCGAAGCGAGTCATTTTGCCCCACAACTTCCCCGCTCAGCCCTAAAAAGAGCCATATATTCCATGCTTTTACATTAAAAGCACAAGATGTACGATGCAAGTAATGAGCTTCTATATTGAAAGGATAAGATATTTGATATGCATTGAATGCTATCATATTAAAAGCCTATTATATACGATCTATATTCTACGCTTTTATACTGAAAGGATATAATATGCATGATATATCCAATTCTTTTAATCTGAAAGCATAGAATATACGATAAAAGTAGATAGCTATCAAATTGATACGCTCAAACTTGCATTATATATTCTATCCTTTCAAATTAAAAGAATAAAATATACGTGTGATATTCTATCCTATCACATTAAAAGCGTCTGATATACACCTCCATCTAAGGCTACGCGGCGGGGAGGAGCTTCGAATGGGGACGCTGGGGCAGCCCGCCACCCGGAAACAGTCCGAAAGGCCGTCGCTTTTGCCCCTCACACGACGTCGCATCCCTAAATGCCCTTCCAATTGCAGGCTAACGCCCCTCACGGATCGACTCCACTTCGTCTTTTCCGTCCTCCCCTGCGGGATGTTCCCCCGGAAGGGAGGCATATGCTTTTGCGCCCCTACCCGATCGCCCCTCCTGTATCTGGCCAAACTGCGCCTGCCTCCGCAGAGCCCCCTACCATAAATCGAACAGCCGCTTAGCTTTGCGCCTCCAAATTTCCAGAGAGTAAGAAGTGACAATAGGACAATGGAAGGATTCACAGATAACAGACCAAACAAGAACCCCCGCATGAAGCATCTATTTATCGGCGCTTTGGCGCTGCTCGTCGCCCTACATGGGGGCGCAGCCTACGGGCAAAAAGCAAAACAGAAACAGAAGTCGGCCGCAGTCAATGTGCTGGCTAACGACACGCGCGTCTTCAAGGTCGATCCGGCGATCGATGTGCAGGGCGTGCGCTTCAAAAACCGCTTCGGGATAGAGTTGGCCGGCCACCTCTACATGCCCAAAGGCTATGAGGCATCGAAGCGATACCCCGCCGTGGCCGTCTGCGGGCCCTTCGGGGCGGTCAAGGAGCAGGCCTCCGGACTCTACGCCCAGGAGTTGGCATCGCGCGGCTTTGTGGCCCTGGCCTTCGACCCCTCGTTCACGGGCGAGAGCGGCGGCGAGGTGCGCAGCGTGGCCGCACCAGACATTAACACGGAGGACTTCGGCGCGGCCGTGGACTATCTGATGCGCCTGCGCAACGTCGACGTCTCGAAGATCGGACTCGTGGGCATCGGTGGCTGGGGCGGCATGGCGGTCAATGAGGCCTCGGTCGACACGCGCGTCAAGGCGACCGTCATCTGCTCTTTCTACGACATGAAGCGCCTCTTCGCCGACGTCTATTACGACTCCAAAAGCGACGATGCGCGCTACGAGGAGCTGCGCCGACTGAGCAATCAGCGCACCCGAGACGCGCAGACGGATACGCACGAGGTGACGGGCGATAACCTGGATCGTATCGCCGCCAACGCGCCCCGCTACCTGCGCGACTTTCAGGCCTACTACAAGTCGGCCCGCGGCTTCCACAAGCGCTCGGTGAACTCCACGGGCGGCTGGACAAAGACGACGCCCATCTCCTTCATCGGCTCGCCGCTCTGCTCGCGAGTGGGCGAAATCCGCGGCGCGGTGCTCATCGTCCAGGGCGAAAAGTCGCACACCCGCAGCATGGCCGAGGACATCTTTAAGCGCCTCAACGGCTCGAACAAAGAGCTCTACATCGTGCCCGGCGCCTACCACATCGACCTCTATGACGACATGAAGCGCATCCCCTTCGATATCATCGATCGATTCCTGAAGGAATATCTGAAGTGAGGCGGCTCGACGCCGCAGGTGCGCAACTACCTATGCAAGGCTCTATAACTACCTATTCATTATGAGAACATACTCACCCATGATCGCAGGACTCTTGCTCCTGCTCTTTGCTGCGTTCGGCTGCACGAAGTCCGAACATTTCATCACAGACGCCTCCTATCGCGCTCGCGTGGAGGCGGATTTCAAAACGAAACGTGAGGCCTTCGCCGACTCGTCGCTCTTCGCCATCTTCCAAACCGAGATGACCACCCCGGAGCGTGAGGCGATGGAGTTCCTCTATGCCTACATGCCCATCGGCGACGTGGCCGACTACGACGGCGCCTTCTATCTGCGCAACGTCCGGGCGGCCTTCACGGCCCGCCGTGAGATGCCATGGGGACAACAGATCCCGGAGGACATCTTTCGCCACTTTGTCCTCCCGATCCGCGTCAACAACGAGAATCTGGACGAGAGTCGCACCGTCTTCTTCGAAGAGCTGAAGGACCGCGTGCGTGGACTCTCACTGCGCGAGGCGGTGCTTGAGGTGAACCATTGGTGCCACGAGAAGGTGATCTACACACCCTCCGACGCCCGCACCAGTTCACCGCTCGCGTCCGTCTGCACGGCCTACGGACGATGCGGCGAGGAGTCCACCTTCACCGTGGCCGCCCTACGCGCCGTCGGCATTCCCGCGCGGCAGGTCTACACGCCACGCTGGGCCCATACGGACGACAATCATGCCTGGGTCGAGGCGTGGGTCGACGGTCGCTGGTACTTCTTCGGCGCCTGTGAGCCTGAGCCGGCGCTCAATCTGGCTTGGTTCAACGCTCCGGCCTATCGCGGGATGCTGATGCACACGAAGGTGTTCGGCTACTACGACGGGCCAGAGGACGTGATGGAGCGCACGGCCTGCTACACGGAAATCAACGTGATCGACAATTACGCCCCGACGGGTCGCACGACAATCACCGTGAAGGGTACCGATGGCAAGCCGGTAGCGGATGCGCTCGTAGAGTTCCAGCTCTACAACTACGCCGAGTTCTTTACCGTAGCGCGCAAGCAGACCGATGCCGACGGCAAGGCCTCACTGACGGCGGGCAAGGGCGACATGCTCGTGTGGGTGTCGAAAGACGGACGCTATGGCTTCCACAAGGTGACGTTTGGTAAGGACGACGCCGTGACGATCGCCTTGGATCATACGCCAGGTGACACGGCCACGGTAGAGATGGACATCGTGCCCCCGATCGAGGGCGCCATCCCGCCGGAGCGTGAGGTGACGGATGCGGAGAAGGCCGAAAATACGCGTCGCATGCTGGCCGAGGATAGTATCCGCAACGCATACGTGGCCACGTTCTATACCGACACCCTGTCTGCTGCCTTGGCGAAAGTTTTAGGTATGTCGAACGCGGATGAGCTGCGGAAAATCATGCCCAAGACACGTGGCAACCACCAGGAGGTCGAGCATTTCCTGCGTGAGGCAGATCAGGCCAACCGACTGCCCGACGCGCTGCGTCTATTGAATAGTATCTCCGAAAAGGACCTCCGCGATACGCCGGCGGACGTGCTACTCGACCATCTGAACAACACGCCGCAAATCCCGGAGGGCCTTATCGACCGACCTGATGCCACTCTTTTTGCGGAGTACGTAGTTAACCCACGTGTGTGGAACGAGTATCTGACGCCTTACAAACAATTCTTTGCCGAGCGGATCGATACGTCGTTGGCTACGGCAGCTCGACGCAATCCGCAGGCCCTCGTGGAATGGGTGAAGACACATATCGCCCTTCGTAACGACCTCAATCCGCAGTATATCTCTATCATGCCGACGGGTGTATGGCGTGCGCGCATGGCGGACACCTATTCGCGCAACATTTTCTTCGTGGCCGTGGCGCGAAGCCTGGGCATACCTGCCCGGATCGAGTTAATGACGGGTAAGGTGCAGTACTACAACCACGGGTGGCAGGATGTGAACTTCGAGGCGGACCATCAGACTAACGCGCCCCAAGGAATGCTCACGGCCAGCTACTCCCCTACCCCCTCGCTTGACAATCCGAAATACTACAGCCACTTCACGATTGCCCGATTGCGTGACGACGCACAAATGCGGACGCTCGACTTTGAATCGCAGGGCGGTGTGGGCGACACGTGGCAGGATCTGCTTCGCGCGCCGTCCTCATTGCGACTCGATTGCGGCAATTATGTACTCGTCACGGGTACGCGTATGGCCAGTGGCAAGGTGCTGGCACGTCTCACCTTCTTCTCTATTCACGAAGGGCAGACGACGAATGTGCCGCTTGTCATGCGTGCGGATACGACGGACATCAGCGTGATCGGCAGTATCGATCCCGAAGCCAAGTTCGACAACGAAACAGGCTCGAAGGTCTCCATTCTTTCGACCACAGGCCGCGGATACTTCATCATAGGCATTCTCGGTGCACGACAGGAACCGACGAACCATGCACTGCGCGATATTGCCCGTCTGAAGGCCGACTTTGAAGGCTGGAACCGTGGCATAGTGCTTCTTTTCAAGGATAAGGCTTCTTTGGATGGCTTTGATCGAAAGGAGTTCGGCCCGCTACCGAGCACAATTACGTGGGGAACGGACGCGGACGGTTCCGTGACGCGTATGATTGCCGAGGCCATGAAATTGCGGAATACGAACGACCTGCCAATCTTCATTATTGCCGATACGTTCGGTCGGGTAGTCTTTGTATCGCAGGGCTACACGATTGGCTTAGGTGAGCAGATGATGCAGGTGGTGCGGAAGCTGTAAAACGTAGGCCGACGCAAGTCTGACGTCTTCAAACGAAAGCCGGGTACACGGGCGGGATTTCCCCAAGTCGTGTACCCGGCATTTTTTTGTCCTCACGTGTACCGGCAAAATAAGTTGGGATTAAAAATAAGTCTACACACGGCGCCGCGGCTCCTTCATGAAACGACATGCGCACCTTACGCATTGTTGGAGGTGGCGTAAGATTTTGCGATCTTATCTCCGGACAGTCGGATGGATAAAAAACGGCCGGATACGTGACGAGAAAACTCGCAGGCGTCCGGCCATTTTTTGTTTTTCGATTTTCGTTTTCTCCTGATCCCCTATCGCTTAAAACGAAAGCTGATCAGAAATTCCGAGGGCCGCAGCCGATCGGTACGCGTATAGGTATTGATAGCGTTATAGCCCGTAACCACATACGTGCGACGGTTCAGGAGGTTCGTCCAGTCTAAACTGACGGTCATGTGAGGGAACGAAAAACGCAGACCTAAGTCGGCGAAAAAAAGATTCGTTGCCGATATGTCTGGGGCCTGTGTGTAATAATGTTGCAGGGTGGTGGTTAGTGAGAGGCGCGGCGTGAGGCCCCAATAGGTGTACAGACGATGGTCGAGGAATGGAATGTACCGATCCACGGCGCTCCGATCGATGCTTACCCCGGTATACGATAGCGACGCGACATAATCAAAATTTAAGTTCCTCCGGGCGTTCCATTTAAGGGAAGGCGAAAGCGTGAAACTATGATCGGTATAATCTATCGTAGCTCCCTGTTGCTCCAAGGTCGATGCGTTGCGAGCGTACGCAATTTGCAGCCCTGCGGTAAGGGAAAGGCGCGTCAATAGCCGAGTTGCCGAAAGGGTATGAGACCAATACGTACTGCGTTGATCAAAAGGACGAAGCCAGGAGAAGGTATAGAAATCACGAATAAGATATGCCGAGATCAGGTTTCCCTGATAACGAGAAAAATACGTCATATAACTCAAGTTAAAGAAATGCGACAGATCCTTGACCGAGAGATCGAGACTCAGCATGTCCGAAACGTTGCGTTCCTCACGGTCCGTGCCACGCGTGAGCAGGTTGTAGCGTTTCATCACATAGCCCGTGAGGCGATTGTCTAGGTCGCCACGGCGAATCGTACGCTGCCAACTGGCGCTCGACTTAAATACCGCCGAAGGCTCATAGCTGAAACGTATCGCGGGGTGGATTTGCAGATCGCGATCGGTATGGCCGGCATACGTGGTCTGTCGTTGCTCCAGCATCGCGGACGACGTGAGGCTCCAAGCCCCATACACGAATCGATAAGCAGGCACCGCGTACAGCTGCCATAGGCGCCAACGAAGATCGTTCGTGTAGGGACCCTCCACGCCCTCTGGTTGGGGTTGCAGGGCGGACCGCACGGCTTGTCCCTTCCATACAAAACCCGTTTTTAAGTCCAGCGTATGTGCCCCGGAGTGGAAATTGAGTGTCAGATACGTATCGCTACTACCCCCCTCATAGCTTACGGATTGGCGAACGGACTGCACGCCAAACAGGGGCAGCGTATCGCGCGCGGAAACGGTAAGCCACTGAGGCATACGTATAAATTCTGATTCATTTCCGAATCCAAGCGCCACGCCACCAATCATCCGCGACAGTTTCAGGTAGTTCTTCATCAATGTACGTGGCAAATCCATCCGCTGCTGCATGGGGCGACCCTCGGCAGCTACATCGGCGCGCGCATCCTTCCAATGAATTTCTGCGCTGAGCTTATTCTCCAAAAAATAACGTGTCCGATTGGCTGTCAAAGTCCATTCGCCTTCCAATTGATGACGTCGGACGATCTGCGAGGTGTAATCGCCGACGGTGTACGTCTGTCCGTTGCCCAGCCGGTACTCCGTCTCAACGCTACGGCTGCGCGACTCACGTTCGTAGCCATAATTGAGATTCAAACGCAAGTCCACGTCGTCCGCCAACCGCCAAAGTTGATTCACCGAGGCGATAGCAGACCGATTGAAGCGTGCGCGATCGCGAACGAAGAAGGCCGAGGTCATCGTGAGGGGCGAAAGTTGATCCGGAATGCCCTCCAAAGTAGCCGGATTAAAGACGGTGGCGCCCATCGAATGGATCCGGAGCTCCATGGCAATGTCCCGCCCCGTATTATTGGCCTTAGCGACAATCAGCGTCTGGTTTCGACGCGCAAAGCGGACTGGCGTCACGGTCGCGTCATAGAGCATCGGAAAACCGCCCAAACCGAAGTCACCCGTGAGGAGCCATTTGGCGCGCGATCCCGATTTCAGTCTGATGTTTAGGGCCGCCTCGTCGGGATCCGTGCGTCCACGCATCATTTTGATTGGCTCATGATTTTCGTAAACCTGTACGGAAGCGATGTCAGCCGGTGAAAGATTTTTCGTAGCCAGTGAATACCGATTGCCAAGCAGATTCAAATCTTCGATATAAAAGCGGTTGATAGGTCGGCCGTCATATTTGACAAGTCCGTCACTACGGACTTCAATGCCGGGCATACGCTCCAGCACTTCGGCCAACGTCTTATCCTGCGGCCGCGAAAAATTAGACATAAAATAGGTCAGCGTATCCCCGCGGCGTCGCATGGGCGCGGCCTCGACCTTCACTTCGCGCAGCTTGACCGAAGTCTCCTGCAAACGCAGTTCCACAGTGCCTGCATCTGCTCGAACGCTTTGCCGCAGGGCCTCAAAACCTATTCGAGAGGTCGAGACGACGTATTCCGGACCTCCGTCTTTCGGGAGGTCGAGTGCGAAAGCGCCATCGTCCTTCGAATAGTCGTAGGAGAGGATTCGCCGACCGTCCGCGCTCATCAGCATCACATAGACATCCGAAAGGGGTTGCCCATTCGTGGCCACACGTGTATGGCCCTTCAACTGCTTTTGCGCATCGGCCCCGGCGACGGTCAGCACAAAAAGTATCGTCCAAAAAAGTAGTCCGCGATTCATCATAAGTCGTTCTTACGCTAAAGTGAGTAATCAAAAAACCTCAGGATGTGTCTTTCGTCTAAAGAAAAGCACAAGCTGAGGTCTGTAAAGTACTTCTTGAAAAGTAAAAGCTATTTCTCTATTGGGATATACTCTCTTTTCATCACAGGAGCAGATGTGGGATTACCGTTCTCATCAAAAAAGTTCGAAGGCGACCCCGTCTCAAAATCTCCAAAGGCAATGGCATCCTCGTGATACAATCGCTCATATTCCAAATAGGTATTCTTCGATATTTTCTTGTATTCAGCACCTGTATAACCTCCTTTTGCACCAATCTCGCGATGAATATAAATGATCGGAACTGGATTTATTAGACGCTTAAAAGTCTCCATTTCAAATAGGAAGTAGTGATCCGCATCCGTAGCGCGGGTAATCAATCCCGGGAGGCCCCAAAGTTTCCATGGCCCGCGGCTTAGCGGAATGTCGGAAGTGTAATATACCTCCCAATCACGACCTCGATAGTGTGTTGTAGCCCGTTTGCAGATGAATCCTGATATAGTCGCGGTGTCTTCATGCAAAATCCAGTTCGGCATCGTTATCGGCTCCTCATAGAAATAGCCTTTCATATACTGCGTGGTAACTCGCGTCTTTTTCTTATCATGTAATTGATAATAAATCGGTGTGGTGCCTCGTAGGGGATAGCCCTTAGTTGTTTCATGAATCTCCCAAGGTGACAGGCCTTTCTTCAATCCTTCATTCATAATCGAATCTCGAATTTCAGCATAACGGCTGTAAAACTTCGTCGCCTTATTGCCCATATCCAGATACATCCAATCCACGCCCTCAAATTCCGGCTGTTCCGGAGCGATCTTATAAGAGAATTTATACTGTGCCCAGAACCGTACGGTATCGATTGTTTCCTGCGCATGCGTCGCCACTGTAGCAAAAATCCATGCGAAAAAAAATACCGGTATTCGTCTCATTCGGAATGTCCTTATTTGTTCTCCACAAAGAACGCAGAAACAACTGTAGACTCAAAAATAAGAGCGCATGTTTTACAACATGTTTTTCGGCTCCTGAAAATTGAGGCGCTTGCTATTGGAGATGCTCAATGACTGCCATAGCCGCTTAAAAATAGAGTTCCCATATATAGGCAATAGGAATACGTTTTTGAGAAAGCTATTTCTCTAATGGGATATAAGGCAATTTGTTTACAGGTAAGGGATTACCCTCCGTATCTCTTATTTCCGAACCAAATTCAAAGTTCATAAAAGCATTCACATCTTCATGATAAGAGGTTTCATATTTGAGATAGGTCGCCTTAGTGATCTTTTTATACTCATCCCCGGTATATCCACCTTTATGGCCAAGCACTCGATGAATATAAATGATTGGATCTGGATGGGATAGACGCTTAAATTGATCCATCTCAATTAAAAAGTAATGATCTGCATCTGTCGCCCGCATAATTAATCCAGGTAATCCCCAGAGCTTCCATGGGCCACGATTAAGAGGTATTTCTGTTGTATAATACACTTCCCAATCTCGTCCTAAATAGTGAGTTGTTGCCCGGTGGCATAAGTAACCCAAAATGGTCATCGTATCTTCTTGTAGTGTCCAATTGGGCATTGCTAAGGGTTCCTCATAGACATATCCATGAGCTACATATTCAATCGCCACTCGCGTCTTTTTTTCATTGTATAATTGATAATAGATAGGAGCTGTCCCTCTTACTGGATACTTTTTGGTCATCTCAAAAAGTTCCCAGCCAGATAAGCCCTTCTTCAATCCTTCGTTTTTGACAGAATCCTTGATCTCGGCATATCGATTGAAATACTTTGTCGCTTTATCGCCTATATCGAGATACATCCAATCTATCCAATCAAACTCCGGCTGTTCCGGAGCGGTCTTATAAGAGAACTTATAGACCGCCCAGAACCGTGCGGTGTCAATTGTTTCCTGCGCATGCATCACCACTATAGCGAAGATCCATGCGAAAAAAAATATCGGTATTCGTCTCATTCGGAATGTCCTTATTTGTTCTCCACAAAGAACGCAGAAA
>ERZ772967.2289-NODE-2289-length-12426-cov-2.330369_pt1 | contig 12426 bp, 9 predicted proteins | sample MGYA00511677_ERZ772967 | MGnify/ENA primary metagenome ERZ772967 (study PRJEB29015, sample SAMEA2737931) | human oral metagenome | biome: human oral; feature: human-associated habitat; material: dental | place: China | collected 2146 ...
AATCAAGTTACCGTCTTTGGTGTAGTTTCCACGGTCTGGTTTAAAGTTGGCATAGAAACAACCGTTACCATTCTTAACGTTTTGATTATCCCAAGGGAACTCATCTTGATTCTTTCCACGAGCCGCAAACTCCCACTCTGCCTCTGTAGGAAGGCGGTAACGCTGTACATAGCGCGCCTCTTTTCCCAAGCCTTTAAGCAGATACTCCGTACGCCAAGCACAGAAAGCATTAGCCTGTTCCCATGTTACACCTACCACAGGGTAGTTGTTATAAGTTGGATTACTAAAGTAATTACGGAGATAAATCTCGTTGTCTGAATTGCGGAAGTCATTCACCCAACAAGTTGTATCTGGATAGATATTAACGATATAGGTGTTAAGGAAGTCCCAAGGACCTGTCAACGGACGATTGATTGTCTCGTTATGAATAACGCCGTTTTCATCGACATAAGCTGTATCCTTTGATATCATCACCACCTCATTAGGGTCGACTGTGATATCAGTATTCAAATTACGCTCCTGTGGATTCAAACGGTTACGACGAAGGGCAGCTGATGTGTAATCGTAAATTTCATAACGATAGTTCAACTGTCTGCCATCAATGCTCTTCTCACCTGTTACTGGATTTGTTACATAAAGGCTCTCGAAAGCACGCTGCTCATCCTCATTAGGCTTACGAGGAAGTCGCTTATTCCAGTCCAAGTGTGGTGTGACGGGATCACCGTTCTTGTCTTCTGTGATCATATAGCTTTCATCACCACCGTATGCAGGATCAGCCAAACGGGTACGGATAATAGAATCACGAACCCACTCTACAAACTGCTTATACTCGGAATTGGTCACCTCTGTTTCATCCATCCAGAATCCATCAACAGAGATGTCCTTTACAGGTGTCTTCTTACCCCATAGGGAGTCCTGCTTTTCCAAACCCATTCTTAACCAGCCACGCTTGACAAGTGTCATGCCGTAAGGGGCTGGTTCGCGGAAGGAACGTCCTCCACCAACGCCAGTGACCTCTCCGCCACGACCTGACGAAGCGGTTGACTTACCAGCAAAACAGCCTGTCAATGTTCCCAAGACGAGTGCACCAAGACAAATGGCAACTATACTTTTCTTCATTTTCATTATATCTTTCTATAGAAATCTTACGCTTTTATGTTTGTTCCTACCTTTCTTCTGCAGGTTTATATCGGTTTGATAGCTGACAAACAGCCCATGACTACCATTCTTGAAAGCTGCTGTACCCGTGTACATCTCATAGCTATAACCCAAGTTAATTCCGTGGAATGTTCCACCAATCATAGCAGTAACAGAGTTTGTTGGACTATAAGAGACACCTCCGTAAAGTACTTTCTTCTCGTGCGTGTAGACCAATCGAGCGGTGATATCAGCCCGATAGTTTACACCATCATACCGTGCCAAGACAGAAGTCGGTATAGTAAGAAACGGATTTCGTAATTTAATATTGTATCCACCCGTTAAATAATATGTTCGATTTATCTGTAATTCATTGGTTTCTCCCAAATCTACTAAGGGTGCATTGAGGTGCTGAACGGATCCACCAACATACCAGTTCTTATGTGTATAATAGAGTCCAACTCCTAAATCAAGTCCATGACCATTGACTTCTCCTTGTGCTAAAGCTGGGTCGCTTGACTCTTCTGGATCTAACTTAGAGCCATCTAATTTTTCAAATAGCATACCCACCTGAACACCTGCAGATAGCATTCCGCCCCAAAGCTCCTTACGAAAGGCATATTATCCTGCAACACGCTGATGAACAAAGGCTCCTAACTTATCATTCAAAATAAAAACTCCCACTCCATGATATTGCTTCATGAAATAGATAGGCATGTCTGCTCCGACATAGAAAGTGTTTGGATTGTGCTCATAACCTACAAAGTCGAGGGCGTATGCACCCACAACATTCAGTTTATTGTCCTTTCCAACCGTAGCAGGATTAAACGATGGCTCCATCGCCCAATAGTGACTATAAGACGGATCGTACTGTGCCTTGACAGAGTTTCCTATCAGACAAGTGAGTGAAAATATGAGTATTAAACGTTTAAACACGTTTCTATAACGTATGCCTGGTTGAATTATTGCTTTCTTACGTATAAATATTAAAAAGCGCATGGATATATAGAAAGGAAACTCTCTGAAAAGAAAGTGCAAACACATATCTGTCTTTCTACATCCTACTTGCCAAAAGAAGATATGTATACATAAGTGGTAGTTGTAAACAAATTTCGCATACTACAATTTTAAAGATGCTCTTTTAGCTTTGAAAAGACACCTAATTGACTTGCAATAGATGCCCTTTAAGGTCTTTACTAACGCCCTTTTGAAGTCTAATTAAGCACCTTTCCTTGCACGACTTCATAACTGATTGATTTACTGCTGGTTGCAATCTCGCTTTTTACACGTGTTTTTCTGCTTTCTTTTAGGTGTTTTACATGAATTTATGTAATGATTTTTCAACATCCTATCTACAAATTTTTGACGTTTAAAAAAGAAATGGTTATCAGTGTCGGAGAGTGAATAAAATAGACAGCTAAGACTGTCTTGGTTGTCTATTTGTTTAATCTATATCTTTGGTTTACCATTAAAGCTATACGAAAAAATGTCTATGCGTTTAACGGAAGCCCCCCAAAAAAGTTTGAAATGACATGCTTTACCAGAATTCGTATGTATCTATTTATGTAGCATACAGATAATCAACAATAATTTATACGCCATATCCCTGAATCGTTACATCTTTCTTTTATTGCCCTATGGAGCCCTTGATAAATTCTCACACTGGATTCAATAAACGTTATATTCTTTCTTCACATCCTGCAGCAATTCCTCTTGTCTTCTTTCTTTTTTGCTCATAATAATCTTCATTGCAAAAGGTTGGGGCAATAGAAGAAATTCTGTTCCTTCACCTACCTCGTTTTTCAGATAAGGTTGTGCCTCATAAATAGAGGTAACATTATAAACTTCAACACCTTTTTTCTTCTTTCCGTCAAACTCTTCCTGCATATAATTGGAATAACGGCAACTACTTAGATAGAAGTAATTGTCTGCCTGCTGATACACTGCTTCAATGTCAATCTGCCAGTCCTTATACTTATGCCCGTACATGGCATTGATTGTTGAGCGCACAAGTGCATTAGTACGGTGCTGTACATTATAAGCCAACCCCGTAGAACGTTTTGCCCTGAGGATGGCATTCTGCAGTGTGTCTATACATAAATAGCCCGAATCTTTCCAATCTTTTTTCGACTTGAATAGGAGTCTTACCACATTGACACCCAAGCTTTCAGACTCATTATCCACATAGAACCGATGTTCCTTCACAAACTTCTCATCCATATCAGAAACAAAGTCATGGTAAAGCGTATTTTTAAGGTTACTATAGTCACAACCAGCTGACTTATCCTTAAAGGTGATAACATTCTCCAAAGGAGAGATTTCAAAGAGTTCCTTCTTTCTTATCAGTCCCTTACTCAAAAAGCGATATAACACCGTATCGCCCACATTCTGTGTCTGATACTCATATCTTAGAACTCCATTACTTCCATACTTCTTTGCTTTCGTCTTTACAAATTCCATCAACATGGGTTTAATCCATGCTGGCTCGCCCGCAGGACTCACGACAACTTCCGAAAGCAACTGCATACTTTGCTCCATAAACAGTGTATCAGACAATACTTTCACGCTTTCTTTCTGATAGTTTATATGCGAGATCATCAGATTATCAAAAGCAAAATCCACAACGACTCTCCCCTGTTGGTCGCTAAACGTACTCCTCACTTTCCCCATGTAGGTGGTATATACACTTGCTCTACTCACAGGGATATTATTTACTTTATCCCATATCACAAAGCCTTTCTGCGCAAATGAAGTCACAGAAAGACATAAAAAGACAATGCTAACGATAGTACGTTTATTCATTTGCTATATTAACTTTATTTATCTGCAAAATTCTTTTATCTTCAAGGAACTGCAAGTATCAAAACTTAAAAAGGGTTAGAACTCACCACGCAAAGGTATGAAAAAAGAAAAATACATACAATATTATCTTCTTATATTAGATAAATTATGTACTTATAAACATATTGTATCATAACGATATACGCCCTTTTTCACCATAACATATACACGTTCATGAAATTATTTTCATGAAAAAAATTATTTATCTTCATGAAAAGAAATATTTATTTTCACGACAAAAAATATTTATTTACGTGAAAATAATGCTGAGATAAGCAAATGTAACAAGATAGAATAAGCTATAAAAGAGCTTTCTGATAGAACTTTTCCATTGGAATTAAGGGTATTATAAATAGTAAAGAAGAAGTTGCTATCCATCAACCCCTACATCAGTTTTACACTATACGCTTAACTTTAAATCGGTTATTAGAGATTTACTTCCGCAAAAAATAAAAGTACTATTTCGTTAAACGACAACCTCTCTTCTTACTCTCATAGAATAGCTCCTAACAATCATAAACACAGTTAAGCGGTTTTTGTGCAACTTTTTTTGTTTATGTTGCAAAAAATCTGTACTTTTGCCCTCAACCAAAACAATTGAATATTCAATAACACATTATTATATTTATGAGTTTGAAAATTGTAGTACTTGCTAAGCAGGTACCTGACACAAGAAATGTGGGAAAAGATGCCATGACAGCTGAAGGAACGGTAAACCGTGCCGCACTGCCTGCCATCTTCAACCCAGAAGACCTAAACGCTTTGGAGCAGGCTCTGAGACTGAAGGAACAGAACCCAGGCTCTACTGTAGGAATCTTAACCATGGGTCCTCCACGTGCCGGAGAAATCATCCGACAGGGACTCTATCGTGGTGCTGATACTGGCTGGTTGCTTACCGATCGTAAGTTTGCTGGTGCTGACACACTCGCTACTTCTTATGCTTTAGCGATGGCTGTACAGAAAATCGGTGATGTAGACATTATCATCGGTGGACGTCAGGCTATCGATGGTGATACCGCACAGGTTGGACCACAGGTTGCACAGAAGTTAGGACTCAACCAAGTTACTTACGCAGAGGAAATCCTGAAGATTGAGGATGGTAAGGCTACTATCCGCCGTCATATCGATGGTGGTGTAGAGACTGTTGTTGCACCATTGCCAGTTCTCATCACAGTGAATGGTACTGCTGCTCCTGCACGTCCTTGCAATGCCAAACTCGTGATGAAGTATAAGTATGCAACTTGTCCTATGGAACGCAAAGGTGATGAGCCTTGGGCACATCTCTACGAGGAGCGTCCTTACCTCACACTGAATCAGTGGTCAGTTGCCGATGTCAACGGTGATGAGGAGCAGTGCGGTTTGAGTGGTTCACCAACAAAGGTGAAGTCTGTTCAGAACATCGTCTTCCAAGCTAAGGAGAGTAAGACGCTCACAGGCTCAGATGGGGATGTAGAAGGACTCATCAAAGAACTGTTAGGAGAGAAGATTATTGGTTAAAAGCCTCTCCCCCAACCCCTCTCCGAACCAACGGTCACTGACCGAAGGGAAGTAATGGAGAGGGGAGTAGAAAGTAATGTTTGCCACACTTTGGAGCAATATAGGAATCAGGGAGAGAAAGGCTTAATAATAGGGAAAATGAGATAAAAGAAGTTCCCATTTGTCGGCGAACTCACGGATAGTTGGAAAGAGGATGTTGGCTCCTTCATCAAGAAGAGTAGCATCGGGCAATGGTCCGCTATTGATTGCCACCGTATAACAGCCTGCTGCAGCACCAGCATGAACACCGAGTGGTGCATTCTCAACAACAATACCCTCTGTTGGTAGATAATTACCAGCCTTTTGCAATCCCATCAGATAAGGATCAGGATTCGGCTTACCACGCTTCACGTCGTATGCTGTTGTTATCTGATCCTTAGAAACAAAGTCACCGAAGTCACGCGTGACACGCTCTATCAATGGAAGCTGTGCACTACCAGTTACAATACCAATCTTTAATCCGCTCGCCTTAATCTTTTGCATAAGGTCGATTACACCATCAAACACCTTTGCTTCAGGCATTTCATGGAAGTAATGCGCCTTCACATCATACATCTGCTGCGCCTCTTCCTCACTCAGTTCTTTACCGAGTTGAGCCTTAGCATACTTACGGATAGTATCTACACCACGCGCACCTTCTGTTGCGTAAGAGTCTTCAAGCGTGAAGTGAATACCAAATTCCTTCATAGCACGCTGCCACGCAACACCGTGATTAGGCATTGAATCATAAAGAACACCGTCCATATCAAAGAGAATAACTTTGGGACTTACACCAGTCTTTCTGAAGGAGGATATGTCTTGCTGAGATTGAGACGTCATCGCTGCTTGCTTTACCTTTATTATATATTATTATCCTCAAGTCCCTCAGCTATGTGAAGGACTTGAGGATACATTAAAAATATTATCTCCTTTATGCCCTACCCACACTATATAAATTAGATTCCATTAGGAACTCCTCCCCTTTCGGGGAGGTCGGGTGGGGCTTTCCTTTATGAGAAAACTACGCACAATAGAAATGAATAGGCTTTCCCTTGAGGAGTTCAAGGAGGCTGATAAACTGCCACTCATCGTTGTGTTAGACGATGTGCGGTCATTACATAATGTGGGAAGTGTCTTCCGTTCGGCTGATGCTTTCCGCGTGGAGGCTGTCTATCTATGCGGTATCACTGCCACACCACCAAACGCTGAGATACATAAGACTGCACTCGGTGGTGAGGATTCAGTTGACTGGCGTTACTTTGAACGTACAGAGGATGCCATCGAAGAACTCCATCGTCAAGGCGTATTCGTGTATAGCGTAGAACAAGTGGAAGGCTCAACAAAGCTGCAGGAACTCAACACAGAGAACCCAACAAACCATCAACACCCAACACCCAACACCCAACACCCAACACCTATCCACCCACTACGCTATCGTGCTGGGCAACGAGGTGAAAGGTGTAAAGCAAAGTGTCGTGGACATGAGCGACGGCTGTCTTGAGATTCCACAGTTCGGCACCAAACACTCATTGAATGTAAGTGTAACAACCGGTATTGTCATTTGGGAGTTTGCGCGTCAGCTACTTATAAAGTAGGTTTCAAACAACTGACGACATAAGATATTGGGGGCAAATATGTCCCCTTTTTTATTCCCAATCACACGGAACAAGCCTCTTCACGCAGGGAAAAAGCGAGCATAAAAGTCGTTCTCTGCGAATTATTTTCATGAAGAAAAATAATTATTTACGTGAAAAGAAATATTTATTTTCATGAAGAAAAAAAATTATTTTCATGAAAATAAATTATAAGCCTTGTAATGTTTGACTGCTTATTATTGTGAATAAGGTTTGTTAATACGCATACTTCCACTACACTTCATGGTGTATAAATCCTTAAAATCATATTTTTACAAACAATCTTCTTGCTTGTTTTTCAAATATTACATACCTTTGTGAAATCGAAATCAATATAGAAGGATGGTATCATATTAAAGCTATGATATCTAAAAACGACCTAACTTAAAACTAAAAACGAATGGATTATGAAGAAGGTATTATTGTATCTACTTGCTTTACCAGTAGTTATGTTGCTATTGGCAAGCTGTCATTCTGAAGAAGATGACTTTATTGATAGGCCTGATGCGAAGAGTTTGATTATTAAAGGGGTTGCTAAAACGCCAGACGGACAGCCAATTCCTAACATAGAATTGAAGTTGGACTACACGATTATGTCTGCTCTTTATTCTACTAAGGTTTATCATAAGGCCAAAGCAACGACGGATAAGGATGGTAACTACATAATGTTTTTCAATTTAAACGACAAAGAATTAAAGTCTTTGACCACTGATTCAGCTGAAGTAGGCACCTGGTACTCTCTACAGATGACGTTGGATTTGAGTAAGTTGGATGACAAAGTGTATCTATTACCTACTGATATCACAGCAGTACATCCGTTGAGTGAGAAAAAGATCTTCTATTCGTATTATATAGTGCCAGGTCGTTTACAGAAAGGACAGGTGTATGAGCAGAACATATTCATCCCTCGCAAGCAGCTTGTGAAGGTAAGGATAGAAACGAATGGGACTATTAACGAGAAGGATAGCTTTGCCATTTGTAATAAAGTCAGGTATGGTATAGAGAGACAAATACCGAATGGGTTTAATGGAGAAAGAGGTTATCTAATGTTTTACCAACCCATAAAACTGAAGAATACACATAGTCAGACGGTGGAGATCTCATGTGCAGTTGAGCAGAACAGTAAGCTTAGCTTGTATCGTCTACCATATGGAGAGTTTAATTATGAGGAGTATTCTTCGGAGGTTGAGGTCCCTGTGATGCAGACAGGAGGTGAGTTGATACTTAGGACGCATTAGGCTTATTCTGTGGCTGTTTAGTCTTAGTAGGGCTACTCTCATGGGTATAGTAACAAAAATAGGGGCTGAGTGCTCAGTCCCTATCACCTTGTTTTGTATTTGTCTTAAATAGCTCGAAGCACCACGGCAATGGTCTTCATGCGCACATAGTTCTCACTTAAGAACATAAAACCACCATAGCGATTGTCTGTTCCCCAGCTATTCTTGCAGAGGAAGAAGCGTCGACCATGTTGATCGTGGGCCAAGCCTACGATTTCCATAACGTGATCATCCGTCGTACGATGTGCCTCAAAAGAAGCCTGCCGACGCTCGGCTGTCACCTTTTTATCTTCATGTTTCAACACAGCAAAGCCATTTCCAAATAAGAAACCGGACTCTGAAATGTCTCCTTCCCAGCACACAGGATGTCCTGAACGTAGACTCTGAACAATGCGGTTCATCATCGTGTCGAGTGGAACATTGAGGAAAGTGTCATGAAAGTAATTATCGGGAACTTCCAAAGGGAAGCGTTGTCCGTAAGGATGATGTGTGAAACTGGTTAGTGCTACATATTCATCATCAGTGCATACGCTATGTGCAAACTCTAATGGAGTGTATAATGCGCCTAACATAAAGACCTGTTTAGGTAGCGGACCGATATACTTATCCAATAGTTTCTCCGCATCATTGCCCTTATCCAACTTACGACAAAGAACGTTATAGTCCATATCAGGCTTATGACGATAGGCATCATAATGCTGCAAACCATAGGTTTGTATAAGGTCGAGTGCCATAGTACACATTCCACGCGTTGTGATACCAGCCTCCTTCTGAACAATCTTATTAGGGAGTAAACGACGACGATTTGCCTGCTCACTAAGATACATACGTGCCACATAGTCAGGACTTAGGTTTATAGAATCACCCCGCATAATATGCTCTGTCTCAAGGGTTGCAAGCATTCCATAGACCCAGCAGAGCGAACTCGAACCTTGATCCTTCACTGGGGTAGTAGGAAGACGCAGATCAATAGTGAATTTCTCCTTTGGAATATCCACCCTACTCCGTTGCTGCCCACAGCTTACTAACACTAAACATGTCAAGAATATAAAGATACTTTTCTTCATTCTTCAATTCAATATTACCGTTTCTGTCTTGCACTTGGTTCTTGATAATGCTGCATTATCCCATAACTAACACTAAAAACAATCGCTAAGTTAACTATAGAACATTTGTCTTAACTCCTCTCACTCCCTTTCACTCCTTAACTTCTTCGCCTCTACTCTCTCTCAATACTCTACCATCTTGGTCCAAGCCTCAGCCACTTCCTTGTCTAATGGTGGGACAACAGCAGGGATTGAGAAGGTCCAAACGTTGTTCTTCTCTTTCTTAATACGTTTGAGTTCGCTCTCAGTAATGGTCATACAATCCGACACATAGAACTCACTCCACACGTCAATTCGCTCGTCATCGTCCTCTCCACGGTAGTGAGCAAAGAAGGTTTGATGCTTCTGTGAGGCAAGGAGAAGATTGTTAGAGAGGTAACTCTCGCTCTCATCATACTGCGTCATCCGAGCCACGATACCATACATACGCAGCTGACTCATGTCTATTTCGTGCTTTGGTTGTCCGACAAGTTCGTCCATCTCAAGGGTTGTCACGACCTCTGTCTTCCCATTAATCTTCCGCTTTTCCTTGCTTATCTTACCGCATTTATCAGCCCATCGGTACACATCTCCATTGTTACGAGTGGAGTATTCCTCGCTGTCAATACTCTTAAGGAGCGTCTGCCGTTCCAGATTAGGGAGTGAAATGCGTGCAAAAGTATCATCACCATTGGCTTTCGGAGCCTTACGACGACGTTCACCAAGAAACTTTCGTTCAACAAAAGGTGATCCTTTCTTCCCTTCTGAAGCCACATCAGATGAGTCAGTTAGGGGGATATAAAACTCCATCATACCGTCAATGAAATAGCTAAGCATGGAGTTTGTGGTCTGATAGACACGATAATAACCTTTCAGACGAGTGTATTGTCGTTCCTGCGCTTGCGTATTCACAACTGCAAGAATGAGTATTATGGAAAGCAAGAAACTACGTTTAAACATTTCTTTTTGTGTTTATATGAATACAAATCATAGGTATTCCATTAGGATTCCCCACACAGCTATAATATGACAAATGCTACCTGCAAGGACAAAGAAGTGGAATACTGTGTGCATATACTTACGCTTGTTGAGCGAATAAAACAGTGCACCAGTAATATACATGACTCCTTCTGCAAAGATCCAGACGAGCGATTGCGTTTCTAAAGCATCGACTAATGGTTTGAAGGCGACCAATACTGATAGCCCCATACCGATGAATGTCAACGTTTCTAAGTTACTATGGTCACGCAGTTTACGGAAGGATGAGATGGTGCCGAGCAAAGCACAGAGCCATACAAAGGCAAACAAGCCCCAGCCCCAAGCACCGTGATTGCGCAAGGCTATCAGTGTTATGGGCGAATAAGAACCTGCTATATGCCAATAAATAGCGGCATGGTCCCACTTCCGCAACCGTTCTTTCCATACAGAATGAGCAGAGAGGGCATGATAGACGGTCGACGTGATATAACTGAAAAGCATCCCGACAAGATATAATATCACACCCGCTGTTGCCCAACCAGACCGCTCCTTAGAGCACCAAACAAGGAAAATCGTACCGAACACTACGCCCAGTACGATTCCTCCACTATGACTCCATGAGTTCCATAGTTCCTCTTTGTGTGAAAAGAATATCTTTCGTCTCACCTTGATAACTACTTTCTTCTGCGGCTCTTGCTACCACGCTTGCTGCTCTTTCGGTCGTTCTTCCTATTTACAGCATACTCAGCAGCAGCCTGCTTTGCCTTTAATGGGCGACCATCATCAAGTGCGAAGTCGAGCTGTCTACGCTCTAAATCGGCCTTAGCCACCTGTATGCGGATAGGATCACCAAGCTGGTAGACGTGGTGACGACGACGACCAACAAGACAATAGTTCTTCTCGTCGAAGTCGTAGTAGTCATCATCGAGGTCACGCATTGGTATCATACCCTCGCAATGGTTCTCATCTATCTCCGCATAGATACCGAAACTCTGAATACCAGATATGTGTGCATCATAGCATTCACCGATATGCTCGCTCATAAACTCAACCATCTTATACTTGATAGAGTCGCGTTCTGCATTCTGCGCAACGAGTTCCATGTCTGAACAATGCTCACAAAGCTCCTCGTAATGTTCCTTATTAGCCGAGCGACCACCGTTCTGGTAACGTGTTATCAAGCGATGAACCATCGTGTCAGGATAACGACGAATAGGCGAGGTAAAGTGGGTGTAATAATCAAAAGCAAGTCCGAAGTGACCGATGTTATGCGTAGTATACTTCGCTTTCATCATCGAACGGAGTGCAATCGTCTGTATCACCTTCTCTTCACGTTTGCCTTGTACCTCGTCCATCAGTTTGTTCAATGCCCGAGCAGTAGCACCCTTCGTACTTGCAGACTTAAGTTTATAACCGAACTTGGCTGTAAATTCACGTAAATTCTCGAACTTCTGCGGGTCAGGATTGTCATGAACACGATAAGGAAGGGTCTTTGCTTTCTTGCCTTTCTTCACTATGCCGATGCTTTCAGCTACTGTTCTGTTAGCTAATAGCATAAACTCTTCAATCAACTTGTTGGCATCCTTTGAGCGCTTAAAGTAACAACGGATTGGCTTACCCTTCTCATCAATGTCGAAGTGGAGTTCTTCTGAATCGAACTTCACGCTTCCTGCCTTCATACGACGACCACGAATCAACTTTGCAAGACGGTCGAGTGTAATGATTTGTTCGGCATTCTCACCTTTATATCCTGCTTTTCCTGGAGCTGGAGCAGGCTCGCCCGTGCCGTCAACAACACCGTTGTCTTCCAATATCTGCTGTGCCTCTTCATAGGCATAACGGCGATTCGATTTGATGACGGTATGCACGATGCGGTAAGCCTTTACGTTGGCCTCCTCGTCCAGGTTGAAGATGCAGCTGAAAGCGAGCTTTTCCTCGTCCGGACGGAGCGAACAGATG
>ERZ772967.2297-NODE-2297-length-12401-cov-5.663859_pt1 | contig 12401 bp, 11 predicted proteins | sample MGYA00511677_ERZ772967 | MGnify/ENA primary metagenome ERZ772967 (study PRJEB29015, sample SAMEA2737931) | human oral metagenome | biome: human oral; feature: human-associated habitat; material: dental | place: China | collected 2146 ...
TTTTCGAAGCGTTTTTTTGCAAGTTCGTTTTCAAAAAGCAGCTGATTGATACGCGTCTCAATGTTCTGCTTTGTGCCGCGTGCCGAAAGTTTACGCAGCGCCGGCTGTAGTTGTTTCGCAAGCCGCTGATATGTTTTCTGCGCTGCGGTGATCCGCTGTTCGACTGTGGATAGCAGTTCCTCAGCAGAATGTTCTTCATCCTCGGCGTTCTTTTCTGCCGCGTGAACACCTGCTGCAAGTGCCCGCAGATCGAGCATCTGCGTACGCGCCGCTTTCATATCGTGAAAAAGCACGCGCGTTTCTTCCTCCATAAAGGACAGCCGCGCCTGTTCCTGTGCCTCATCTGCCCAGAGGACGGTACTTTTTACTGCGATGAGATCTTTGTATGCGTCCTCTACATCTTTGCGCATCTTCTCAGGCAGTTTTTTTCCAAGAGCACCATATTCATCCAGCAGATGAGCAAAGAGTTCTTCGGCTTTGATCTGACGCACGCGGTCGGTGGCAACATTCTTCGCGCTGATGAGATGCCTGTACCTGTCATTGAGGGCACGCAGCCGCTGAAAGCGTTCCACGCGTGTATTCTTTTGCAAAATATCGTCAAGCGTCACGGCGAAGTCCGTTTCCGGAATGCGGTCAAGAATCTCGGCAAGCACATGATCGCCACGGCGCAGTGCATCTTCTTGCTGCATCTTGAGCGATCGATGATCGACGCGAATGGGAACACCATATTTTTCAAGCACGGCGTTCTGGATTTTCGCAAAGTCTTCGCGCATATGGAGCAGATATTCTTTTCGTTTTTTGCCGACCCATTTCTCTGCTTTTGCGCAGCCGCCCTTATCGGGGGGCGCCTTATTTGCCCGCCCGAAAAATTTCTCCGCTGTGCGCTCCTTCCGGCGTTCCTTGGCGTCAATCTCTCGCGTCGAGAACATAATGTGAACGTGTGGCTGCCTCTCTCCGGAGGAAAGGGTGCCGACTTTTTCATGAATCGCCCACGCGTAATAGTGATCTGCGAGATGTTTGGCAAGAAAGGCATCGAGGATTTCTTGCTGCTGCTGAAGATTTAGTTCGTTTGGCAGGGCGAAGACAATTTCTTTGTAGCGCTCGCCGTTCGCACGCTCATAACGATCTGCGGCGAGAAAAAAATTCAGCGAGGAATCCTCTGCCCACTGCGGCAGTTGATGTCCTGTGGCGACGCAGCCGCCACGCATTTCATATGCCGCCGCGCGGTTAATGTACTGAAGATGAGCGGAGGCGAGTTTGCTGTCCGTTTCCTTTTGAAGAATTTCTAAGATGGCATCTGCTGTGCGCTCTACAGATCTATTGCCTCGTGCAGTGATCCGTGCCGACTTTTGAAATACTTCAGTCCCTAATAGAGAAAGCTCCTCGCCAAAAATGCGACGCGCAGCAGCGAGGGCAATCCCGACGGTCTTAGGTGACGCATTTTTTGTGACATGGATGCCCTGCGCATCGAGTTTGATTTTTCCGAAGGGGCTGCTGTAGAGCAGTACAGGATTTTTTGGCAGAGAAAGAATCGAATGCGTTCCTGAAATTGTGTTGTGGTAGTCATGGGCATCGGCACGAAGTTCCGTACGCATGTCGATATCTTGAAACTTCCCTGCGCGGTTGATATAGGAGATATGACTGCCCGCATTGATCTGCACACCGCTTGGTTTTTTGTCGGACTTGAGTTCAAAATGGTAGCTTGCCATGTCCTTTTTCCTTCCACAGGAGATTCATTTTTTCAACCGAAGGTTCAGCGAGCGTAGGCGAGCGACAACATGAACATCACGGTCATTTTGCAAAAGTCGCGAAACATTCCCGTGCGGCACTGAGTTTCTTGAAAAGAAACTCCTAAGTGTGCACTAAACGTGTTCTGCGAGATGAGTGTAACACAGCCGTGGGAAGGGAATCAATGGAAGGATTTGACATATGACAGCGCCGCAGCGCTGTGTTAAGATAATCTTGACGAGGAGGGAGCGGTGTTTTGCATGAAAACGCATTTGGTCGATCAACAAATTCACCACATGGAAATGGAATTGAATGCGGCAAAGAAAGTTCTTGCCGCAGAAAAATCCTCCCTGCAAAAATTGCGGCGTAAGAAGCGTTCTTACTTGCTTTTACAGGCAGGACTCCTTTTTGAGGAAGCGGGCATACTCTATAACTACGATCCGAATGTTGTCCTCACATTTTTGCGGGGACTAAAAAATGGAGGGGACAATGATGGAGGAAATTAAGGCGGCACTTGAACAGATCGATCAAAAAATCGTACGCAAAGAACAAGAGATTGAACGCTTTGAGAAACGACTCAAGGACGCAAAGGCGGAACTTGTTCGTGCACGGGATCGACGCAATACAATCATCGGGACATACATTACAAGCCTTGGCAGCGGTGACACAAAGAGTTTGCACGCGTTCCTTACGCTTGCACAGGAAGCGCTTTCCATGCCACAGGAGGAGCGTGCAGCCGGTGAACCTGCTGCGAAAGATTCCGAGCACAGCGGCGAAGATTCGCATTGATATTTTAGGGAGGAAGTTATGCGGCTCTATATCGCAGAGAAGCCGAGCCTTGGCCGTGCCATCGCGGCGGGACTTGGCAAAGGGATAGAAAAGGACGGCGCGATCTACCTCGGCAGCGATGTTGTGACATGGTGCTTCGGGCACATCCTCGAACAATGCAGTCCTGAAGATTACGATGAGAAATACAAGCGTTGGCGCATCGAGGATCTTCCGATTCTTCCTGAGGTGTGGAAGACGAAAGTGAAGCCCGACGCCAAAAAGCAGTACCTTCTCATCAAGAAGCTCGTCCATGAGGCAGATGAAATCGTGAACGCGGGCGATCCGGATCGGGAGGGGCAACTCCTCGTGGATGAGGTGCTTGCTGATTTGCAAATCCTAAAAGGGAGCAAACCGATTCGGCGCATCCTTCTCAACGCACTTGATGAAAAGTCCGTGCGTGAGGCACTTAGGCAGCTGCGCTCCAATCAGGAATTTATCGGGCTGCGCAATTCTGCGCTTGCCCGCAGCCGCGCCGACTGGCTCATCGGCATGAACCTCTCACGCATCTATACCATCCGTGCACGCGAAGCAGGGTATCAAAATACCGTCAGCGTCGGCAGAGTGCAGACCCCGACGATGGGGCTTGTCGTACGCCGCGAGATCGAGATCAAGACATTCCGCCCGATCACATTTTTCACGCCTCGGATTCTTTGGCAGCATGCGGCAGGAAGTTTCCTCGCCAAATGGAAGCCGCGTGAGATGGATGGCGTAGACGCAGAGGGACGCATCGTTCGGCGTGAAGTTGCAGAACAAATCCTTGCTGCCGTTCGCACTGCCACTGCAAGTATTCGCAGCATGGAGCAGAAAAAGGGCACAAGCCCGCAGCGACTGCCGTACTCGCTCTCGGCGCTTCAGATCGACGCGGGAAAAATCTACGGCTACGCTCCGCAGGAAGTCCTCGACACGCAGCAAGCACTTTATGAGAAGAAGCTCACGAGCTATCCGCGCTCCGACTGCGACTATCTGCCGGAGAATCAGCTTGCGGACAAAGACACGATCCTCGACCATCTCGCTGCGCTTGACGCAGATTTTTCTCCCTTTGCAGCAAATGCGGATCGGCAGATCAGAAGCCGTGCATGGAACGACAAAAAGATTTCTGCGCATCATGCGATCATCCCGACGACAATCCGACCGGACTATGCTGCGCTCACCGAGAAAGAGAAAAATCTCTACGCACTCATCGCCAAAGCCTACATCGCACAATTCTATCCGGTGCAGGAATTTCTCACAACGAAGATCGAAGTCGCTGCGGGTGCAGAGATTTTTGCAGCAAACGGCAAGGTCATCTTGCAGGATGGTTGGAGGGCACTCTACAAAAAAGAGCAGCGTGCTGCGGAGGAGGGCGAAGACGAGGAGCAGAGTCTGCCGTGTGTCCATGAAGGTGATTCCGTTACGTATCAGGACGGAAGCATTCAGGAGGGCGTGACGAAACCGCCGGCGCGGTTCACGCCGGCAACACTCCTGAAAGCCATGAAGGAGATCCATAAATACGTCAAGGACGCAAACCTCAGGCAGCAGCTCAAAGAGTGTTCGGGCATCGGCACGGAGGCGACACGCGCCTCCATCATTGAAATGCTGCAAAAGCGGGAGTACATACGCTTGGAGAAGAAGCATCTCGTCCCGACCGAACTCGGCATATCCCTCTGCAAGATACTGCCCGACAAGATCCTCTTTCCAGATATCACAGCGCGGTGGGAATACGATCTGGATCGGATCAGCAATGGCAGCATCTCCATCAAGGACTTTTTCGCGCAGCAGGAAATCTATCTGCGGGAGCTTTTGGAGAGCGCCAAGACCGCAGCCATCGCACCACCGAAAAACAGAATCGCATGCCCGCAGTGCGGGAAAGCCATGCGCCGCATGAAAAGCGCGAAGGGATATTTCTGGGGCTGCACCGGTTACCCTGAATGCAGGGCGACATTCCCCGATCAAAACGGAAAGCCTGACACCGCACCGAAACGTCCGACGACGAAAGGAAGGAAATTCAAATGAACAGCATCATCCTCAGCGGTCGCGTCGCAGCAAAGCTGCACGAGAACGAAACGCAAAACGGAAAACGCGTCATCCGTTTTCCGATTGCCGTTCGTAAGAGCTTCCAGAAGGACGAGAACGGCAACTATCCCGTCAACTACTTTCGCGTGGAGGCATGGAACGCCCTTGCCGACATCTGTATGGGACGGCTCGGCATCGGCGACCTCATCAACGTACAGGGACGGCTCGACATGGATATTTATCCGGACGAGCAGGGCAAGAAACAGTACCGCGCGAAAATTACAGCGGGCAACATTGAGTTTTTGACACCGCGCAAAGACGGAAAAGAAGTCACCTCCCCGCCGGAAGTGGAAGACCTCACCATTCCGTTCAACCAGATGGTCATGATTGACGACGACGATATACCGTTTTGATTTTTTCATATAGTATGGTATAATCAAAATGAAAAGGAGGGAGCTCGATGGAGAGAACGCTGAAACTGATCGCATTATGCACGATGCTTGTTTGTTCGCTTGTTCTCGTTTCCGGCTGCGGAGTGGGAGATAAGTTCGAGGGAAAATGGGTCGGGATGATCAAGGATGAGATCATCGCGCATTGGGAGATTAAGAAGAATGGTGACGGGTATCTTATTACCGCGAAGCGTTACCGCCTTATGAACGTCGATAAAACAAATCTCAAATGGCGTATTGTCGATGATTTGGAAAATGACGGGGGCACAGCAAAAGATAATCTGTTGAATGTGCCCAAAACAGGCGGCGCACTCACCTATAACGAGAGTGACAAGACCTTAAAGACAATGCCGTATCCGACCGTGCCCGCTGCTGTTATGCACAAAGATGACGATGGAAAAGAATTTGAACGACTGAAAGCCGAACTCCTCGCCAAGAAAAAAGCAGAACTTGAGAAAAAATATCCGGGCATAGAGATTACCGTAGAAGAATAAAAAAAGATGGGTCACTGCGATGCAGCGATCCATCTTTTTTTCATGGAGAAATTCCGCTATACTATGTGTTGGCTAAAACAATCAGAAAGGGGCTTTCTCCATGTGTGACGATTTTAACAAATTTTTATTAAAACTTCCTGATGTGTGCAAGAAATTTATAGCGGAGGACTGCATGGTCTTCCACCTGCCGCACAAACATCATGACTGCCCTGCGTGCGGATCGCAGCACACCTATGTGGATCGGTATCGCGAACAAACTTTAACAGGGATTCCGGACACAACGCTCACCTACATTTATAAAAACAGACGTTATCGCTGCCAAGAATGCGGGAAGACATTTTCCGAAGACAGAGACTTTATCGACTCATATCAGCGAATGCCCCGCAGTGTGATCAAGAGCATCGTCCATGCACACGGGGAACTCATCAGCGCTTCCCAAATTGCCCGCCGACATGACATTTCCACAAAAACGGTTATGCGGCATTTTGCCCGCACAGTGCAGCAAGAAGCCCCCGCTGTTTTGGGTAATGTTATTTCCATAGATGAGTTTTGCGGAAATGTGGGCGCAAAATATCAGGTCGTCATTAACGATTTGAGCAATCGGAGCTGCTGCAACGTCATTGATGACCGCTGCGCTGCATCCATCTACAACAAACTCCTCGAATATCCTGCATCCGAACGCGAGAGCGTAACGATGGTCAGTATTGATCTGTCACCGTTCTTTCACAAGCTTGCTCTGGAGTGTTTTCCAAACGCGGTCATCGCAGCCGACAAATTTCATGCCATCCGTCTCGCCAACAATGCGCTCGACAGCATACGAAAGGAAGTGCAGGCAAAGCTGCCCGCATGTGATAGAAAGTGGTTTCGTAATTCGCGTCACATCCTATTGGGACGCGAAGCGAAACTGAACCTTATTGAGCAGAACAAACTTGCGAAAATCTTTTCCTTCTCGGAGCGGCTGCGAATCGCCCATGCGTTGAAAGAAGAATACTGCCGCCTCTTTGACAGTGTTGATCGGGCGGTCTACAAAGAGCGGCTGCGACGATTTAAGGAACACGTACTTGCTGCCGGCATTGCCCCCTTCCGGCGCGTCTTGAAAACTCTGGAAGAATGGAAAGAAGAAATATGGAACGGCATTCGCACAGGTTACAACAACGGATTTACGGAAGGGTGCAACAACACGATTAAAGTCCTAAAACGAGTCTGCTACGGTTTTCGGAACTTCGTGAACTTCCGGCGGCGCGTACTCTACATTCTCAACAACGAGGAACGCAGAATGCGCCGTACAAAATAAAATTACAGAAACTCTAGTGTTCTATAAAATAATTAAAAAAATATCCGTAAAATTTCTCCGTAACTATTGACAAAGAGCCAATATTGCATCGGACTTGACAATTTGAGGGGAAAAAGAATAAAATATTAAAATGTAAGGTGAAAATAAACTCTGATATTGATAGGGGGATCAATGCATGGTCATGGGAAAGGTGTTTAAAAGAGCGCTGACACTCGGTATTGCGCTCTCACTCTCTATGTCGATTTCTGTGCCGCAGGGGGCGTCGGCATTTGACGAGTATGATGAGTACGATGCGTATGACAACGGCGACGGCTCTTATAGTTGGGTAGATACGGCAAATGCGCTGATTCTGGCAATCATTCAGGCAAACATGCCCACAGAAGAGCCTACCCCTGTGCCGAGCAATCAGAGGCAGGCACCTAGTGGGCCGCAGAAAAAGACATTTTGTGATAATCAATATCACGGTGCTTATGAATGTGCAAACAATATCCTCCCGATCGAGCATTGGTACAACTTCCAGCACAAGCCTGTCACCGTCGAGCCGGAGGAGGCAAAAACGGCGACGCCAATTTCTGATAAGGCACGCATCCGCAGCAACGTGATTGCAACCATCATGGTGAACGGCAGAAAGTATGCCGACGTGACCATCGACGAGTACGAGGCGGGGAAATATAAGGATACAAAGAATGTTCTGCTGGATATTTATGCAGCACGCCCATTCGAAGGTGCGTCCCTCGAATATACCGGGATTGTTCGTGACCGGTACGGGGAAGGGAGCAAGTCGTGGGAGGAATCTCTCAAGGGCGCGGAAGCCTATATAGAGAAAAACCTTGGCTATCCTTACAATATATATGACCCATTAAATTTAATACGGTACCACGCTGACCCGGAGTTAAACTATGCGGCTCCCGAGGCTCTTGAAAGTGCTGTCAGTTCTGCCTATCAAGGGCTTCAGAAAGCGGCGCCGCAAGTCATTGAAGAGCTTGAACATCAGTTTGACAACAATCCGGCGGGCAAGGACAGCGACGATATTTACGGCTCGAAGCTGGAGGCACCGCGCGTTGCAAGAGCCGAGAAGATCATTCGCGACCTGAGCGATGCGAAGTACAACGCGACGGCTGCCGCGACGCACCGGCAGGTTGCGGGCATCCTGCAGCGCTATCTGGGCAATCTCCCGGAGGATATTTACTTCCAAAATCTGGATAGTCTCACATGGGACGATTTTCAGACGAGAGTGGACGGCGGCACCGGCTGGGTGGAGAACGGGCTTGCCCAGCTGGATCTGCAGTGGCTGATTGCAAAGCCGTGGTACATCGACGAATATCCGGTGAATCCCGCGGATCGGGATGCCAAAAATATCATGAATACGGGCGGCAGCGGGCAGGGACACTCCCTGATGCGGTTCATGCCCATCCTCGGCGTGCCGGCAGACGACGTGCATCGCTATAACGTGCTTCAAATGTTTGAGGTTACCTCGAGCAAGGAGTTTTCAAAAGATAACCTCCCGCCCGACTTTATGAACCTCCCCGACAATGCGGTCAACGGATATTATCAAGGGTTCAACGACCAGAACAAGGTGACGACTCGCCCCTATATGGGCGGCGTCAGCGGCCTCTGCTATTCGGAGATCGAACTGACGGATAAGGAGTTCCTGCTCCCGTATCTTGACTACGAGGCAATCCGTGCGGGCATGGAGGGCTGGCATATGCGGTCGATGGGCGGGTTCCCCGACCTGTTTTTCTATCAGTGGGAGTACGAGGGGGAGCGTCCGAACAAGATCATCCTGCGCGAGATCATCGATCCGTCGAGTTACGTCGGACCGCCGCAGATGGAAGACGGGGTTCGCCCGCTCCACTATCCGCATTACACCGGGCGCGTAATTTACCTCACGCGTGCGAACGAGACCGCGCAATAAGGCGGGCATCATTCTTCAAGAATAAAGATGCCGCCGGGAGCGCTATATCCTGATGCGGCGCGTATATTCCGGCAGAGGGAATTGTGTCCGGAAACGATGCACGGCGGCGTATCTCCAAACATACGAAAAGAGCTGTAACGGAAGCGTCAAAAAACACGCTCATTACAGCTCTTTTTGTTGCGTTTTGGCAGAGGAAAGGATTTAAGGAAGTGCTGATTAAAGCGCCCCCGATTTCAAAAGACATATCCACAGGTCTGGAAGTGAACATTCTGTAGCCTATCACGCAAATTGGCGGTTTGAGCGTGCACAATCCATCTGCTATCGCGCTATTTTGCGGATATTTTCGCAGAATGCGCGCACTTACCCAAGGACTTGGCAAAATTCCTTTTGCCTTCCAGCCCAGATACACATCAACAGGTTCGCAGATGCAAAAAGAATATCGAATCTGCAAAGGTTTTTCTTCAAGCCGCGATATCTCGCTTTACAGCAACCAAAGAAATTCTTCACGATATGGAATGGATGCTCAACTTTGCAACGGACAGAGGATTTGTCATGCTCCATCTACATACCTTGAAAACACTGACTTTATGCCAATGAAAATACTCCCTTTATGCACATTTTCGTAGTTGGTCGTAGAGACGGGCGAGAAGCTCCACCTTCTTGGAACGGGCGCGATGGTAGATGGAATCGTCGAGGATGAGCACGTTGATGCGATCCGCCTGAGTCAGGGGAGCGAGCAATGGATGTCGCTCATGCTGTTTTATTTGCCAAGACGATAGATATTTCAAGGGTTACAGCAGATTATTCATCTGCGAAGTTTGAGTTTGTTACTCTTCGTTATTCTAGCGGTTCTCTTAACAAGAAAGTAACCGCCCCTCGTCCCTGACGTGTGGCGGTTAAATCCTAAAACATATAGGGGCACTGACCGTCTGCCGGCAGTACCTTTTCTGTGCTTATTGTAGAGCGTTTCCGTCCCTGCGTCAACACCCTGCTGCGCCTTTCATCGGTGCAGGCTGCGCCCCTGCGTCAGCGTATCTTTTGCAGGAAGAGGCGCATACCGTCGGTGATGTAACGGTAAATCGACTCACTGCCGCCATGATATTCCCCACTGCTGTCCGGCGTATAAACATCCGTATGCGCACCGCCCCCGACACTCTTCACCTCCAGCCTGCCGTCGGAGAGGAACCGGCGGTATGAATACGGTTTTCCCATGCCAAACTCCTCCGAATGGTACATGGTAAATACGCGCGTCGCGGTATCGTAGCTGAACACGACCCATACCGAACTGTCATTCGCATCGACCACCATGTAGCGCGCGGGAACGGCGGGGCTTGCCTGCGGGGCGCTTGCCGTCTTTTTCGTCTTGCGCACAACAAATGTGATAAACTCGCCGTAGGCGTCCCCTTGGAGCTCCCACTCCTTTCCTTGGTCGAGGTCCTCCTTCATCATATTGAAAGCCCCCTGGACATTCAGGATATATTCCGGCAGAGTCCGTTCCCCAATGCCCGGGATATAGGCGACATAGGCGCTGCGGCTCTCCTGCCACTCATAGACCGCGTCATAGGCGCTGTTCTCGGGAATGAGCTGCTCCACCTGCACATCGCCCGGCTCCCACCCCTTCCACGGTAAAAACGTCCACCGCTCGGTAGGCCCCCCATCGTCGTAGAGGGTGAGCACGCCTGATTTCGGATCGTAGTCAAACGACCGGTTCCATCGGCCTGCCTCCTGCGTCGGGTCGACGATTTCATAGGTGCCCTGTTCGGGCTCGGGCGTCACGAGGACAGTCCCGCCGCTGCTGCCACCGTTCGGTTTCGCATAGCGCTTGAGGATATAGGTACTCTGATTATCCCATTGATCCAGGCTCGTAAAGCGCGTCTCCCCGATGTCCCCGTTATAGGGCGCAGCGGAGGCGGTCTCCCCCTGCGCAAGCAGCAGTGCGGCGACAAACAGCAGCGCCGCCGTGCAGGTCTTCATCATCGCGATTGGATGTCTCATTTCCGTTCAGCTCCTTGTCACTTTGCCTTCTGAATGGTAAAGGTATGCGATTTCCCATCCGGCATATCAGCGGTGACGCTGATATCCTCCACGCTATAGTTGCCGAGCCCGTTGATGGGGGCGAAAAACTCACCCAGCAGCAGCATAATATATGCCGGCACTGTCTTCGGGCCTTCCCCTTTACCGACGAGATAACTATCATAGACCCCGCTGTAGGATTTGTTCTCCGGACGCAGCTCCTCCACCGTCACGCGATTGTTAAAATAATCGCTGAAATCCAGCCGCCGCACCGCGCCCTTATCGTCATACAGGGTCGCTGTCTGCGTGGATATATCGTAGTCAAACGACCGGTTCCATTCGGACGGCGACACCTCGTCCACGATGTTGTAGGCGCCGTGTTTCGGCGCGGCGGAGGCGACGCCTCCCTGCGCGAGCAGCAGCGCGCCGACGAGCAGCAGTGCCGCCATGCAGACCTTAAAAATGTTCACTGTTTGATTTCTCATTTCATTCAGCTCCTTATCCTTTGTTTCAACTTATCCAAGATGCACTTCCATCTAATCTCCCAAAGCACGCAGCCTAAACAACCTACGAGCAGACTAATCCCAACTGTCGTAAGAAAATCATTTGCCACTACCACGTCTCTGAAAAACAATATCATAAGTAGAATCAACGCGACAGCCATCAGCAATTTAACCGCTGTCTGCCCTCCTGCATGAGCAAGCTGTATGAAAAACAATGTCATAACGCTCGCCAGCCCATCCATACCAAGCTCTAAATTCTTCTCAGAGGGGAACTCACATATAGCCAAGACAATGCCAGCCATAATACCCAAAAGTATGAAATACTTTATACGGTCTTCTTTCACAAATACAAAAACGGATACTATAGACAGCAGGAAAAATATGATAGTTTCCATTCGCGTCTATACCTCTTTTTTATTCAACTTACATTATCCTCACCGCAGCGTTCCCTCATCTACCATCGGAGGAATTTTATTTCCCTCTTCAAGGGCATAGAGCACATTCAGCACATAGGCGGCGCTCCCGACATAGGCGATGCTGTTGTACTTGCGCGCGCCGAACTTCTTGACGAGGGTGCGCGCCGTTTGATTTGGTCCCGTCTTGAAACAAACGCCCGTCCTGCTCGCCTGTTCCACGGGAACGAGGTGCGCGTCGTCAAAGTCAAAATCATAGACGCCCTTCTCGTTCTTCTCGATAAACATACCGCGCCATGCGCCCGTGACATTACTGTGCGCGAATCCGTAGACGCCCTGCATCACCGAGCTCTTGCCGCCGCGCGGGTAGATCTCCAGCTCGGCAGGCACATAATAAGAGGTGACGAGTCCCTCGCGAATAACCTGTCTCTCCTCCTGGTGAATGATGACGTTGTAGTGGATGTCGACATCGCCGCCCTCCCCCGCAACCGTATACTGTGCGACCACGACGGGGAACCCCTTCGCCGACGCGAGGCCCGCATTCGCCCCCAGCGCGACGCACAGGACGGCGCAAAGCACAATCGCAAAACTCCATACACGTTGTCTCATAGAAATCCTCCTTGAACGAAATCCAATATACTGTAGACATAGATATTATTTTTCCCCCCCCCCGCGGATTTTCCTGCCAATTCTAAAAATATTTTTCAAAATGATATAGGAATCGCTGATAAAATGAAGTCTGTCAGATTGGTACAGATTTTTCGCCCTGTCA
>ERZ772967.2298-NODE-2298-length-12396-cov-20.530913_pt1 | contig 12396 bp, 5 predicted proteins | sample MGYA00511677_ERZ772967 | MGnify/ENA primary metagenome ERZ772967 (study PRJEB29015, sample SAMEA2737931) | human oral metagenome | biome: human oral; feature: human-associated habitat; material: dental | place: China | collected 2146 ...
CGGGGCCGCCGTGGGGCGGGGGCAGGCCGGGCAGGGCCCAGGGATCGGCGCCGGCGCCGTCGATGTCGGGCACCAACCACCGCCCATCGTCGTCGCCGTCGGCGGGGCGGGCCACGGCGGTGGCGGCCAGGGCGTCGACGACGACCCGGCCGCCGATCCGGGCCAGGGACGGGGCGGAGGCGGCGGAGTCCCAGTACACCTCCGCCCCGTCCACGGCGGCCAGCTCCCCGCCGGGATCGGCGCTCATCTCGCGCCGGGCGGCCACGCGCACCGAGTCGCCGCGGCGCACCACCGCGGTGACCGAGGCCAGGAAGCCGCGCGGGTCCCAGGCGAACAGGCGCTCCGCCTCCGGCCCGCTCTCGCGGGTGCGCCGCCCCTCGGCGTCGTAGGCGTAGACAGTCCGCCCGCCCGGCCCCGTCGACGAGGTCAGCCGCCCCGCCGCGTCGTAGGAGAAGACAGTGCGCTCCCCGCCCACCGCCTGCGCGACCAGGCGCCCGGCCTCATCCCACTCGTAGGAGCTGACCAGCCCCTCGGACGTGACCGCCCCGGTCAGCCGCCCCGCCGCGTCGTAGGAGAAGGCGGTGCGCACGCCGTCGGTCGTCTGCGCGATCACGCGGTCATCGGCGTCGCGCTCCAGGAGCGTGCTCTGGATGAAGCCGCGCCGGTCGACCCGGCAGGCCGCCACCGTCCCGCCCCGCCACGTCCAGGTCGCCTCCAGGTCCCGGCCGCGCACCGAGGTGATGCGGCCGATGGCGTCGCGCCCGATCTCCACCCGGCCCGTGGCCGGGTGGGTCAGGGCGGCCAGGCGGTTGTTGGCGTCGTACTCGTACCGGGTGACCGACCCGTCGGGGTGGCGCATCGAAGTGCGCCGTCCGCCCGCGTCGTACTCCCACCGCATCCCGGTCCCGTCGCGCAGGCGGTGCAACAGGGCGCCGCGGGAGTTCCACGCCATCTCCACCCGCGAGCCCCGGCCGGTCAGGGTGACGCGGCGCCCCGCGAAGTCGCGCTCGACCTCGCACAGGAGGGCGCCGTCGGCCAGGGTGCGCACCACCCGCCCGGCCCCGTCGCGCTCCCAGGTCAGGGTCCGCCCCGAGGCCCCCACCCGGCCCACCACGCGCCCGGCCCCGTCGCGCTCCCAGGTGGTGGTGCCCCCCAGCGGGTCGGTCTGGGAGACGATGCGGCCCATGGCGTCGAAGGTGCGCCGCCGCACGGCGCCGGTGGGGTCCACGGCCTCGATCTGGCGGCCCGAGGAGTCGTAGACGAAGCGGGTGACGGCGCCGGTGGCGTCGATGGCCTCGGTCATCTGCCCGGCGGCGTCGTAGCGGAAGCGGCGCCGCCCGTTCCACGGGTCGCGCACGCAGACGATCCGCCCGCACCGGTCGTAGCCGAATCTCACCGTGCCGCGGCCCGGCTCGCACCGCTCGACGATCCGCCCGGCGGCGTCGAACTTCGTGGACACCCGCTCCCCGGTGGGCCAGATCTCCCCCACCAGGCGCGAATCGGCGTCGTAGATCATCTCGTAGCGGTCCCCGCCGGTGGACACGGTGGCGGCCCACCGCCCGCACGCGTCGTACTCGTAGTGGTAGACCCCGCCGGTCGGCTGGGTCACCGACACCACGCGCCCGGCCTTGTCGCGCTCCCAGACGGTGGTGGCGCCGTCGGCGTCCACCGTCTCGACCAGGCGCCCGCACGAGTCGTAGCGGCAGACGGTCTCGGCCCCGTCCGCCCCGGCCACCGCCACCATCCGCCCCGCCCGGTCGTAGCGGGCCGACACGTCGTCCCCGCCGTCGACGACCCTCGTGGGCGCGCCCGACGCGTCGCGCTCGATCCGCCGCTCCGCGCCGGTGGGGTCGATGGCGCCCGACACCAGCCCGTCCCCGCCCCAGGTCAGGGTCCGCTGCGCGCCGGTGGGGTCGGTGAAGGACACCAGGCGGGACAGGGCGTCGTAGCCGAAGCGCCAGGCCGTCCCGTCGGGCAGCTCCACGCGGGCGAGGTTGCCCAGGTCGTCGTAGTCCTTGCGCACCGCCCGGCCCAGGGGGTCGACGGTCCGCTCCTCCTGCCCGTGCTCGCCGTGGTCGATCTCGGTGCGCGCCCCGTAGGGGTCGATCACGGCGCTCAGCCGCCCCGCCGCGGTGTGCTCGAACCTCCAGCGCGCCCCCGTCGGGTCCGTCCTGGTCGTCAGCAGCCCCGTGGACTCGTCGTAGTCGAAGACCGTCCGGTTGCCCAGCGGGGTGACGGCCGCGACCACGCGCCCCGCCCCGTCGCGCTCCAGGCGGGCCGTGTCCCCGGCGGCGTTGGTGGAAGAGAGCAGATCGCCGTGCTCGTCGTAGCCGAACTCCACCCCCACGCCCGTGGGATCCGTGATGCGCCGCAGCAGGCCGCCCTCCCACACCAGGGACGTGACCCCGCCGGCCGGGTCCACCACGGCCGACGGCGTGCGCGCGTCCCCCTCATAGGCGTACCGGGTCACCGCCACCGGCTCGTCCCCGCCGCCGGCGCCGGGCCGCACCGTCACCGACACGAGGCGGTCCGCCTCGTCCCACTCCCACTCCCGTCGCGCCCCGCCCGGCAGCCGGCGCACCACCAGACGGCCGCGCTCGTCGTAGGCGCTCACGGTCAGGGCCCCGTCGCGCTCGCGCACCGTGACCGGGTTGCCCCACCGGTCATAAGTCGTGGACTGGCGCCGCCCGTCGGCGTCGACCACGCCGATCAGGCGCCCGCGCCGGTCATGGATCCACGTATTGGACCGCGACCCGTCCTCATCACTGGTCTGCGTCACATTGCCGGCCAGGTAGGCGAAACGGGTCGTGCGCCCCAACGGGGAGCGCTGGGCCACCACCCGCCCCAGCTCGTCGTAGGCGTTGGACACCTCCACCACGCCGTCGGCGTCCACCACCCGCCCGATGCGCCCCCGCTCCTCCCACTCGTAGCGGCGCACCCGACCCGGAGCCGCCGCCTTCACCAGCCGCCCGGCCCCGTCATAGCGGTAGGACACCTTGCGCCCGTCATCGGCGACCAGGCCCGCCACCCGCGCGCCCGCCTCGTCCCAGCGCACCTGAACGGTGCGCCCCCACTCATGGGTCAGACGCTCCAGCCGCCCGTCCGCGTCATAGGAGAAGACGACGGCGGTGCCCGCCCCCGACGACGTCCGGCGCACCCGGCCCGCCGAATCCAGCACCCAGCGCATCCCCCACGAGGAGGTCACCGCGTACGCGCCCGCCCTCCCCGCGGCCCCGGTCGCGCCGACGGCGCCCGCGTCGTCGGGCCCGATGCGCTCCAGCCACAGGTTCTCGCCCGTGGCCCGGCCCCAGCCCGCCCCGACGCGGGGGAAGACGACCACGCGCCCGTCGGCCAGGGTCAGACGGGCGGCGTCGTCGGTGAGGACCAGGCCCGCCTCCGTCCACCACGACCAGCCCGGCCCGAAGGCGCCGACCGCCGGGTTGAGCGAGCTGTAGGCGCGCACGACCGTCAACGGCGCGGCGGGCCCCGTGAAGGGCAGGTCCTCCTCATTGACCAGGAAGCCGCCGCTGGCGGTGTTGACCGGGTCGTTGGAGTAGCCCGTGGTGGGCGGCGAGCCGTAGGCGATGGGCGGATCGATCCGGATGTCCGAGCGCTGGGCGGACACGCCGTCGGCCGCCAGGACCGCGTCGAGCGTCTCATTGGTCAGGATGACGATCTGCTCGCCGCCACCGCCGGCGTCCTCGAAGGCCTGGGCGACGGTGTCCGCCCACACCGCGTCCTGCTCATTGGCCGCCAGCCATGACTCGTATCCGTTGATCACGCTGGAGGCGTCCAGGGTCGCCCACGAGCAGGAGGTCGCGTAGGACGAGCAGTGGCCGCGCAGCGTCCCCGGCGTCCCCGCAAGCAGCTCGTCGGCCCCGCGCGAACCCGTGGCGAAGGCCCGCAGATTCTCCGGCCTGGCCGACGACGTCGTCCCGCCCGCGCCCGTGCCCTCCAGCGCGGTGCGCGCCGACGGCGCCGCGGCCGTCAGCGTCTTCGACGGACCCGTGGACTTCTCGTCGATCTCCTCGAAGGGAGGCTCCTCGCCCCCGAACCCCACCGCCTCCCCGATATGCTCGAGGATACCGCGATTGGCCCGCCGCTCCGCCCACTGCCTGGCCTGGCGCCGCCGGTTGTTCTCCGCGCGCGCCGCCGTGTCCACCTCGGAGACCCTGTCCGCCACCAGGCGCAGATTGGTCACGATCTCATCGAGATCGTCCAGTTGAGTGGTGCCGTTGGACTCGAACAGCGTCGAGTAGTAACCCCAGAAGTCCGTCAGGGCGTTCGACCGCAGCGTCGAACGGGTCCCGCGCTGCCCCTCCAGGGTCGAGGCCGCCGCCCTGAAAGCCGCCTGAAGATCGGACGAGACCGTGAAGTCGTACTTGACATCCGGCATGCCCTTGAGTCCGTCGAGGTTGGCATCCTCCAGGCGCATGCGACCACAACTCCTCGGCTCAGGGAAAGCAGCACGGTCACCCTAGCAACGCCCCGCCCCCGCACACCACGATCCGAGACCAACGCCACACACCGGCCCCGGAGCGCCCACCGCCCCGGGGGCGGGCGGACCGGCACACCGTCGGCGAGGACAGCACGGGGCTCCTCGGCGGGAGCGTCGCGGGGGTGGGCTGTGGCTGTGGATCATCGTGGCCGGGGCGGCGGGGCGCTCGGGCGGTGAGTCATCCGCGTTGCGACGCGTCCCAGTGGGAGGCGGCGATGGGCGTGGCGGCCTTGTCGAAGGTGACGACGCCGGCCTCGATGCGAGCGACGTCGGGGTCGTCGTAGAGGGGCATGGGATCGTCCATGCCGGGCATGTCGAGCGCGTAGAAGGACATGGAGGCGGCTTCGAGGCCGATGTCGCCGCCCATGACCCCGATGAGGTCGAAGCGGCGGGATCCGTTGATGGGCATCGGCGCGGTGCCTCCGACGTAGTGCGCGGCGAGTTCGCCGGGGGCCGGCCCCATGGGGCGGGACCAGGTGAGGGCGCTGAGGCGGCGGGCGACCAGGAGGAAGGCGTTGCCGACGTCGAGCTGGAGGGATCCGCCGGCGTAGAGCAGTAGGCCCGCGTACTCGCGGCGCACGTCGATGAGCACGTCCATGAGCTCGGACTCGTTGATGGCATCGGGCACCCGCAGCGGGTCCACGTCGGGCTCGATCGGGGGAAGGCCCGCGAGCCCGCCCACGGGCGCGTACATGAGTTCGCGCATCGTCAACGGCCCCATACGACTATCTTTCGCCAGCGGAACTGTCATTATCAATGCCTCAGTCCCTAGATCGGAGAACTAGAATCGAGAATCGGTTCGGGCGTACGACTCCGGAGGAAGTTCACCAGCGCCTCCGGCGCGTCGCGGAATTTGAAACCCGGGTCGTACCCGTGCTCGACGACGTAGTGCAGAACAAGGTTCGGCGCCGTCCACGGCCGACCCTCGTCGTCGACGACCACAATGGAAGTATAACCCAGAGTCCACTTGCGCCCGTCGATGATGCAGGATACGGGGCGAGGGCATTCTCTGCTGATAGCGCACGGATAAATACCGCGTATCACCCATATGCGAGAGTTCTGCAGGGCGCGCTCCAGAATCCGAACATTCCGCGGATCCATCCGACCGACGGGAAAGTCGTGATCCGGTGAGAGCCAGCCGAAGGTTCTCACCGCCTCGACCTCGAGCACGGGCGGGGAGGGCCTCCGCCTCCCCCACCAGAACCGTTTGGGCGGGGACGGATATCTTTCGGGCGGCACGGTCAGGAGGCGCTCGTCAGGGATGTATCTCATTATAATGCTCTTTTCTCATCGGTTAGAGTTACAAAAACCGACCTGTTGGTACGGGGGATGAATGCAGGATATGAGGTAGTGAGCGTAAGGCAGTCCAGGATAATGGATTTTGAACAAAAACCGCAACAGGAAGTTCGTCCTGCTGGGGATATTTCCCGAATGCGATAGGATGATGGCCGCTCCTCGTGGAGCATCATGAGTATAAAAAACAAACATTCCCATAAAGTCTAGAAGGAACAGGGCATCGTTATGGATGTGTGCCACAGGATCGACCGATAATGAGTTCGACGAACTGCTTGCCTGGCTGCGTGATGCCGGGGGTATCCGCCAATCCTGGGCCTTTCGGGGCCGCGGGCGACTCTGATCTATCTGCGCCACAACATTGTGCAGGCGGCGATCGGAGAGCTTCCGGGCGCGTACTGGCCCGATCTCGCGGGTCATCAAAGCCCTGACGGAGGCGATCGCCCGGTCGGTCCTGAAGGAGCTGCTGCTCACCGCGGAGGAGGTGCCCGGAAACTACGACTACATGCTGGACGGAACCCTCTTCCTCTGCTGGAGCCGGCGAAATCATCGCGAATCATGGTCGGACAAGCATAGGATGACAGGCATGAATGCCCACCTGGTTCTGCCCGTCGGCGGGTTCGCGTGGGTTTCCGACTCCTAATCCGGGGCCATGCACGATGTAGCCGCCCCAGGCGCCTCCGGACTGTTGGAGGGAATCGACCCTTCCGGGTAGATCGCCGACAAAAGGATACGTCGGCAGGGGATGATCACCCCGCACAAGAAGCCCCCCAACGACGAACTGAGCGAGGAGGCGAAGGAGGCCAACAGGATTCTCCAGATGGTCGAGCGGACCATCGCCCATATCAAAACCTGGAGAATCTTCTACACCGCTTATCGCCATCCCCTGCGCGTATTCGAGCAGACCATCACCGCCGCCCTCTCACTCTACGTCTTCAAAATTACCCTCGAATAACCTCCCTCGCGCTCCGTGCTCACTTTTTACATCATCATGCTGGCCCTGGCTCCTGAATCGACACTTGTGTGAGGTAAACTCTCAAATTAGTTTTCCGGAGGCATGATCCCGCGACAAGCAGCCCAGTCATACGCTCCGCACCCATAGGTATCCACCAACTCCGATAACCTCGTCGGCCCGGATACCGTGATAGGATTTCCCTTGATTTCAATGACCGGTTCCTCATATGGCGGCCACAGATTGTAGTCAGGGATGGTACTGCCCGGTCCGGCAATCTCATACGGTTGGGGCTGAGCGTTTCTGAACGGCCATCTCCTAAGTCCGGTCTCGATCGCGTTTCCGACAGGATCATCAATTTCTCCTCCATGTGGGCAATAGAAACGAATATAAGTCCCCCTCGGCACAACGAATGCCGCAACATCCCCCTCGTCGATATCTCCATGACCGGCTAGAATTCTCGGGTCGGCCATAATATTGTGTCCGGTAACATTGGAGATGCCGCGCGCCAGCCCGTGTCCAATAGCGGAGATGCCCCCGCCCGTGAGCCCTCCTCCCAGGCCGCCAGCGAGAGTATTGCCGACGAATCCCTCCACGGTGTGGGGGCCCGGACCCGTCATGTAGGCGTATCCCGATGCCCCGGCCCCGCTAGCCGCTCCGGAAGACGCACCGATCAGCATTGTGGCCCTCAGCCCATGCCATCCGAGTTGGGCTGCCCGTGCGGCACCGGCCACTTCCCCCGCCATACCCAGCATCCCGGAGAGGGCCACCTGACCGTAGGAGGTGTGCCCGGTGGTGGCCCTCTGGATAATGGCGTCCACGCCGGCGCCGATGAGCATGGGGCCGAAGGGCTCGACCCCGCAGGCTGTGAGGATGCCGCCTCCGATGAGCATCGCCGCGCCGGCGATGTAGTCCTTGTTGTCGGAGATCCACTGGCCGACGCGGTTCCAGCCGGTGTGGGCGTCGGTGTAGGCCTGCAACTCGGCGTCGCTCAGGGGCTTGAGGCCCAGCGGGTCGGAGAATGACAGCGGGCTGTTGGCCGCATAGGAGTACGGGTTGGCCGTCCACGGCGCGGTGGGCGCGTGGGTGAGTGGATCGGGGGTCAGGAAGGCCGCCGTGCCCGGGTCGTAGGCCCTGGCGCCCAGCAGCTCCAGGCCGCCCACGCCGAGCGTGCCCGACGCCGTCAGCACGGGTCCGCCCGCAGGGTCTCCCGCGGCGTCGGCGCCCATTCCGGCGCCCGGCCCGCCGACGGCGGGGCGCCCCTCGCTCTCCCCGCCGACGACCGCCGCGGGAATCGCCCAAGGATTCGCGGACCCGCCCGCCCGGGCGGTGCGCCACCCCGCGGGGCGGAGGACCGCGTCCACCGCCAGGGCGCCGGGCAGCGCCGTCACCGACGCCCCGTCGAAGGAGCTGATGGACGGCACCGCCGTCGCGACGTCCCAGGTCACCTCCGTCCCGCCGATGCGCACCGGCAGGCCCAGGGCATCGCGCTCGATCCTCCACGTGACCGGCTCGCCGCCCTCGGACTCGCCGCCGCCCCCGGAGGGCTCCGGGGTCCGCTCCTGATCCCGCCCCGGGCCCTGCACGCTCACACCCATGAGGAGCCCGGCGGGCGACCAGGTGTAACGGCACCGCCCCTCCGGCCCCTCCTGCCCGGTCCGCCGTCCCGCGGCGTCGTAGGTGTAGGTCGTCGCGCCCCCGTCCCGGACGCGGGCCGTCAGGCGGCCGGCGCCGTCGTAGGAGAAGCGCTCGACCTCCTCCCCCGTCTCCGAGACCCGGCGGCGCTCGCGCAGCGCCCCCGCGGCGTCCCAGGTGAGGGTCTCGCGGCCCCGCGGTCCCTCGACGCCCACCAGCTGACCGGCCGCGTCGTAGCTGTAGCTCGTGGTGCCCTCGGGCCCCGTCACGCGCAGCGGTCGGCCGGCGTCGTCGTAGACGACCTCGCTGCGCGTGCTCGCCCCGTCAACGACGGCCTCGTGGAGGATCATCCGCCCCGCGGCGTCCCACTGCCAGGTCTGCCTCAGCCCCGGCCCGCTCATGGACGTCAGGCGCCCGGCGCGATCGCGGGTCAGCGTCACCCGGCCGAAGGCCGTGCCGTCCAGGCTGACCGTGCCCGCATCGTCGTCGCGCGCGACGCTCATCCGCTCGGCCCCGGGGCCGGTGCGCTCCAGCAGCTCGCCCCCCGCGCTCCAGGCCCAGGTCGACACGGTCCGCCCGTCGCGCCGGTGCGCCAGCGGGCGCCCCAGCCGGTCGACGTCGATCTCATCGGCGCCGTCCGGGCCCTGGGCGCGCAGGGTGCGCCCCTCCAGGACTCCCGCGAGCGCAGGACCACCTCGCCGTCCGCGTCCGTGCCCACGGTCGGGGTCGGTCGGCCCGCCTCGTCGTAGGAGAAGTCGAGGCGCCCTCCGGCCGGGTCGGTCTGCCAGGTCTGGCGCCCGGCCGCGTCGTAGCCGGCGCGCGTGACCGCGCCCAGCGGGTCGGTCAGCGTCTCCACCTTGTCCGACGCCGTGTAGGTGCGGCTCGTCGTGCGGCCCAGGGGGTCGGTGGTGGACACGAGCCGGCCGCACTGGTCGTAGTCGAAGCGAGTCGTCCCGCCCAGCGCGTTCGTCACCGCGGTCAGGCGTCCCGCGGCGTCGTGGGCGTAGCGGATGCGGCCCCAGGCGGCCGACCGCTCCTCGCGGAGCCTGCCGGCCCGGTCGTAGGACCAGGATGAGGTTCCCCGTCCCGGGCGTGTGAGGCGGATCATTCGCCCGCACTCGTCGTAGGCGGCCTCCGTGCGGCCGTCGGGCGTCTCGACGGCGACGACGCGCCAGTCGGCGTCGTAGGTGTAGTCGGTCCGTCCGCCGTCCGGGGCCTCCTGCCAGGCCGGGCGTCCGCAGGCGTCCCAGCCGTAGCGGGTGGTGCGCCCGTCCGGGTCGGTGGTCTCGACGATGCGCCCGGCGCGGTCGCGCACCAGGCGGGTCAGGCCGCCCTCGGCGTCGAGGGTCTCGACGACGCGCCCGCACAGGTCCCTCACGACCACTTCGGAGGTCTCGTCGGCCCCGTTCTGCCCGTCGGCGCCGCTACTGGTTGTCCCGGCGCCGGTATCGGGCGGTTCGGGCCGTCCGGTCCCGGCCGCCCTGCTCCCGCCGGCGGCAGGACGATCGGTGGCGGGCCGGTCGGCATCGCGGTGGACGAGTCGGAGGGGGCGTCCCAGGGCATCGACGCCCAGGCGCGCGAATTCTCCCGCGGCCTGGACGCTCAGGCTCCCGTCCCGGTCCCAGCTCAGGGATGCGGTCGCGCCCAGCGGGTCCCGCGTCTCCACGACGCGTCCGAGGGCGTCGTAGTCGGTGGTGCTCGTCGCCCCCGACGGGTCCGTCACCCGCCGGAGCCGGGAGAGGGCGTCGTGGACGAAGGTCCATTCGCGCCCGTCGGGCAGTCGCACGCCGGTGAGGTTGCCGAGGTCGTCGCGGCGGCTCTCCAGGCGGGATCCCAGCGGGTCCACGCTGGCCCGCTCGGTCCCGGAGGCGTCGTACTCGATGGTGGTGCGGGCCCCCAGCGGGTCCACGCTCGCGGTGAGCCTGCCGGCCGGCGAGTACTCCCACCGCCGCACGGCGCCGTCGGGGTCCCGGCGGGCCACCGGCCTGCCGGCGTCGTCGTACTCGAAGGAGGTGGCGCTGCCCGCCGGCGTCACGATCCGCGTCACGCGTCCGGCGGCGTCGTGCTCCAGGACCGCGCGGCCGCCGTCGGCGTCGATGAGGGCGCTCAGGTCCCCGTGGGCGTCGTACTCCAGGCGCAGGCGCACGCCCTCGGGGTCGGTGATCTCGGTCAGGAGGTTGTCCCGCCACACCATGGTCGTGACCCCGCCCATGGGGTCGGTGATGGTCGAGGGGTTGCGGTTCTCGCCCTCGTAGGCGAACAGGGTCGTCGCCTCGGCGGGCCCGGCGGTTCCGTCTTCGGCGGATCCGCTCCCCTCGGGGCCGCCGGCGGGTCCGGGCGCCGTCACCGTCAGGCGCGTCAGCCGGTCGGCGTCGTCCCACTGCCAGTCGGTGCGCAGCCCCCGGGGCGTCAGGGAGGCGGTGCGCCGGCCGCGCTCGTCGTACTGGCTGACGGATACGCCGCCGTCGCGGTCCCGGGTCATCACCAGGTTGCCCCACCGGTCCCAGGATGTGGACTGGCGCTTGCCGTCGGAGTCGATGACGCCGATCAGGCGGCCGTGCTCGTCGGAGATCCACGTGTTGGCCCGCTCGCCGTTCTCGTCGCACACCAGCGTGATCAGGCCGGGCATGTAGGCGTAGCGGGACACGCGCCCGAAGGGGGAGCGCTGGGAGGCGACCCGCCCGTGCTCGTCGTAGGTGTTGTCGACCTCGACGACGCCGTCGGCGTCGGTGATCCGGGCCAGCAGGCCGCTGTCCTCGTCCCAGCCGTAGCGGCGCTCGCCGCGGTCGGCGCCGCGGGCCCGCACGAGGCGGCCGAGGTCGTCGTAGTCGTAGCGGACGGCGCGGCCGTCATCGGTCCTCACCGCCGCGATGCGCCCGGCCGCCTCGTCCCAGTCGACCTCCAGGCTCCGGCCCCGCTCGTGGGTCAGGCGCACCAGGCGGTCCCCGTCCCAGGCGAGGGTCACGGCGGTGCCCGGGCCCCTGCTGGTGCGCACCGTGCGGCCGGCGGCGTCGAACAGCCAGGAGCCGCCCGAGGAGTCGGTCACCTCGAAGGCGGGGGCAGAGGCGCCGTCGGGGTCCCGGGGCAGGCGCTCCAGCCACCAGCTCGCCCCGACCGACCGGTCCCAGCCCTCGCCCAGGCGCGGGAAGACGACGAGGCGTCCGTCGTCGGTGCGCCAGCGGCCCTCGCCGTCCGGCCCCCAGCTCAGGCGGGAGTCCGCCGGGCTGGACCAGCCCGGTCCCAGGGCGCCGGTGGAGCGGTCGGTGGCGTTGTAGCAGCGGGGCCAGGCCAGGGCGGCGGCGCCGCCGTCGAAGACCAGGTCCGTCTCCGCCTCGACGAATCCGCCGGTGGCGGTGTTGACCGGGTCGTCGCAGAAGCCCGAAGTCGGGGGCATGCCCTGCACCTGGGCCGGGTCGATCGTCAGGGTCTGGCGGACCGCGGTCACGCCGGCGCGCTCGAGGGCCTCGCCCAGGGCGGCGTCGTAGACGGTGCACAGCTCGTCGCCCCCGCCCACGGACTCGAAGGCGTCGGCGATCGTGCTGGCCCAGGTGACGTCGTTGTTGTTGGCGTCGATGTAGGACTGGAAGCCGGCCCACACCGAGGCGGCGTTGAGCGTCCCCCATTTGCATCCGGCTTGGAAGGTCGCGTCGTATGACTTGAGGTTGCCCAGGGTGGTGGTCAGGTCGTTGTTGGCGCCCTGAGAGCTGGTCGCGAAGCTGCGCAGGTTGTCGGGCCGGGCGGAGGAGGTCGTGTATCCGGAGGCGGTGGTCCCCTGGGAGGGGTTGGAGCGCTCGGTCAGGGTCGGTGCGGCGGGTTCCTGCGACGGCGGGGGCCCCAGGGTCGAGGTGGGGCGCTGGTCGAGGTTCCACGCGTCGTCCCAGGCCTTGTGGAGGACGTTCTTGTGGGTGCGGCGTTCGTCCCAGTCCCGGGCCTTCTTGCGCTGGGCGTTCTCCTCCGCGGCCCGGTCGATGAGGAAGCGGACGGCGTCGGCCACGCCGCGCAGGCAGGCGGCCAGGTT
>ERZ772967.2301-NODE-2301-length-12387-cov-2.753325_pt1 | contig 12387 bp, 6 predicted proteins | sample MGYA00511677_ERZ772967 | MGnify/ENA primary metagenome ERZ772967 (study PRJEB29015, sample SAMEA2737931) | human oral metagenome | biome: human oral; feature: human-associated habitat; material: dental | place: China | collected 2146 ...
AGATAGTTGGTGGAAATTGAAGTCGTAGCCGGTCGAGAATGAGATATTCCAGCCGTCGGCTATACGCAAGAAGCCCGAAGCATTGAGCGTCTGCGTAAAACCATAGGGATAGCGCATCCGGCGCGTGTTGATCGGGCGCTTACGGTTTTCATACATCGTTACGCCGTAAGAGATCGTTAGCGACCAAGGCATTGAAAAGGCCATATAACCGTCGCGATCGACCTTTGCATTCTGCCTTACTTTTTGCCCCTTCTTATCTAAGTCGCGCAGTGTCGGATCGATGTTGGCGTCACTCGGTTTCTCGCTTTTCTCTTCCTCGCGCTTATCGTTGCCTGATGCGAAATCGTTGCTCCCGCCTTTGCGGAAAAGGGATTTAAGCTTTTTCCAAGTATTGTTGTCGAAAGTGTAAGAGAGGTTCTGACTCATACCTTGGAAGCGCCCGAAGCGACCGTAGCTCCATTCTGTTCGATTGCCCGTAACGACTTGCCCTTGGGAGTTGAACACATATGCATACGTGGCAAAAATGGCTGCGAGCGAAAGCGTATAACTCTTGGTCAACTTTAAGCGGATACGAGTTGAGAGGTCGCTCCACGGACGCTCTTTCGCCGCCAAATTGTAAGAGAGCGAGGCGCCCAGTTCGTCGATAAGACTAATCTTCTTCACGCCGGTCGAATCCTTGTCGCTTCTGACTTTCATCTCTAAGTTGTTCGACATATTAAACGTCACTGTCCCCTGCTTTGTCGATGAGGGATAGCCGAAGATGCCGGCCGCGTAGGGCGAATACGGGACGCGCTCAACGTTGCCTGAAGCATCGATGCGGTCATACGCCTTCACGTAGCCGTAATGCGGGGCGGTGAAATCGGGCGCATAACTGAAAGAGACTGAGGGCTTGAACACGTGGCGAAACATCATCACTTTCTTGCCGAAAAGGAAGGACAGCGGCTTGTAGAAGCCGTAGAGCGGCGTGTTGGCCGACACGCCGACATTCCAATCGTAGAGGTTGTAGAAGCCGCGCGTAGTATCGCTCAACTCTACTTGCCGCACGGCGTCCCAAGATTTGGTAATGCGGTTCGTGTACATCAAATCGCGAAACGTAAAGTTGGGCGAAATGTTGATGTATTTAAAGAGTTGGAAGGTCGCCTCAATGGGTATATTGTGCTGCATACCGTTGCGCCAATCTTTAATCAAGCTCGATTTGAGCAGGCGATTCTCTTTGGTCGTAATACTATTGGAGAACTGGCCCGTATACGACATAGAGATTTTCTCATACCAACGCTCCTGCCCCACTTGCCGCTTGCGGCGGAAGGGATAAAAGCGATTGAGCGAAAAAGTCAAGTCGGGCAGCGTCATCGCAATGGTCGAATCGCGCATATTCTGCGATAAGTTAGTCGATCCGGAGAGCGTAAGTCCGATATTCGAGAAGGTTTTGGAGAAAGAAATAGAACTGGCGCGCGTGCTTTGCGTATAAGCATTCGGGTTATACATACTCTCTAAGTTGGAGCGCTCGTAATTTTCTGATGCAAAATTGACGCGGGCCGAGAAGTTAAAGCCGTTAGTTCCTTCAACGGCGGTTTTTTGGTGCGACCATTGGAGCTTCAAACTCTTTGTCACGGCATAGTCGGGCAGGTTCTTGTCGCCCTCGACCGTGCGCAAGAAGCTGACGTAGATGTTGCCATTATATTTATAGCGCTTCTTGTAGTTGGTCTCTGCGCTTAAGCCCCAAGAGCCTTTCGTGTAAATCTCGCCTAAAACTTTTAGGTCCATATAGTCGGACAAAGCAAAGTAATAGCCGCCGTCGCGCAGATAAAAGCCGCGGCGCGTCTCATCTCCATACTTCGGCATCACAAGTCCGCTGGAATATTTCTTGTTGAAAGGGAAGAATCCATAGGGCACGCCCAGCGGCAAGGGGACATCTGCGACCACTAAATAAGCCGGCCCGAAGACGGTTTCCTTGTTGGGTATAACCTTGGCGCGTGAGAGTTTAAGGTAGAAGTGAGGGTGCGGCGCGTCGCAGGTGGTATATTTGGCGTGTTCCAAATATAGCGTTCCGTCGGATGTACGCTTCGAACTCTCGCTCTGGATATAGCCGTTGCCTTGCGTGGTATTAACGTTGGTTATAAAGCCTTTCTGCGTCTTGAAGTTGTAGGCCATCCGCTCACTCGTATAGGTATCGCTGCCTTGCCGGTAGACGGGTTTTTCAACGAGCACACTGTCGGAATCGCGGACGCCTTCTGCGAAGACCAAACTCGAATCCATATTCATCGCAATGCGGCCGGCGTCGAGCGTCATGTTCTGATATTTCACTTGACCTTTGCCATAAAGGAGCACTTGCTTGTTGGCCGCGTAATAGACTAAGGAGTCGGCGGCCTTAAAATCGACCGGCGCTTCGAAAGGCGCACCTCGCTTGGTGCTATCCTTGTGCAGACTATCGACGTTGAGCGTATCGACGGAGACGATGCCCGCACTTTTCGCCGGCGCCCCAACTGCAGACTTCGCTGAATCCTTAGCTACGATGGCAGAATCTTTGGGCGTCTTAGTCGAATCTTTCACGCTTTTCACCGCAGGCTTAGCCGCTTTCGCCGCCTTTTTCCCGGTGCGAATCGTATCCTGCAAAGGCTTAGCCGCTTGCGGCACATCGCGAAAAGGCCCTCCGTTGGAAGCCAAGCAGAGCGCCACAAAAGTAATCAGGAAAGCGAGTATTTTCGATCTCAAATTCGTACGAATGTAGGCCGCAAAAATACAAAGAAATTGCGTAAAACGGAACAAAGAGGCAGATTCGTATCAATGGACCTCAAGAAAGAAAACAACTTTTTCTGCTTTTACAACTTATTAATAAGCCCTCCCACCGTGGTTGGCAGAAGGGCAAAGAGAATGAGCACCGTGCACAGCGCCCGATAAATTCGGCGACTACGGTTACGGCTTCGCCACTTTCTTTCCATCGACAATATAGATACCAGCCGGCTGATCTTTCAATTCGCCCGCACAGCGAAGGCCTTGCGTCGTATAGATGCTATGCTTGGCGACGGCGGTGTCAATGTCGGGCGTGGAGATGCTTGTATTGTCGCGCGTTATTTCTACCCAGTCGGTCACAACTTTTCCCTCCGCATCGACAAGGACGTAGTTGATGTGCTTATTGTTTTCGAACGAGGTCCAATAAGCACCCGCCGGAGCCGTGACTTTACAACCTACAAGCTCGGGAGCCGTGTCCCACACCCAGGTTATACTTCCGGCATAAGCATCGCGATTACTCCCGCCGCCACCCTTGGCGCGAACATTGCAGTTAACGAACTTCCAATAACCCGAACCTAAACCATAGACGCCACCGCAGGCTTCTAAATCGCAGCCGTCCACTACGATAGTACCCCAATTGAAGATTGCGCGGCGAAAGCCTTCTTGAGATACTGACATTGCCCCGTTTACCACTAACTTTCCACTACCCTTAATCGTAATCTTACAGTTCTTATCATTAAACAAGCCCCAATAACTCTCCGACGTGATACTATTGTTGCCCACGAGATTAATCGTCAGATCCTTAATCAAGGTTTCGAGGCCCACACACTCTGGAACTATCGTTTTCATCGTAGCATTATCGAGCGTCAAGGTATTGGTTGTCGGATCAAACTTCACCGTCCCGCTCACGCCATCTATGGTGGAGAGATCGTTGCAGTTATGAGATGTCACTCTCGTACCAATAATCTTCATGTCGTAATTGTCTTGCGCGTGCATCTGTTGCGGCAAGGCAAAAGGCGCCACGAGTAAAGCCACGATAGTGGCAAAGTTCTTTTTGAGTAAAGGTTTGTGCATTTTAGCTGTGTCTCCCTGTTAAAGCTCCTTGCGGAGTAACGCCGTATCGGAAACTCGGGCATTAGGTTTTACGTTTGCTTTAGTTGTATTTTTGGCCAAGCGATCTGCGTACATTGGTATAAAGATGCGCACGCCACGCCCGCTTTGTAGGTCTTGTTTCTCAGTTGCGGTTTACTTTCTTTGCACTTGCAAAGATAATCGTATTACGTTTCTGCCCCAAACATCTCGTTGCGTTTTCGCTTTCGCTTATGCTTTAGGTGGTCAAAACAGACCATCAAGCGCTATTTTCCTATTATTTTCGGACGAGCCAGCCTTTGTCGAAGCCCCAAGCGCTTCGCCAGGCGTCTTCGCCGTTTTTGGCTCTTGACAGATAAACCATTGCTCATCTTAAGTCTATTGACTTGAAAAGGCTAACTTTGCGCCACTCGCTGCAAACTCAAAGAATGATGTCGCGCCTTCTATCCTTTCTTTTCAGCATTCTCTTTAGCCTGTGGCTCTTTGACGCTTATGCGCAAGTGCCGCAAGTTCACGATAGTTCCACCGCCTTGCGCGAAGTTGTCGTGCGTGCCCCGCTTCCCCGGCGCGAAGTCGTGGCGCCGCAGCGCTTAGAGGGGGTTCGCTTGCACGCACTCAAGGGGGCTTCCGTAGCGGATGCACTGCGCTATTTCTCAGGTTTGCAGATCAAAGATTATGGCGGCATTGGCGGACTCAAAACTATCGACGTCCGCAGTATGGGTAGCAGTCATCTCGGCGTGTTTTACGATGGCCTGCCCTTGGGCAATGCGCAAAACGGACAAACGGACCTTGGCCAATTCTCTTTGGACAACGTCGAGGTCGTCTCATTATATAATGGACAGGTGTCCTCCAATCTGCGGCTGAGTTTGGCCACGCAGCGGCCGTCTACCTGCAAACGCGCCGCCCGCAGTTTGCCGAAGGCCGCCGCAGCAACCAGCGATGGGGCGTGCAATACGGAGCGAGCCGTGCGCTACAACTTAGTGGCCTCTACGCGCTCCGTTTAGCGCCCTCCCTGAGTGCTACAATCAATGTCGGCCTACTCAATGCCGACGGAAAATATCGCTTTCGTTATCGACGCCTCACGCCGCGCGGCGTTGTCGCTTACGACACGACGGCCACGCGCCACAATGGTGACGTTTTGGCCTTGCGCGGCGAACTAAATATGTACGGGCGGTTGCTGGGCGGCGATTGGCGCGCAAAGGCCTATGTCTATCACTCGAAGCGCGGCATCCCCGGTGCAATTGTTAGCAATGTGTGGCGGCGCGGAGAGCGGCAGGGCGATGATATTCGCTTCGTGCAAGCCGCGTGGCAGCGCACGTTCGCGAAGCGTTACAGCACGCGCTTGCAAGCCAAATATGCCGACTACGCAACGCGCTATCACAACAGAGATACGCTTGCCGCCCCCGCAGCTCATCATTACCGACAGCGGGAAACATACCTTTCGTGGGCGAATGCTTATGAATTGCTCCCGGGTTGGACGCTCTCCGGCAGTTATGATTTCCGCTACAACACCTTGCGCGACGACCATCCCCTCTTCGCCTTCCCTCGCCGCACGACGCACCTCGCGGCCCTCTCTTCTTCCCTCCACTTGGGTCGGTGGCAGGTTCAGGGCAGTTTGATGCAAACCATCTTGCACGACCGCACACGCACCGCCGCCCAATCGGCTACCGTACGCAACGCCTCGCCGGCTCTCTTCTTCAATTACCTACTCAAGCCCGACGGCACGCTCTCGCTCCACGGCTTTGTGAAGCGCCACTTTCGCGCGCCAACCTTCAACGAGCGTTATTATACGGACTTGGGCAATGCACTCCTACGCCCCGAAAAGGCATTTCAAATAGCACTCGGGGCGCAGTGGCAGCACGCGTTTTGTCACCGCCTCTGGCAACGTCTGCAATTGTCAGCTGAGGTCTATTATAATAAGGTGCACGATAAGATTATCGCCTACCCCAAAGGGCAACAATTTCGCTGGACGATGCTAAACCTCGGGCGCGTCGCCGTTCGCGGCCTCGATGTCAATGCGGCGCTTGAGGCGCGTCCGAAGCGCGCTCTGCAAGTGGCTTTACAGGTGCGTTATAGTTATCAATGGGCGCACGACCTTACGGATCCTGCCGACGCTTATTATAATCAGCAAATCCCCTACGCGCCGCACCATAGCGGGGCGGCCGTGGTGAGCGCCTCGTTCAAGCGTTGGGCCTGCTATTACAGCTTTATTTACGTCGGCCGTCGATACGCGCAGCCTGAGAATGTGCGCCGCAACCGCTTGCAACCGTGGTACACGCACGACCTCTGCCTCCTGCGCCACTTCCGCTTTTCGCGCCGCATCGAAGGCAAACTAACGCTCGCCGTCAACAATATTTTTAACCAGCAATACGAGGTGATTGCCAACTATCCTATGCCGGGTCGCACACTGAACGCGGCACTGGACATCAATTTCTAAGTTGCCACTATGCCACACTCCTCCACCCTCTTCCGCCTCTTCCTGACGCTGCTCCCGCTCTTGCTTTTACAAGCCTGCCGCGGAGATGAGATCTTGCCCGACGAGCCGGGCGTCACGCCGGGCGCAAGCAGTGGCGAGACGTACGCGACGGGTATGTATGTGCTCAATGAGGGCAATTACGGGATGAACAGGAGCTCGCTCGACTACTTGGATTTGTCCGCGCCCGACGGCAAAGCCTATTATTATCGCGGCGTCTATGCGGCGCGCAATCCGCACGAGGTCAAAGAACTCGGCGATGTGGGCAACGATGTGCAGGTCATAGAGAACCAACTCTGGTTAGTGATCAATGCTTCTCACAAAATCGTCGTCTGTCAGGCGGATAAGGGGAATAAGCTGGCGCAAATAGAAGTGCCCAACTGCCGCAATGTGGTCTTTTCCGGCGGCTTTGCTTATGTCTCCTCCTTTGTCGGCCCACTCGACCCCGCAACGCGCACGCCCTTAGGGCGCGTGTATAAGATCGACCGGCGCACTTTCTGCAAAGTAGATTCCGTTGTCGTAGGCCCGCAACCGGAAGAAATGGCCATCGCAAGCGGACAATTATTGGTGGCCAACAGTGGTGGCTATCGCGCGCCTTTGTATGACAACACCTTAAGCGTCATTGATTTAGCGACGTTCCGCGTTACGAGCCGCCTCACCGTAGGCCTGAATCCGCACCGCTGCCGCACGGACCGCTATGGTCAAGTCTGGGTCACGACGCGCGGCAATTACGCTGATGTGCCGCCGCGCCTGTATTGCCTGCGTCCAGATGCCGCCGGCGCGTATCGGGTGGCGGAGGTCTTCGACGAAACCGTGTCCGATTTGGACCTTGTTGGCGATTCGCTCTACTTTATCGGCGTTCGCTGGGACGCTGCCGGGCAGGTCAACCACGTGGATTACGGGCTGTTTGATGTGCGCACGCACCGGCGACTTCCGACGACGCTTTTCGAGGCGCCGGACTTGCGCAGCGTGAAGATGCCTTATGGCATCAAGGTCAATCCGCGCGCCAAGGACTTTTATATTATGGATGCGAAAAACTTTGTTGCGAGTGGCGAACTCCTGCATTTCCACGCCGATGGGCGCTTCGATTGGCGCGTACAAGCGGGCGATATTCCCGCGCACGCCGCTTTTGTGCCGCGTAAGGCCGAAATCGGGCCGCCGCCTACTGAAAAGCCTGATAGTCGCTACCTGCAAGCCGTCGACGAATACGTGCCTGCCCCCGGCCAGTTTGTGAATCTGCTCCCGGCCTACGCCTCGGGCGACGATGCGCGCAGTATGGCGGCGAAGTGTACCGCAGCTTTGGCCAACAATGCGCGGGGACTCGTCAGTTTGGGCGGATATGGCGGCTACCTAACCTTTCATTTCGATCACCGCGTCGCGAATATTCACGGGGAGAACGACCTTTACATCGCCGGCAACTCCTTTGCCTCGGCCGATCCCCAATGGGCCGCGCTCGGCGGCGCAAGTGAGCCGGGCATTGTGATGGTTTCGCGCGACGACAATCGCAACGGCCTACCCGACGATCAATGGTACGAACTGCGAGGCAGCGCCGATGAAGACAGCGTGGGCCGCGTGGATTACGCTTATGCCCTGCATTACACGCGGACGACCGAAGGCGCCATCACGTGGTCTGACAATCGCGGCAACCAAGGCATAGTGACGAACAATGCCTACCATACGCAGCATTATTTCCCCCGCTGGCTCACCACGCCGCTCCATTTTTCGGGCACACTGCTCCCGCCCAATCGTTTCTTAGTGGGCGCCGGCGGCGGACAATGGTTGGGTTTCTTCCTGCGATGGGGCTATGTTGACAACAAGCCCAACAAAGACCGCACGGCCAACTCCTTTAATATCGACGATGCAGTCGATGCGCAGCGCCGCCCCGTCCGTTTAGACGGCATCGACTTCGTGCGCGTCTATACGGCCACTCGACAAATCAACGCTCCCCTCGGCGAGAGTTCGACGGAGGTCTCCGGCGCGGAAGATTTGCATCCGGAAGCCTCGCTTCGGCGCTGTCCCCGCGCGTCCAAAGTTCGGCCAATGCGCGCACACCACTGACCTTGGAAAGCGGCCGATGCTGCAGCTATGGCACCGCCCCCGCCGTTTGCCGACAAGCACTAAGATTTGTATGCAACCACCCACCCTCTTAATCACGCCTGCTCTGCTCCATTGCTTTTCGATTTATTTTTCTGCTACCCACATTTGAGTAGCGCATCGCGCGCCGCACTTTTTGTGTAATTGGACTTGGAAGAAAAACGACGAAACAGGGCCGGCGGCGTTTTTCATCACGAGCGTAAACCTTTTTTGTCGTGAGCGCACAGTCTTTTCATCGTGAGCGCAAACCTTTTTTCTCGTGAGAAAAAAGGTCGCAGGCGGAAGAGCGGCCTTTACAAATGCGGCGGCGTGGGATAGAAAACAAATGGTCGTAGGCTGAAAAAGCGTGCCTCCTACGTCGCGAAGACATAGGAGGCACAATGCGCAAACCTTGGAGCGGTGAAAAATGAAGACTAAGTTCTGTGAGTTGTTGAGATGCACACGCGTTTTCCACTTCGCGTCAACGGCCGGTGGGCCGTCGCGGCATCAGACAGCGCTCCTTTGCTCGCGCCACACATCATATTGAAACAAATACAACTGCGATTTGCCGGCAAAGTCTACGCTTCAGCGCATTGTGCCGGCCGGAAGCATCGTCAACTCATTCGTCGTCAGCCGGAGGCGAGGACGGGATGAATGCTTCCACAGCATTCGCATCAGCACACGGCATCGTCTGCTCACAAACTTCAGTGGTCGACGACTCTTCAGTAGGTGGTGTCGACACAAAACGCAAGGTCGCCGACAGAAAGGCTGTAAAAAGCATAGCCAATCCTATCAGGGCCAGCGATGATTTGAAATGCAAAATATATTTTCTTGGTAACATATAATTTCTAATCTTGAGTTTTACTTTCGCAAAGTTAGGCTTATTTCTCGCCATTCGGAAATTTCGCGCATCGCCAAAAGTGGGTATTTTTCATTTTTCCGCCTCGCGCGACCGGTGTCAAAGTATGGGCGCGCTGCTTTGCATTTCGCTACAAATTGCGTAACTTTGCACTGATTCTAAACAAAAGATAAAGATGGAAATGATAAAACTTGATATTCGGAAAGCGGCTTGCTTTTTAGCAGAAGGAGCTGTTGAAGGGATGGAAAAACAGACGAAGGCGGCGCACAAAGCGCTGGAAGATGGAACAAGTAAGGGCAGCGACTTCTTAGGCTGGCTTCACTTGCCATCAAGTCTGACACCGGAATTTTTACAAGACATCAAAACGACGGCCGATACGTTGCGCCGCGAATGTGATACAATCGTCGTGGCCGGCATCGGCGGCTCTTATCTCGGTGCACGCGCCGTGATCGAGGCTTTGGGCAACTCTTTTGCGTGGCTGACGAATAAAGGCGAAAATCCGAACATCCTCTTTGCGGGAAACAACATTGGCGAGGATTATCTCGCCGAACTTTTGGCTTACTTGAAAGGTCGCCGCTTTGGCGTAATCAATATTTCAAAGTCGGGAACGACGACGGAAACGGCACTGGCCTTTCGCCTCTTGCGCAGTTTGTGCGAGGAAGAACGCGGCAAGGAGACAGCGCGCCGCGTGATCGTGGCCATCACGGATGCGAAAAAAGGTGCTGCACGCACGACGGCCGACAAAGAAGGCTATAAGAGTTACGTTATCCCCGACAATGTGGGCGGCCGCTTCAGCGTATTGACACCGGTGGGTCTCCTGCCCATTGCTTGCGCGGGCTTTGACATAGATTTGCTCGTGAAAGGTGCGGCCGATATGGAAAAACATGCGGCCGAAGCGCCTTATGCTGAGAACATCGCGGAGCAATATGCAGCCGTGCGCAATTTGCTCTACGCCGGCGGGAAAAAGATTGAGGTGCTGGCCAATTTCCAGCCAAAACTGCACTTCATGAATGAGTGGTGGAAGCAACTCTACGGGGAGAGTGAGGGTAAGGAACTGAAAGGTATCTTCCCGGCTGCCGTAGATTTTACGACCGATTTGCACTCTATGGGGCAATGGTTGCAAGAGGGTGAGCGCACAATCTTTGAAACGGTGATCTCTGTGGAACAGAGTGAACACGAACTCCGCTTCCCGCACGACGAAGAGAACCTCGATGGTCTCAATTTCTTGGCGGGTAAGCGCATAGATGAGGTGAACAGGATGGCTGAATTGGGCACGCAGATTGCTCACGTAGATGGCGGCGTTCCGAATATTCGCATCGTCCTCCCGCGTTTGGACGCTTATTATTTGGGACAACTCATTTACTTCTTTGAATTGGGTTGCGGCATCAGTGGAAACGTACTCGGCGTGAACCCATTCAATCAACCGGGCGTGGAAGCTTATAAGAAGAATATGTTTGCTTTGCTATCCAAACCCGGTTATGAGGCGGAAAGCGAAGCAATCCGCGAACGACTGAAAAAAGAAGCTTAACAGCATCGCTGATGATCGACTTCCGGCATCGCCGGAGGCCGATGTCGCGGCAAGACGCAAGGCGACGCTGCTCAAGTAAGAATGATGAACGATTATATACAAGCTATACAAAACTATCTGAAAGATCACGGCTTCGAGCAATTGGCTCCGGAGGCCGTGCTTTTTGATATGGATGGCGTACTTTTTGATTCGATGCGCCTCCACAACGAATCTTGGCAGGCGACGGCGGCGGCTTACAACTTGAAAATGCTGCCCGATGAGCCGTATACGCTGGAGGGTTGCACCTCGACGCTGATGATTAATACGCTGATGGAGCGCACGCACCACCGCCAAGCGACGCCGGAAGAATTGGACGCAATTTATACGGAAAAACGCCGACGCTTCAATGCGCTGCCGCGGCCGAAAAGGATGCCCGGCGCGGCGGAAATACTGGAAAAAGTGGGCCGCGATGGACTGCAGCGGGTGGTCGTAACGGGGAGTGGGCAACGCTCGTTGCTCGAACGCCTACAAACGGCTTTCCCAAACGTGTTTCGCGCTGATTTAATCGTATCCAGCAAGGATTATACGCAAGGGAAACCGGCGCCGGACCCTTATTTGTGCGGCCTCAAGCGTACTTCGCTTCGCCCGAATCAGGCCTTGGTGGTGGAAAACGCGCCCTTGGGCGTCGAAGCGGCCGTCAAAGCGGGCATTTTTACCATTGCTGTCAACACGGGACCGCTGCCGGATGAGGCTTTGCGGGAGAGAGGGGCTGACTTACTCTTTCCTTCTATGCAGGCTTTGGCAACGCATTGGGAGGAAATCCGCGCGGCCATTGCGACTTGCGCGCCCACAAAATAGAAAATACGCTCTGGGGCGATGCTTACAAGCAACAGCTTCACCAAAAGCGCGACACACATTATATATATAACGCTGTCCGACGCGCCACGCCAAAATAGGCTGCGCGCCGGTGGGCGGTTGTTTAATTTTATCCTGACGTGAAGCTTTCAGATCTGCTTTCGCTCTACGCTGTACGCCCGCAATTGGCGGCAATGGAAGACATTGCCCGACGCAAAAACGCCCCTGCTACTTTCTGCGAGGGACTTCATGCGTCGGCAGCGGCAATGGTTTTTGCGGCACTTCAAGTGCGCTTGCACGCAAACTTGAAAAACAATTGCCCAACCCTGCTCTTCGTGGCCGATGATGAGGAGACGGCGGGCTATTTCTACCACGACTTAATTCAACTCTTGGGCGAAGCCGACGTTTTCTTTTATCCGTCGATGTTTAAGCGGGCGGTAAAATATGGCCAACGCGATGCGGCCAATGATATTCTGCGCACGGAGGTGCTGGATCGCTTAGCTTCGCAAAATCCGGCGGGCACTTGCATCGTCACTTTTCCGGCTGCGTTGGCTACACGTGTGGCGGCGAAAGCTGATATGGCGGCGAAGACAATCATCATCGAGGAGGAGGGCCACTACGACCTAACTGCATTGGAAGAGCGCTTGCTGGAATTTGGCTTCAAACGCAAGGATTATGTCTACGAACCGGGAGATTTTGCCGTCCGCGGTAGTATTCTTGACGTTTATTCCTTTGCTTCCGAATTTCCTTTCCGCATTGACTTCTTCGGAGACGATGTCGATTCGATTCGTTCCTTTGAGG
>ERZ772967.2304-NODE-2304-length-12374-cov-3.057797_pt1 | contig 12374 bp, 9 predicted proteins | sample MGYA00511677_ERZ772967 | MGnify/ENA primary metagenome ERZ772967 (study PRJEB29015, sample SAMEA2737931) | human oral metagenome | biome: human oral; feature: human-associated habitat; material: dental | place: China | collected 2146 ...
AGCTCCGCAAGCGCTAAAAAGTTTGTTTTATCATTTGCGGAAGCTCCGCAAGCACCAAAATGTTTGTTTTGTTATTTGCGGAAGCTCCGCAAGTACCAAAATGTTTGTTTTGCTATTTGCGGAAGCTCCGCAAGCGCTAAAAAGTTTGTTTTATCATTTGCGGAAGCTCCGCAAGCACTAAAATATTTGTTTTGCTATTTGCGGAAGCTCCGCAAGCATCTATCGTTATTTGTTTTGAGACTTGCGGAGCAAAGGCACCTGCTTAATATTTAAAGGTGGCCGTAAGCGTGATGTTGCGCCCGTCGGCATGTGCATATTCGGCGTTGCGTGCCATGAGCATTGAGGAGGGAGTGTAGTAGGTGTAGTTCAAAAGATTGGAAACACCTAACGCAAAGTTCCATTGCTTCACGTCAACACCCGCCGTGAAATTGAGTAGATTGATGCGATTAACAATGCCCTCGCCCTCTGCATAGTTGCCCGAAGCATCGGGGGAAAAGCGGTTGCGTTTGCCCGTGTGCAGATATTGTAATTGCAAATAGGTGTGCTTGATGGGCTGATATTGCGCATACATGCTGAGCTTTGCGGCCGGGATAGACACGTTGGACATGTAGTAATCCCAGCTGGTTCCGTTGGATTTGAGCTTTCCTTCAAACCACGAAAAGTTGGCTCCGGCTTTGAGATTGGGCAGAATTTGCGCATCGGCATCCAACTCCATGCCATACACTTTTTGCGGACTTCGGTTGACAACCCAAAAGCCATGGTCGATTTTCAGGTCGCTGCCGAGCTTGGCATAGGTGTAGAAGAACGAGGCATTGAGCTGCAACCAACTGCACGGAACCGAATAAACGCCCAATTCATAGTTGTTGGTTTTAACCGGTTCGGTGGCGATATGGCCCAGCACATCGGCCTTGGCGGCGCGCAGAGTGCGGCCTAAATCGAAGATAGAGAAGCCTTGCGAATAGGCCACGAAGGGTTGAAATGCGCGGTATTTGTTGAACGACAACCCCGCGTTGAACGAGAGATTGTTGTAGTTGAGATGCCCGCCTTTCACGCTAACCAAAGGGTCGGAGAGGCGATTGCGCAACACTTGATAGTCGGGCACATGCACGTTGATGGCGTCATAGCGTGCACCTATTTTCACGTTGAGCCACTGAAAAAGCGTTGTTTTGGTTTGGATGAAGGGCGCATGTGTGTTGCTTGTGAGCCAAGGCACCCAATAACGTCCGTCGACAAGCGGCTGGGCTGTTTTGTTAAACAAGTAATCGTAGCCATAGAGAATGTGGGTGAACGCCTGCTCGGAGAACACCAAATGCGTGTTGAACTGCGCACGAAGCCCCAACTTGCGGTCTTTGATGGCCGACTGTCCACTGGTTTCTTCCCAGCGCGGTTGGGCGGGATTGGCGCGTCGGAAATCGAAGATGGTGTAGAGACTCGACCCAAAAACGGATGCTTCTAAATCGGTATGTGCGAAAATTTGCTTTGAAGTAAATTTCAAATAGCCGTTGTGATTGTAGCGCGTTCCCTCGTCAACAGCCTGCGGATCGCGGTTGCCAATGACGCCGATGGCAGGGCTTTTGAGGTATTTTCCGCCTTTGGGAATGAGCGGCGTGTCTTGCAAACTGCGATAGAAATTGTACATCAGTTCTATGCGATTCTTAGGCGAAAGCTGATAACCGAGCGTCACTAAGGCATTGCTGGTATAGGTATCTCCAAGGCCATAGCGCGGCGAAATGAACTGTCCATCGCCGTCGATGCTGCTGCCGGTGCGGCCGAAAGTTCCGCTCACCAAATAGTCCATGTTGCGCAGTTTGCCATAAAGTTGCTGGTTAAGCCGATAGCCTTGCCCCTTACTTTGGCTGAAAAAGTTGTAGGTTGAACCGGCGATAGCGGTTTGCCCTGCCAGTGTTTTTGCACTCGAATTCTTCTTCGTGATGATGTTGATGAGTCCACCAATGGCGCCGTTTCCATAGAGTGCCGTCGACCCTTTTACGATTTCAATATGGTCGATGGCGGCCACATCGATGGTGCGGATGTCGCGGTCGGTGGAGCGCAGCGGGGTGGATTGCGGAATACCATCGATGAGAACTAATGCGCTTCGGCCGCGCAATGTTTGCGAACGCGAGCTGGTTGTGTTGCTCGAGAGTGCCATTCCCGGCGCAAGCAATCCCAAAAGTGTCGACATGTCGGGCGCCACTTTGCTCACGGCTTCGAGCTGTTGATGGTCGATGATGGTCACCGAAGCAGCGGCATTTTGTTTCGCTTCGGGCATGCGCGTGGTGCTGATTACCACATCGCGAAGCTGAAAAGTGGAGTCTTGCAAATGGCGTTGCGCCTGCATCTGCAGCGGCATGAGCAGCGCAAAGCATGCCAAGGATTTGATAAAAAATGGTTTCATATTCAATACAATCTTTTTAATCAATACTGTTATCGGCTGCAAAAGTAACGCGAGAAAATGGTTCTTGCAATACCTAATATTAGGTAAAAAGCATGAATTTATGAGCTTTGATGGCTTAAATCTGCGAAAAAGCCTTATCTTTGCAGGGCTTCCAACCCCCCAACCATGAAGCGACAGCGAAACCAAAAAATAGGCGTTCCCGCCCCCGGGAACAGCTGAATTGGATGAAAATGACGGTTCCCGCCCCCGGGAATGACGATTTTTCTCGAAAACAAGCGTTCCCGCCCTCGGGAACAACGATTTTTTTTGAAAACGGATGTTCCCGCCCTCGGGAAGCCATAAAAATGATAAAAATAAGCGTTCCCGCCCTCGGGACGGCATAAAACGATAGAAAAATGAAACGATTACGCACCTGTTTTGCAGCCCTTTTGCTGGCTCTCGGCTGTTCGGCTGCCTCGCAATCGCCCTTTGTACAAGTGAAAGAGGGGCGCCTTTGGTATCACAATAAACCCTATTATTTCGTTGGAGCCAACCTGTGGTATGGCGCTATCCTGGGCTCTACGGGCAAAGGTGGCAACCGAAGACGCTTAGGTCTTGAGTTAGATCGGCTCAAACGCATGGGCATTAACAACCTTCGCGTGCTCGTGGGGAGCGATGGTGAGGAGGGCGTTAAGTCCAAAGTGACGCCCACTTTGCAACGCGCGCCCGGCGTTTATAATGACAGTGTGCTCGACGGGTTGGACTATCTGTTGCAAGAAATGGAGCGTCGGGGCATGCTGGCCGTGCTCTATCTCAACAATTCTTGGGAGTGGAGCGGCGGTTATGGCTACTATTTGGAGCAGGCAGGGGCAGGAAAAGCCGTGCAACCGGCCGTCGTAGGCTATCAAAACTACGTGCGCTATTCGGCACAGTTTGCCACCAACGAGCGCGCGCAGCAACTGTTTTTCAACTACGTGCGCTTCATTCTCACGCGCAAAAATCGCTACACCGGCCGGCGTTATCGCGATGAACCATCGATTATGTCGTGGCAAATCGGCAACGAGCCACGTGCCTTTTCGCGTGAGGCTTTGCCTGCCTTCGAGGCGTGGTTGCGCAGGGCTTCGTGGCTCATTCGCAGCTTAGACAAGAACCATTTAATCTCGATTGGCTCAGAAGGTGAGGTGGGCTGCGAGATGGATATAGACTGTTGGCGGCGCATTTGCAGCGACCCCAACGTGGATTATACCAACATTCACATTTGGCCTGCCAACTGGGGGTGGGCGCATCGCGACTCGTTGGATGCGCATTTGCGGCGCTCTGTGACCTACACCATCGATTACATTGCGCGCCATCTGGCCATTAGCGAGGCACTGCATAAGCCCATGGTGCTGGAAGAGTTTGGCTATCCGCGCGACGGTTACGCTTTCTCGCCCAAGACAACCACGCGCAACCGCGATGCCTATTATGCCTTTGTGTTCGACGATTTCCTCAAAAAGGCGAAACAAGGCAGTGGCTTCTCGGGCTGCAACTTTTGGGCTTGGGGTGGCGATGCCGTAGCCAAGCACGAGCAATGGCAGCCGGGTGACCCCTATATGGGCGACCCGGCACAAGAGCCTCAAGGCCTTTATTCGGTGTTCTTAAGCGACAGGTCGACCTGCAATATCATACAAAATATCATTAAAAAGCTACCCAATTAGCGCATAATTCACAGGCTTTTACCGCGTAAAAGCTACCATTTTAGCAGACGAAACCAACGATGAAACGAAATGATGTTGAAATAGAGGTTTGTGCCAACAGCGTGGAAAGCTGTCTTGCTGCGCAGGAAGGCGGTGCCGATCGCGTGGAGTTGTGCATGGGAATACCCGAAGGGGGCACAACACCTTCGTATGGAGAAATCAAGATGGCGCGCGAGAAGCTCACCGCAACGCGGCTGCATGTCATCATCAGAAATAGGGGAGGAGACTTTGTTTACACGCCTGATGAGCTGCAACGCATGGCCATCGACATCGACATCTGCCGGCAATTAGGCGTCGACGGTGTGGTTTTTGGCTGCCTGACCCCCCAAGGCGACGTCGATAAGGAGGCCAATCGTTTCCTCTTGTCGCATGCAAAAGGGCTCTCGGCGACGTTCCACCGTGCCTTCGATCGCTGTCGTTTGCCCCGGGAGGCCTTGGAAGAAATTTGCGATTTAGGTTTTCAACGCGTGCTCACCTCGGGGCAACAACCCACCGCCGAGCAGGGCATTGCGTTGCTCTCTCAACTCCATGCTTGGGCAAAGGGGCGCATCATCATCATGGCCGGATGTGGGGTGAACGAGCAAAACATTGCCAAAATAAGGCGCGAAACGCAGGTCATGGCCTTTCATTTCTCGGCACGTGAGCCCCAACCTTCGCGCGCAAAGCTGTTGAATGCGGCGGTAAGCATGGGCGCAGCCGGTGCACAAGAGGATTGCATCATGCAGACAACGGCGCGCCGGGTGCGCCACACCATTGCGGCTTTGCTGGCAGATGGCGAATGAAAGCTGCTCCGACGGGGCTTTTCTCACCAACAGAAAATGTAAGAACAATAAAAATAAAACAATGAAAAAAAGTCTACTAACCCTGGCCTTGTGCCTTGTTTCCTTGCTGGCAACAGCGCAACATTTCATCACCGATGCCGCCTATCGTGCCAAAGTGGATGCGGCCTTTCAGGCAAAAATGAAACTCATCGGCGAGAAATTCTATCGTTTGGACGGTCTGCATGCCACGCCACAAGAGCAAGAAGCCTTGCACTTTCTCTATGCTTATATGCCTGTGGCCGATGCAACCGATTATCCCACGGCCTATCATCTGGGCAATGTGCGGTCGGCTTTGCGCACACAGCACGAGTTTCCTTGGGGCAAAAAGGTGCCCGAACTGCTGTTCCGTCATTTCGTGTTGCCCATGCGTGTGAACAACGAACCCTTAGATAGTTCGCGCGCAATCTTCCTGAATGAGTTGAAACCGCGTGTGAAAGGACTGTCGATGCGCGATGCCATTTTGGAGGTAAACCATTGGTGTCACGAGAAAGTCACCTATGAACCATCCGACGGGCGCACCTCTTCTCCGTTGCAATCCATCATGACAGCGCGCGGACGTTGCGGCGAAGAGAGCACCTTTACCGTGGCAGCTTTGCGCGCAGTGGGTATTCCTGCGCGGCAAGTCTATACGCCCCGCTGGGCACATACCGACGATAATCATGCGTGGGTTGAGGCTTGGGCCGACGGAAAATGGTATTTCTTAGGCGCTTGTGAGCCCGAACCGGTGTTGAATTTGGGTTGGTTTAATGCCCCGGCCTCGCGCGCAATGCTCATGCACACCCGTGCCTTTGGCGACTATAATGGCCCCGAAGAGGTGATGTTGCGCACGAATAACTTCACCGAAATCAACCTCATCGACAACTATGGCAGCACGGGAAAGATTGCTTTCCGTGTGGTTACGCCCCAAGGAACACCTGTAGCCGATGCAAAAGTGGATTTCAAAATCTATAATTATGCCGAATATTACACCGCCGCATCGAAATATACGAATGCACAAGGCATGACTTTTCTCTCGGCAGGCAAAGGTGATATGTTGGTGTGGGCATCGAAAAACGGACGTTTTGGCTATGTGAAAGCGACGTTTGGTAAAGATAAACAGCTCACCATCAAGCTCGCTTATGATGCGCAACACGTGCCCCAGGCGCAAGATTTGGACATTGTTCCGCCCAAGGAGCAGGCGCTGTTGCCCGATGTTCCCGAGGCGTTGCGCGCCGCAAATGCCGTGCGTTTGGCCTACGAAGACTCGCTGCGCAATGCCTATGTGGCTACGTTTCCAACGGCAGAAACGCTGAAAAACTTCCCCATCCCCGATGCTATACCTTATATTATGAAGGCTCGCGGCAACTGGAGAACCATCAAAGCTTTCGTAGAGAAGTATGCCCAGCAGTCGCAACGGGCACTCGATTTGCTCAATACCCTCACCGATAAGGACTTGCGCGATATGCCAATGGTCATTCTTGACGACAATATGCAGGCCAAAAGCAACCAACTTTCGCCTCGGGTGGAGTATGAAATGATTCTCAAGCCCTTTAAACAATTCTTCGAAACGAAAGCCTTTACGCCGGAAGAGGTGGTGCGTTTCCAACATGATCCCGCGCAGTTGGTGGCGTGGATTAGGCAGCACATCAAGCTCAATCCCGACACAAGAGCCATGCGTATTCCGCAAACTCCCATCAGTGTTTGGGAGAGTCGGCTCACCGATTCGCGCAGTCGCGACATCTTTTTTGTGGATGTTGCGCGCAGCTTGAACATCGAAGCGCGTATGGATTACGTGTCGTGGAAGGTGCAATATAAGAAGGATCATCAGTGGGTGGATGTTGATTTCGATGCCGAAGAGCAGCAAGTGGCCAAGACGGGGACGCTGAAACTCGACTTTAAGCCCGTGCCTTTCTTGGACGATCCGAAGTATTACAGCTATTTCACGATTAGTAAAATCATCAATGGACAGACCTATCTCATGAATTTCGACGAAGGACAAGTGGATATGGGCGGCGGCATTTCTTGGCATAATGTGTTTAAAAACGGCACAACCCTCGATGAAGGCACTTATCTTTTGGTATCGGGACAGCGCATGGCCGATGGAAGTGTGCTGGCACATAATCAGTTCTTCCGCATCGAAGCGGGCGACACCACGCGGGTGAAACTCATCGTTCGGCAGCAAGACGAGGGCGTAAAGGTGTTTGGAAACTTCAATAGCGAGAACCTTTTCAGCCACGAAGGCAAGGAAGTTTCTATCTTGAGTCAAACGGGACGCGGCTATTATGTGTTGGGAATCTTAGGTGTTGGCCAGGAACCTACCAATCATGCGTTGCACGATATTGCCAAGATGAAAGCCAAATTAGACCAATGGGGACGCCCCTTTGTGCTGCTATTCACCGACGAAGCAGCGGCAAAGAAGTTTGAACAACAGAAGAATGAGTTCGGACTTCTGCCCCAAAACACCATCTTTGGCATCGATAAGACGGGCGCAATACGCGAAGAAATCGCCACACAAATGAAGCTCGCGCAGCGCAATCAGTTGCCCATCTTCATCATTGCCGACACCTTTAACCGTGTAGTTTTCCTTTCACAAGGCTACACCATAGGCTTGGGTGAGCAGCTAACCAAGGTGATTGGAAAGCTATAATGCTGCAACAGAGCAGTAATCATGCTGTCAAGTGGGCGCAGAAATAGTTTGTTGCGCCCCCACTTACCGCCTGTTTTCCACTTAGAATAGTGGTTCATGCAGGGATAGTGAAACAAAAAATCCCAGTTGTTCGCATAGCGGATAGCTGGGATTTTTATTTGGCTTCGGCCATCATGCAATGGCCTCTTCTTCTAACATATATATGGTGTATAGTGCTTAATTCCTAAAAATGTTACCCTAAATGTACAACCTCTTTTGTTGATTACACGACTAATAATTTAACTTGATAAAAAAATTAACTTGTAGATATATTGTTTTCTCAAACGATTGCAAAGGTAATAAAAATTACTTACAATGCAAATCTTTTTACCGAAAAAAACGCTTTGTTCAAAATTTTGTTCCTCTTTCTATCCTGTTTTAAAGGCGAAGCTAAAGGGATATGTTTTCCATTCCATGCAGGACAATATGCTTATGGTGTGGTCTGTGGTTTTGATTTATGTCAAAAAATAGGCGCTTTCGGTGAAATAGTCTATGTCTTTTTGTGGCATGTTGAGAGAATTGTTCTACTTTTGCATCGTCGAAACACGCAAGTCCGCTATGCAATGCGGCTGCATTTTGACATGACTCAATAGGTAAGCTCTCAGGAGCAAAAGATTGTTTAGTAAGGATTACACATTTAGGTTTTTGGTTTTTAGTTATAAGGTTTAGGTTTTTAGATGAATAAAAGTGAAGGTTGAGCCGGGAAATGGCTCACCTGTTGGAATCGGGAGTGAGTGATTTACTGCCGATTTTTTTTGTATCTTTTTTTACCAATGCCGGTGAATGTATATCAATAAGGTGGGAAATGTTCAAACCACCGATTGAAGCTTAGCCTTCAATGAGCACTGAAGCCATCTCTTCGGGCGTATTGAATGGCATGCCAAAAGCCAGTTCGTCGTCAGTGAATGTGCGCAGACGTTGGTCGGCTTCTTTCTCATCCAACCAAGGTTCACCATTGGGTTTTCGTGCCTGCAACATGCATTCGCGCACTTGTTTCCTGTATTCGGCAATCGCTTCGGGGGTAAATTCTGTTGTCATATTGTTTGATGATAGAGGTGATGAACCGGGGAATTTCCGGCTTTTTGGGAACAAATATACGGAAAAAGCATGGAAAAGGTGATGCAAAAATTGTTTTTGTCGTTTCTTTTTTGTTCCTTTGTGTGAAGAAAAGAAACAAAAAAATCAAAATATGGGAAAAGGGAAAAAAGGTGGAAAGCGCATGAGCAGAAAGCAGTTGCAGGAGCGATTGCAGGCGTTTTTCTCTTCGCAAGGTGATAGGACATTGAGTTTTAAAGAGATTTTCCGCGCGTTGAAGCTCGACACGCACCCCCTAAAAATGTTGGCCATCGACATGATTGAGGAGATGGCATGGGATGATTTTTTAGTGAAAGTGACCGATAGTTCCTACAAACTCAACACGAAAGGGCAGGTGCAAGAGGGGACGTTCTTGCGCAAAGCAAATGGCAAGAACGCTTTTTTGCCCGATGATGGCGGCACTCCTATTTTCGTTTCGGAACGCAATTCGTTGTGGGCTACCAACGGAGATCGCGTGAAAGTGAGTTTCATGGCGCGCCGACAACATCACATCAAAGAGGCACAAGTGATTGAAATCTTGCAGAGAAAGAAAGATCAGTTCGTAGGAAAACTGCGTGTAGGCAAGGACTTTGCCTATCTCATCACGCCCGAAAACATCTTTGCAAGCGACATTATCATTCCGAAACGCAAGCTGAAAGGTGGAAAAATCAACGACAAAGCGATTGTGAAAATCACGCAATGGCCCGACGCAGAACACAAGAACTTGGTGGGCGAAGTGGTGGATGTGATTGGCCGGACAGGCGATAACGACACCGAGATGAACACCATTTTGGCGCAATATGGACTGCCCTATGTCTACCCAAAAGCGGTGGAAGAGGCTGCTAACAAGATAACAGGAGAGATTACACCACAGGATGTTGCCGAGCGAGAAGACTTTAGGTCGGCGTTCACTTGCACGATTGACCCCCACGATGCGAAAGATTTTGACGATGCCCTTTCCATCGAAAAGCTCGACAAAGGGCTATGGCAGGTGGGGGTTCACATTGCCGATGTGAGCCATTACGTGACTGAAGGGAGCGTGATTGATAAAGAAGCGGTGAAGCGTGCGACGAGTATTTATTTGGTAGACCGCACCATTCCGATGCTTCCCGAGCGCCTTTGCAACTTCATTTGCTCGCTGCGTCCCGACGAAGACAAATTGGCTTATAGCGTAATCTTCACACTTGACGACGAAGCCAATGTGAAAACCTACCGCATTGTGCACACTATCATTCGCAGCAAACGCCGCTATGCCTACGAGGAGGTGCAGCAGTTGTTAGAAGAAAATGGTGTGGTTGATGGTACGGGTGAGCCTGCTCCTGTGCCTAAGAATGGGAAATACAAGGGCGAAAATGCGGAACAGCTCATCACACTCGACCGTTTAGCCAAGGCGTTGCGTAAGAAACGTTTTGAGCATGGCGCAGTGAAGTTTGACCGTGAAGAACTGCATTTCGATGTTGACGAAAAGGGAAAGCCCACACGTTGCTATTTTAAACGGTCGCACGATGCCAACAAGTTGATTGAAGAGTTTATGCTGTTGGCCAACAAAACCGTGGCCGAGAGCATCGGAAAGGCCAAGAAAGGACGGAAAGCAAAGACGCTTCCCTATCGTGTGCACGATAATCCTGATCCACAAAAGATGGAGGCCTTGCGCCAATTTATTGTGAAATTTGGTTACAAAGTGAAAACCGAAGGCACAAAAGGAGCGATGGCTCGCAGCTTGAATAAGCTGATGGATGAGACCGAAGGCAAACCCGAAGCGAAGATGATTCAAACGGTTGCGCTCAGAGCCATGATGAAAGCGAAATACAGTGTGCACAATATTGGCCACTTTGGTTTGGCATTCGACTATTACACGCATTTCACAAGTCCGATTAGAAGATACCCCGACACGATGGTTCATCGCCTGCTTACGCGCTATGCCCAAGGGGGAAGGAGTGCTAATGAGAAGCATTACGAGGAGCTTTGTGAGCATTGTTCGGAGATGGAATTGGTGGCACAGAATGCCGAACGCGACTCTATTAAATATAAGATGGTAGAGTTTATGGCCGATAAAGTGGGCGAGACGTTTGCCGCACATATCAGCGGAATTACCAGTTATGGCATCTATGCGGAGATTGATGAGAACCATTGTGAGGGCATGATTCCCATGCGTGACCTGAGCGATGATTATTATGAGTTCGACGAACGCAACTTCTGTTTGCGCGGAAGGCGGCATCATCATCGCTATCAATTAGGCGATGCGATAGAGATTCAGGTAGCAGGAGCGAACTTAGAGAAACGGCAATTGGATTTCTCCATTGTGGAATAGTGCAGCAAAATGCGCCACTTTGCCGCATGATTGCATCGTAATTGTGCGGTAAAGTGGCGCGTTTTTGTGGGTAATATGTATGTGTTTATGGCAGCGTTAGCTTGAGGCCGCGGCGCAAGGGGGCGTGCTTGTAAAAAGAGGGCGGCAAGCATGTGGGCCAATGTCGTTTATTACGGATGGGAGTAGGACGTTCTTCTGGCTCTTTTTGTAAATTATTTTGTGTGTGATTTTAAATGCACATGCGCTATACAAAGTCTTTCCCTTTCTGTAATTCCACCTCAGTGATGTATTTTCGGATGCGCGAAGAAGAATCTTCTTTTTTGCAAATGAGTAGCACATTGTCTTCTTCGGCCACAATATAGTCCTCTAATCCGTGGATAATAGCCAAACGGTGGTGGGGCAGTTTGACGATGTTGTGGTGGGCTTCGTCGAAAATGACAGCCGAATCAAGGCAGATGTTGTCCGTCGTTTCATCGCTGATGGCTTCGTAGATGCCATGCCATGTACCCAAATCTGCCCAGCCGAAGGTGCAATTCTTGAAATATACTTGTTCGGATTTTTCAAGTATTCCAAAGTCGATGGATAGGTTGGGGTAGCGCGAGAAATATTGTTTCACATAGTTTTCTTCATCGTCAAGCGTCCAATGGGGGTGCATTTCGTCGAGCTCACGCAGCACGGGTGGGAGGAGTTTGGATAGACTCTCTTGTAAAAAGGATAAGCGAGAGACGAACATTCCAGTGTTCCAAAACCATTCGCCGCTATCTAAAAAGAGCTGGGCAAAGTCGCGATTGGGTTTTTCGGTGAAGGTTTTTACTTGGTAAATATCACCGACACCGCTGTGTTCCCCCATCTGAATATAACCATATCCAGGCTCGGGGCGCGTGGGTTTGACGGCCATGGTGAGCAGACTGGCGTGCTGTTCGATAAACGCGAAGGCCTCCATCACGTCTTTTTCGAAGATGTCTTCGTGCACAACGGTTTGGTCGGCGGGGACCATCAGCAGGCAGGCTTGTGGACAAACACGTGCAATGCGATGGGTTGCCCATGCCACACTGGGTGCCGTGTTGCGATAGATAGGCTCGGCCATGATGTGATCTGGTGCCACTTCGGGCAGTTGCTCTTCTACCAAATGGCGATAGCTTTCATTTGTGTTGATGTAGATATTGGCCTGTGGAAGTATCCGCTTCATGCGGTCATAGGTTTGTTGAAGCTGCGTCTTTCCTGTGCCAAAGAAATCAACAAACTGCTTAGGATGGTGCTCACGGCTGCAAGGCCACAGCCTTCTTCCTTTTCCTCCTGCGAGGATAACGCAGAAGTAATGTTCGCGATTTACGGGTGGTGTCATTGATTTAAATGCTGTTGTCATTTGTTTTAACAACCTTAGTGCGTGACA